>Ga0256837_1000096_pt1 | contig 78722 bp, 102 predicted proteins | sample 4562384metaG_FD_185976 | JGI IMG/M metagenome (GOLD analysis project Ga0256837, IMG submission 185976) | Hydrothermal vent microbial communities from Guaymas Basin, Mexico - 4561-384 | ecosystem: Environmental > Aquatic > Marine > Hydrothermal vents | place: Mexico: Guaymas Basin | collected...
GGACTTATCCGGTCGTTCTCAGGAGCTTTCTCCGACAAGACCCAGACGTCATAATGGTAGGAGAGATAAGGGACGAAGATACAGCTCAAATAAGCGTTAGAGCGTCTTTAACAGGACACCTTGTTTTAACTACTCTCCACGCTAACGATTCAGTAGGAGCAATAGAGAGGTTAAAGGACTTAGGAGTTAGTCCAATTCTCATAGCATCAACGATAAAACTACTTTTAGCTCAAAGACTCATAAGAAAACTGTGTCCCTACTGTAAGGAAAAGAGAAAGATACCGGTAGAGCTTGTAAAGAAATACAACCTACCGTTTGACGAAGCGTATTATCCGGTAGGTTGCGACAAGTGTCAAAACGGTTATTTAGGTAGAACTGCCGTAATAGAAGTCTTAGAGCTTGATTCCCACCTAAAAGAGCTCATCGTAAAGGAGTCTCCTCCGACTGAGATAAAACGCTACTTGAAAGAAAAGGGATTCAGGAATCTCTGGAGCAACGGACTGAGAAAAGTTGAAAGGGGAGAAACATCTTTAGAGGAGCTCCTTAGAAAGATTACTCCAGATGAGATTCTAAACAGTCTAAGGGAAGAGACTGTATTAGAAGTCGGAACTGTCCTTTATCCTGAAAGGAAAGTAGAGGTAGAGGTAAAAGGAAGGAAGGGATACCTGTTTGACCTTTCAAGGAAAGGGTTGTCTGTAATTCTTCCGGACTTCATTCCGATTGAACCTAACAGGGAAGTAGAACTCAAGGTTGCAGGTAGGAAAATTAGATTCATTCCAAAGAGCTTTAGGAAAGTAGAGGGAGGAGGATTTATTGTTGGAGGAATATACAGCGGGGAACTATTAGACCTCTTGGAGGAAGAAGAAAAATGAAAAGGAGGGACTTTAACAGCTCCTTAAAGAAGATAGAGAGCTTTCTAAGAACAAACGGACTAACAGCTACCTGCAAAATGTGTGAAGATTGCTTGGTAGTGATAGTAGAGAAAAAGGACTTTCACTACTACCTAAACAGGAAAAGAATCTACTCTTACCTCCACCGGATAGGAGAGTTGCTTGAAAGAAAGGTCGTTTTGGTTAAAAAGCTCTAGGAGGAACGAATGGGGAGACTTAAGAACAAGCAGTTTATAAACGACCTAAAGGAGTTCAGCAGTTGGTTGGAAAAAAGAGTTAGAAAAGGAATGCTAAAGAAAAACTCAGCAGTTGTTCAAAAAAGCATTGTTAAGAACTGGTTAGTCCAGCTTGAGAAGAAGAGGATAAGGGATTATACAGACGGCTACCTATCCCTCAGAACCTACAAGGACGACGTAATAAGGAGATTCATTGAGTTTACCGAATCAAAGAAGATGAAAGGGAAAACGGTCATAACTCCATTTGGAATCGGATTGGTTGACGATAGAGTCGTAGTAGATAGCTCTCCGGAAGTTTACCTTAAGGTAAAACTTAATTCGGGAGAATTGGTAATAGTGCCGTATGGTCTGGTAGGGGAGGTTTAAATTGGACGCAACAGGAATACTTTTAGGAGCTGGACTAATGCTTGCAGGAGCAAGCTACGTAGAGGTTAGAAAACTCCTGCAAGCTAAAGCAAGCGTAGAGAGGGAGAAAAAACAGCTTTTAAGGGAATTTCTCAACTTGAAAAAGAGAATGCAGATACCTGAAAAGCTTACCTGTTTTAACTGTGGTAGGAACAACTACTACGAATACTACTCCATAATCCTCTCTTACGACAAGGACGGAAAGATAGATAGAGCCGGAATCTACTGTCCGGTCTGTTTAAAGCAGATAAGTTTTGATAGACGCTTATCAACTGAAAGATACGTAGGTAGAGCTGAAAGGTTTATAAAAGAAGTAGTTATCCCTGCTGGATTTACTCAAAAAGGAGGAGCAGATTTAATGAGAGTAGCAGTTAACCTGCTCAGGAGATAATATGAAAGAGAGGAAGGGTGCAGTCCTTGTAGATGTTTTAATAGCCGGACTCATATTAGCTCTTGTTATATCCGTTGTGTCGGAGGGATTCTACACTCTGTATTTAAAAGCATTAGCAGACGAAAACAGGACTATGAATAGTTTAGTGAGGAACTGCTTGATATACCTTGAAAAGGTCTGTGCAGAAAACGACTCTTATTACGAAAAGAGGGAAGTTGAGATAGCAGGGAAGAGAGTTGAAGAAGAGCTCTCCTGCTATCCTGTTAGAGGAAGTTTAGTAAAAGGGACGGTAGTTATCAAGGACGGAGAGAAAACCTTTAAGGGAGAGACCTACGTTGATAAGAGGTAGAGGTAGAAAAGGATTTACTCTCCTTGAGCTGGTAGTTGCGTCTTTAATAGCGACTATCGTGTTCTTCTCCATTCCTGCTGTCTTTCAGATTGTATTAGCCGGATTAAATCAGGTAGAGAAAGAGCAAAGTTGCTCCCTTCCAGAGTTTGAAGCTGGACTTTTAACAAGCAGAGTCTATTTAGATTCAGTAGAAACGGATTCAGATGCTCTTATACTTCATTACAGAGACGGTTGCACGATAGAGCTCCGATACGACGGCGAATACGTCTCTCCTACCTACAAGAACTGCAAAAAGCTCTACCTTCCGAAAACAAAGTGGAAAGCAAGCAGTTTTCAGCTTACAGAAACGGGAGAGGGAGTAAAAGTTAAGGTAGGTTGTGGAAACTGGGAGAGGATAATCTTTCTAACTCCGATGTAGGGGGAAACTATGTGGAGCGTTGTAGCTTTACTTGTTGCACTCGGCATTGCTGGGATTGTCTCAGGAATGCAGGAGTTTGTAAACAGGGAGCTCTCCTCAAATCAGGTGATAGAGGGAGAAAGCGACGCTTCTGTATTAGCGTCGGCCGGACTTCAGATAGCAAGGGAATCGCTGAAGAACGACGCAGTATGGGGAGATTGTTCAGGAGCAGACCGATACTGCGACGAAAGGGACGAATACGGAATGTTCCCTCTCTACTCTGAATCCCTCTCCTCAAAGATAGAGGACTACAAGTTAGATAAAGGAAAGATAACCGTAAAGGTCAAGTTTGAATCTCCTACCGTTGCATTAGTTTACGTAGAGGGAAAGAGCGACAAAGGAGTAGTAAGAGTAGGAGCTAAGTTTTCCAAGAGCTCTTCAGCTGGAAAGCTACCGTTAGTTTACTCTCCAGACGCTTACATTAGTGGAGGATACTATTGTTCATACTTCTGGGACGGAGAGAAGATAACCGGAGTTACAAATCCGAACTTTACAGTTTACTTTAACGAACACTTTTACAGTAGTGCAGGTATTTACGTTCCGGACGACCCAGCAGGAGACAATCCAAAGGACGTAACCTTTGTTACTAACTTTGACACAGAAGTAAAGGGATACAAGGAGATAGATAAGCTCTATTCAACCGGAGACATCTACCTTGAAGATGGAGCTCACTTGGGACTTGCTTATTCAAACGGAGAAGTTTACTTTGACGATACAAGCTCAGCCGATAAAGTAGTTGAAAACGGGAATCTCAAATTCCCAGAGTTTAGAGAAGAGTTTGAGGATAATGATATTAAGCGTTATCGCTATTCTGTTCCGTCTGGAGTTACAGAGATATACATTCTTCCCTGCTTTGGAGAGACAACGATTGTAGGAGACGTTCTGGTTGATAACATCATTTCCTCTCCCAACTGCGTGCTGAGGATAAAGGGGAATCTTTACACGGAAAAGCTCTACTTTAGTGACGGGGAAAAAATTATAGTAGAAGGAGGTCTGCACTCAAAAAACATTTCAATCAGCGGGAAAAGTCAAATTGATGTAGAGGGAGGAATTGTAGAAGCTCAAGGTTTTCATTATGGTTGGAGAAATGATGAAATGTCTTTAATTTTAAACAACGGAAAGATTAGGGTTTATGGATTTCATCTTTACGGTTACCTCTCACCATACGATAAAAAGACTTACATAAAAGTTAAAGGAAATTCGGTTATAGAGTCGTATGACTTTTATGTTAGGGGAAGAAACCTTGCTGTTAAGTATGCCGACAACCATTCGTCTTTAAAAATAAAAACCAAATTCTTTGAATTCTTAAGGTCTGTAAGAAGAAATGTCTTTGCAGTTTTTGATTTAGGAGACCCTAAAAAGACTATCATAGATACAAACTGGTTTGAGGTAGAGGGAGCAGTCTTAAAGGGAGCAACTGTTCTTTCAAGAGATTTGACTAGTATAAAGAATTCCGTTTTTGTCGGAAACCTTTTTGCAGAAAGTCTATATTCTAAAAATTCTTACTACTGCAATGTAGTAGATAGTTCCGGCAAACAGAGAGTAGCTAAAGAGGATTACTTCTTCAACCTCATAGCTCCGGAGGGAATTTCTCTCCCAGAGGGATTTTCAGAGATAGCAAAAGTAATCTGCAAGGATGAGAGCTGTATAAACGACCTGTAATCTACAAGCAATACACTTCAAAGCAAAGCAAAGCACTTGACAATATACTAAGGGAGGAAGAATTTAAAAGAAACTACTTAGGGAGGTAGATATGGTTGGACTAATCTACCACAGCTTCCTCTACTTGCTCAGCAGAGCTTTCTACCTTTTAGCGTCTGCTATAGAGGGATTACTGTTTTTCTGCGTGGTTGGAATTATTCTGTATATTGTTGGAGTGCGTGATGATAAGTTTTACTATGCTCTTTTAGGAATTTCCTCTCTCTTTGTCGGAAAAGAGATTGTAAGTGCTGTGGTAGGTTATTACAGGGAAGTGTGGAAACCTTTAAAGCAAAAGAGGGAGCAGGAGAAAAATCTGAGAAAGCAGAAGGAATCCTCAAGTTCTTCAGCTCTTTTTAAGCTGTTTAAAAGGAGCAAAAGTAATGAGCTTACTAAAGAGCAGAAGAAAGAGCTTAAAGACCGTTATTTAGGTAGGACTGAGAGGGTAGCAGAAAGAGTCCCTGTTAGGAACAAAAAGATAGCAGACGAAATCTACAGAGCTACGCTTGAGGGTAGGAGTTACTACGACAAAGCTAAAGGTAGAGCAACAAGGACTGGAGAGAGCTACCTCTACAACAACTACTACCTACCGTTAGAGAGGGAGCTTAGAAAAATAGTAGGACAGGAGCTTGCTAAGAAGATAGTTATGAGGACTGTTATAAAACTTGCAAGGGAGAGACTGTTTTCTGGTAAGCACCACAAACCAGTCTCCTTCTTGCTTGTAGGAAAGACTGGAGTGGGAAAGACTGAGCTTGCAAAGAGAGTAGCAGAAGCTCTCAAGGGAGTTGAATACGACTTTTTCAGGATAGATGCTAATCAACTCAGGACTGCTGAGTCTGTTCAAAGTCTGTTTGGAGCTCCGAGAGGATACATAGGTTCTGATAGCGTTCCTCTATTCATTCAGAAAGTAGCAAAGAGCAGAGGTAAGATGGTAATTCTTATAGACGAAATAGAAAAAGCACACCCAGACTTTCTGCAAGCGTTTATGACTATGCTTGACGAAGGAGAGATAACCTTTACGACTACTGGAGAGAGACTGAAGTTAAACGACGCTTTAATCTTCATAACCAGCAACCTTGAAGCAGAAAGGATAGCGAAAGAGGTAGCTAAAGTAGATGGAGAGGTAGAAAAGCTCCTAAGAGCTAAGGAGCTGATAAAGAGCAAGTTTCTTCCAGAGATACTGAGCAGGATAAACTACGTTATTCCCTTTGAGAACCTTACTCCTGCTCAGTATAAAGAGATTATTAAGCTGAAGCTGTCTGAGTTTGGACTTCAGAGCGACGATGAGACTGCTTTAAAGCTCCTTAATTACTTCAAGCAGAAAGGAGTGCTGGAGAGGGGAGTGAGGGAGATGGTAAACGCTATAAGGAGCTTCTCCATCTTTCCAGAGGAGCTTGAGCAGATTTTAAAAACCGTAGAACCAGCTAAGTTAGAACCTGAAAAGAGACCAGAAGAAGTAAAGGAAGGGAGGTATCTCAAGGGAGTTTACGACCCTAAATACGGGAAGAAAGTTATCAGGTTAGCTTACGGTAGCAGGATTAAGGTATTTACTGAGGACGGAGAGCTGATAGGAGTAGAGTAATCCAAAAGTAGGTTGACCTGCTGTATAAAATTCTGTATATTAGCAGGGAGTAGGTAAAAAGGGGAGACGCTATGAGAAAACTGCTTGGAGCTTGTTTAGGACTGCTTGTAGCAGTAGCTCCAGCTAAAGCAGATGAGCTTACAGCTTGGAAGAAAGGATTTGAAGCTGGAGCACAAGCAGGTTATCAGGTCTGCAAGGTAGAAGTTAGGGAAAAGCTGAAGAAGTATGAAGATTTAGTCCAGTCTGTATTTAATACAAAAGCTCTTATTTTTGCTGGGAAATTTCCTCTACCTACAGCAGTCCAGAAGGTAGAGGTAGTAAGAAAACCCGACGGGACAGCAGAGATAGTAAGGAAGTGGGAAGTCTTACCACCTGCTTACTTCCCGCTTGACGCAGTAGAGAGCTTAAAAGGAGAGCTTACGGGAGGAGTAAGGAAAATCCCAGCTGGTTGGGGAATAGTTTTAAATACGAAAAATCTCCCGATAGAGAAGATAACCTACGCTTACTACTCAGCTAAGCAGTCTGGATTGAATCCGGTTTACCTACCTCAAGACGACCTGCTTGTATTGGGAGTTTTTAGCAGGAAAGCAGATGCCGAAGATGAAGCAGGAAAGCTGAGAGCTTACGGAGTCCAAGCAGTTGTTCAGAAGATAAAAGAACCGATAGAGCTAAAGGAATACAGCTTACCTTTAACAGAGGAACTTCAGAAGATTGCAGAAGCTCTAATAAAGAAAGAGAAGCTCCTGCTCTCAATGGGAGAGGTAAACAAGTCTCCGACAATAAACACTCTTGCAGACGTCCTTGATAGAGCTATAGCAGTAGCGAGGAATTTAGAGGGAAATCCTGCATACAGAGACTTTGATTTTGTAGCACTTGAGAAAGACATTTCAGCGATAAAGCACAATCTATTAGCATACCTGTATCAGAAAGAACCTTATAAGCGTGTAGTCCTCTACGACCCGTTTGAGAAAGAGAGGGAGGGATACGAAAGCAGGATAAAGGAGCTTGAGTCTTTAGTAGCTAAACTAAAAGCTGAGAATGAGAGGTTGAAGAAGAGCTGTTCTCCGTCTGAAAGCGTGAGCGATAAGAATTCTAAGACGATTATAGATAAATACTTGAGGGGAGAGCTATGAGGAAGCTGTTAGCTTTAGCTTTAATTTTTGCTACAGCAACGACTACGCAAGCAGAAGTAAAGAGCAGATATTGGATGAGCTCTCAGGAAGCTTTAAACAACAGCTCTTTTACTTTTGGAGCTAAAAGACCAGCTGGGAATAAAACAGCAAAGAAGAGGAAGAAGAGATACACTCTTATAGGGACTGTAAACTTAAAGACAATCTACTCTCTGTTAGCTGAAGAGGGAATAAGGATAGTAGGAGACCCTGAAATACCTTTAACCATAAGCGTTCCTTTAGCTATTTCAACAGACTCAACAAAGGAGCTCCTTGATGCTTTCTGTAGCGGAGCTGATATATGGTGCGACTACAACCCTGTAGAAAAGACTTTGAAAGTTAGCAAAACAAAGACTTTTATGTTTGATTTTTACCCAGAGGGAAAGGTAAACGTGAGCATAGGAGGAGCAAGTATGGGAGGAGATACCGGTAGCGACAGCAGTAGTAGTGGGAGCGACAGCAGTTCTGGAGAGAGTTCTGATTCTGGAAGTTCATCGGGAGGGAAAGAGTCTTTTACCTACACGGCAAATAACATAGACCAGAAGACCCTAATTTCCTACTTGGAAGATAGTTTAAAAGTTCCTTTTAGAGCTTCCCCGCAGGGATTTATACAGGTAAAGCTTACTCCCTCTCAATGGAGGGAGCTATCCTCTTACTTTGCAAAGGATAGTGCAAGGAGAGAAGTAGTTGACGTTAAGGTAACTCTGCTGAGAGTGGACTTAAACAAAAACTTCCAGTATGGTATAGACTGGGATATGCTTGTTTACCACAAAGCTGGAGCAGTAAGGAAGATAGGAGCAAATTTCCTGCTTGCTCCTATAACAGAGGGAGATAAAGCAACTATATCTGCTACTACTGCTTCAGGAGACACCAACATAATAACGTTCCTTGAGAAGTTCGGGAAAGTTTACAAAGTAGATGAATGGAGAACGCAGGGACTAACAGGGACTCCTATACCCTTTGCTAACTATCAGGAAGCTGGATATTTCACTATGGACGTGTCTCAGGGAGACACATCAACGGAAATCAGCGTAACTCCACAGAGCAAGATAGTAGGTTTTATAGGTTCTTTGAGCGTCTATAAGCTTGATTCCGGATACTTTGTAGATGGAGCTATAAACCTCAGCAGTATCTACGACTGGTTGACTATGACAGCAGATAAGATAACGCTAACCTATCCTGAAACAACAGGTAAGAAGTTCAGGATAGCGACCAAGCTCAGCGACTTAAACAAGACGCTGGTAGTAGGTGGATTTAGGATAAGAGGATTTGAGAACAGGTCTAAAGCAGTTCCTCTACTGCACAAGCTACCTGTATTGGGATGGTTGTTTAAAGGTAAGAGCGACCTTACCACAAACTCTGAGTTTGTAGTTCTGATAGAGCTCAAGAAAGCTAAAGAAGGGATAACTTCCGACGTCAACAGTAAGCTTCAGGAAGTAATAAAAGGTAGCTTACTTGAGAGGTAAAAAGTGAGCAAAAAGGAATACTACCTGCAGGACGGGACTACCATATACGACCTCACAACTGGAGAGAAGTTAGAGAGAACAGCAGAAGTCTTAATGAAAGTCCGTAAGGGAATACTTATAGTCTGGGACGACAGGGAGACTTTTCAGAGGAAGAATAAAAAACTCCGACTTCCTTACGTTTACAAGACAAAGAAAGGGAGAGAATACCTGTTATCTACCAGCTTAACCTCTTCTTTTTTGAGGGAAGTTCTTTACGATTACTTTGAGTGTTCTGCTGTAGTTGTAGAAGCTCCGGCTGGGATACTGTGTTTTTACGGAAAAAACCAGCAGTATCTAATAAGCAGAGACCAGCAGGAGAAAGAGACCTTTATACAGTCTTTCTATCAAGGTATAGAACCTGAAAGGATAGATATAGAGAAAGCAGTATCGCTGGTATTACCGAAGAGCTACACAAAGCAAATAGCTTTAGCTGTAGCTGTAGGAGTTTTATTCGGGAGCGGATACTTTATTTACGACCTGCTCTTTGCTCCACCACCTCCACCACCACCTACAGCTGTTCAACAGCAACCACCACCACCACCTACGGAGTTTTCCGAAGTAGGTAGCAGTCAAAAGTTTTTAACAGCTCTTTTAAAGAGCAGGTTAGGAGGATACCAGCTTGTAAAGAGGATAGATTTTACAAGCAGGACGGTTAACCTGCTTTCAGCAGTCCCAGAAAAGGGATTTGTTAAGCAGGGAAGCTGGTATGAAAAGAAAAACGTCCAGCTAAAGAGACCTCAGCTTACAGAAGTAAAAGTTACAAAAGACTTTACATACTGTTACGACCTTCTTATACATAAGTGGAAAGGGAAAGTCCTAACGGTAGGAGAGAAATCCATAACAGTAAAGCTTGACGGAAAGGTAAGAGAAGATAAAGCAGTAGAGCTTATAAGGGACTTAAAGGGATGTCCTGTATCTGTAAAGGGAGAGATGAGTATAGACCCTACCGATTTAAAAAACGTTCAGTATCAGCTTACAGTAGTTCTCTATAAGATGGACACGAAAGCTTACAATAGTTCTTTACCACTCTACTATGAGCAGTATTAAGGAGGAGCTGTAATGGAGCTGAAAGGAGGAAAAGCTAAAGGAGATAAAGGTAAAAAGAGATTCCAGCTTTCAAAGAAGAAAGCTGTTTTAGTAGGGGGAGTAGGAGGAGTTAGCGTTTTAGCTCTTTTAGCAGGAGGGATGTTTTTGTTGGGAGGAGATGATGAATACTACCCCCCAGCTCCTCCACCAGCTCCGGTAAAGAGCGTTCCACAGCAGGTTGAAGTTCCTGCACAACCACAGCAACCTCAAACTCAGCAACCTCAAGTTCAGCAACCTCAAGTAAGTTCTCAGATGCAGGAAATCAAGCAGGAAAATAAAGCAGATAAGCAGAAAAAAGACATAGATACGGAAAAGATAGTAAAGAACGACGTAAAGCTTGTAGGAGACTGCTTAAAAGAAGCTGTAGATGAAGCTGTAAATAAGATAGTTAGCGAAGAGAAACAGCGTTCAGAAGAGGAGCTGAAGAAGAAGTGGGAAGAAGCGGTAAAGACTCTCCAGCAGAAGTTCAGCTCCCTTTCAGAAGAGAGCAGAGCAGAAGAGGGAAATGGAGATAAGAAGAAGAGAGTTAGCACTACTCCGATGGGAGAAGATATGCTCCCTGCACTCATAAAAGCTACAGCAAAGGTAGTTTTAGCAGACGGTAGGATACTCCTATCAACTCCTACCGGAGACCTTGTAAAAGGGACTGTTATATCCGGATGGACGGTAGAAAAGATAGACGACAGATACGTTTACGTCAAAAAAACTGTAGAGAAGAAAGAGTCTTACAGGGTAAAGAAGAGGACTCCAGAGGGACTTACCTACTATGAGACGAAATACAGGACTAAGAAAGAAGTCAAGCACAAAAAAATTCCCTACGTAGTGGAGTTTTAGGAATGGTAGAGCAGGTAAAAACTCCCAGAGACATAACAGAACCTTTTAAAGAGCTTTTAAAAGCTAAAGGAGTAAGCTGGGAGCAGGTAGAGAAAGAGAGCTCCCGAATGGGAGTTCCTCCTATCAAATACATAGCAGAAGTAAAGAAGCTCTTTGACTACGATGAGATAGCAAAGGAGTGGAGCAGACTCTACGGAATTCCCTACTCCGATAGAGCAGGATGGATAGAGCAGACCTCAACATACGTTCGCTACAAAGACGGTGGTATAGGGATATGGAGTCCTTACTTCTACCGGACTGTAAAGGAGAAGTTCCCAGATGCTAAAGTTTACTTAGTTCCCTACTACTTCTTTGAGATAAAGGAAGATGCAGAGAGAGCTGGTTGGTTTGGAGAATTCCTTGAGATAGTGAAGTCTGCAAAGAAGATAGGAGTCTCAGACATCCACTTTGAGGTAAAGAAAGACGTAGCAGTTGTAGTCAAGTTCAGACTTATGGGAGAGCTCCGACAGGTAAAGGAGTATTCCCTTGAAGAGTGGAGCAAGATGCAGTATGCAGTTAAGAACGAAGCTAAACGCTATACAGCTCTCCTTGATGCTCAGGAATGGAGAATAAGACAGGACGCAAGGATAGAAATCCCAGACCTGAAACTTGACCTGCGACTTGCGTTTACTCCCAGCTTGCAGGACGGACTGCAGAACCTTGTCGTGAGACTGCTTTCTAAGTCTCCTTTGAGACCTAAAGGAGTAGAGGACTTAGAGAGTTTAGGATACGCAAGAGTTGACGCTTACAGACTGCTTTCGGTTAATACAGCCGGTTCTGGACTTGTCGTAATGTGTGGAGCTACTGGAACAGGTAAGTCAAGGACAATGAACACTATAATCGGACTTATTCCGGAAAGCAGGAACGTTAGAACAGCAGAAGACCCAGTAGAATACGTCCTTTCCAACGCAGTCCAGCATCAGATAAACGTTTTTACTAAAGATGAAAAGCAGTATGTAATGGGATACCTTGAATATCTCCTTGCTTTTATGAGACAAGACCCAGACGTTATCTTTATCGGTGAGTGGAGAAAGATGAAAGAGCTTACCGAAGGACTTATTTACGCTTGCGAAACCGGACACTTAACTATGACCACTCTCCACTCCTCAAGAGTAGTAAACGTAGCTAACCTGCTTGTAAGTCAATACGGAGTTAAGCAGACAGACCTTGCTAACAACCTGCTACTTTTAATAAGTCAAAGACTTGTAAAGACTGTATGTCCTAACTGCGGGATAAGGAGAAAGATAGAGGAGAGGGACGTTGACGTAAGGACTCTCAGGTTTAAAGACAAAGAAAAGCTCCTTGAGCTTGTCGGAAAGGAGGGAATATTCCCTAATCCCGACGGCTGTGAGAAGTGCAGAGTTTACGACCCGTTCACAGGAAAGCTTGTTAGTGCAGGATACTCCGGAAGAACAGCTATATACGAATACCTCTACGCTACAGAAGAACTCAGGAGACTTCTGCTTGAGACTACAGACAGCTTGAAAATAGAAGAACTCCTTTTAGAGCTCTCTAAAGAGAGGGAGAAGAAGCTAAAAGAAGCTAAAAAGCTACTTTCAGAGCTGAAGAAAAAGCTGAGCAAAGAAGAGTATAAGAGGGAAAAAGACTCCGTTCTTAAATCCCTCTCAATAGAAATCTACGGAAAGACGTTTGTAGATACAGCTGTAGAGAAAGTTTTAGCTCAAAAAGTCTGCATAACAGATGCAGTAAGCAAACTGGAGTAGCAGAGATGATGGAGCAGATAGAGTCTGTTTTAAGCAAAGCAGGAGCAGAAAAGTATGAAGAGACGTCTTTAGAGCTTATAAAGAGCATCCTTTTGTCTGGTGGTGGAGCAGTAGTCCTTGAGAGAGCAAGTGAACTGTATGCAAGGTTTGGAGACGAAAAACTTGCAGAACTACTGCTCCTTGCTAAGGACTACTTGCTCCAGACTGCAAGCATACCGGACAGCTTTTACCAAGCTGGACTGTTGACTGAAGAGACCTACCAGCTACTTAAAAGCGTAGAAAGAAACCTCTCAATTGACTTCATAAACGGACTGATAGAGGGAAAGAGATTAAAGACGAAAACAGAAAGGGAAATAAAAAGTATGATAAAAGCTCCGTTAGTCTCAGTTTTCATAATGGGACTTGTAGGAGCTTTTATGATGAGTCAAATGTATCAGGTAGTTGACGCGATGGGAATACAGCTTTCTGCTTTTCTTCAAGCTATCCTACCTGTTTACAGGTTAGCTTATGAGCATACCGGACTTATAGGTATGCTCATAGGAGCTTTCAGCGTGTTTATGAGCTACAGAATAATAATGTCAAAGCTTGATAAAAGCGGGATGAGGGAGCTGAAGCTTGCTTTAACTTCCCTGCTGGTAAAAAACCTTGTCCAGCAGAAGTTTTCTTACAATCAGATATTCAGCTTGCTTTCTGCAACTGAGAAAGAAAAAAGATTCAAGGAAGTATTCTCTGAGGTAGCAGACCTTTCCCTAACAAGCAGTATAAAGGAAGCTATAGTTCCTTTCTTAGAGCTTATACCGTCCACTTTAGCTGTATCCTTTATTTCTATGCTTGAGAGGGGGGATGAGATAGGAGCTTGGGAATACCTGTATGAAAACCTGAAAGAGCAGTTTAAGAATAAGATAGTGGAGTTTAAGGAGTTTGTTCCGGCTATTCCCAACGGAATGCTCTTTCTGGTAATGGTATTCAGTATGCTACCTATATTCGGAGTCTTTCCGAAGCTTATGAGTATGTTCGGGGGAGCTCCAGCAGTTAAATAGTTGAAAACTATCTCCCTATCGCTATAATTTTTCAGAAGAAACCTAATTAGAAGGGGTGTGTTATGAGGAAGGAAAGCAGGAAAGCTGTAAAACTAACTGTAGCCGGACTTATGGGAGCAGTAGGAGCAGGTGCAGTAGCACAGGGAGCGACCTACATAGTCCCTCCCGATATTGACCAGTATAAGCAGAAAACAGACCAGACGTATCAAGATATGTATCAGAACGAAAACTCTGCACTTGGTAAGACGGTTAAGAAAGCTGATACAGGGAAGTATTCTCAAGCAAACCGACTCCGTTCTATTGCTACTCCCAATGCTATTGTGAAAGACTCTACCGTGCTTGCTAAGTCCACTCAAGCTAACATTCAGGGAGTATCTGTTCCTGAAGGAACAAAGCTCCGAGTTTACGTTAACGGACGCTCTTTTGTTATTACCTACAAGGGAGACTCCTCTCCTGTAATAGATGGAGACAGCAGATACATCAGGGGAAACATCATAGCATTTGACGGTAGCTATGCTAAACCTATTGGGGGGATAACCTGCACTCATAGTGGTAAGTATGGTTGCGACGCACAGGAGAGGAGAGCAGAAAACGACTACCTGAACGTAGTAACCGGAGAATACACAAAGGTAATAACAAAGCAGAGCAGGAGTTGTTCTAATTACGGAAAGTATGGATGTAGGAGCTGGGGTTCTTGGAGCGATAACGGTATAGTCTCCATACAGAAGAGAGTAGTTGACCTTGCTTCTTCTGCTATTAAGGGACAGAGCGTATCTCTTGGAGGAGACGTAAGAGCTTACGGAGTAAGGAGCGAAAAAGACATCCTTGAAGGAAGAGAAGGTAGCTGGTGGGGAGGTGGTGGATACTACGGTGGAGGAGGATACAACCACCACCACAACCACCACGACCATCACGAAAGTAATCATCACGGGAAATAGAGGAGGTAAGGAGCGATGAGGAAAGCTCTAATGAAGCTCAGGGAAGCAAGGAAGAGAGCAGAGAAGAGGGGAGACACTTGGGGAGCTATTTTAGGACTTATGGTAGGAGCTTTCTTCCTGCTCATAGCAGTCGGAGGGTTCTACTACCTCAAGTATGTAAAACCAGCTACCGACATTACTACCGACCTGCAGAATGCTTTAAACGGACTGCAGGGATACTATGCACAAGCTATGCACTATCCTGCTGGTAGTGGATGGAGCTGGGATACTGGAGAATACATCCTACCTAAGATTAAGAACGGAGGTTGGACATACAGTTGTAGCTCCAACACTATTACCATAGAGACTCCACCTATAGAGGACGATAAAGTAAGAGCAAGGGTATTACAGAGCTTCCAGAACATCTGCAACTCTGCTTCTGTAGATGGAAACAGAGTTAAATGCGTTCTATACAACAGAGTTTGCTACTAATCTCCCGCAGGGGGAGTTAAATGGAGAAAGTGAGAAGGGGGAGCGTATCGCTCCCCCTTATCTTTTTAGTAGCAGTAGTAAGCTTAGTGAGTTATGCTTCGCTATCTCTTCTCAGAGCAAAAGCTGAGCTAAAGGTAAAGGTCTGGAGCAAGTATAAGAGCAGGGATTCTGTAGTTGACGGGACTCCTGCTTACTCAACAGTAAGAAAACCTGAAGAAATAGAAAAGCTCCTTGTTCACTACTGCGAATACGGTAGAGCAATGATAATAAGGTGTCAGGAGTGCTATGCAAGTGGTAGAACCTATTGTCCTTATCCTACCGATTCTTTTTGTCAAACAGCAAAGGGAGCTAACTACAACGACCCGAACGTAGTCTGGGGATTTTTACCGAGCACTTCAGGGAACGTCAAAGACGTAGTGGGAGCTTACTCAAGGGACATAAACAGTCTTACCAGCATTTACCAGATACCTGCAGGAATACGCTGGTTGATAAAGAGGGAGTATTCAGCAGACTACTTTGAGGACTACAAATACAGGAAACCTACAATTACCGGAACAGACCCTTGTGCAGTAGAGGGAATAGTTTACAGGTAAGGAGCAGGTAAGATGAACAGGAAAGGAGCTTCTACTTGGGACGCTGTATTAGCAATAGGGACTTTCCTATTTCTGCTTGCGATAGGGATAAAGTTCATAAAGACTGAGCAGGTTATAGGAGGAGCTACGCTAACCAGAGACAGAATAGGACTCATACAGACTGCTTTAACTGAGCTTATGGTAGATAACGTCAACTATGCAGAGAACAACCAATGCTACGGATGGAGCGACCCAGCTTGTAGCAGTCTTTCTTTAACCTTTCAGAGAGTTAGTCCTACTGCGTTCAGAGTAAGGACTTGGAGCAGTAGAGTGATAGACACTTTAAGGAATGCAGGTTGCAGGATAAACGGTAGTTTTCCGGTCTTTACAGTCTCCTGCTACGACGGTTTTGGAGGAGAATTCAGGATAGAGAGTAGCGTTAATGAGCACAATCCTACAAGTCAATACGTAGCTCCCTATCTTGGTAGGATTTATCAGCTGGTATTGAGGGATTCTAAGGGATTCAGGTATGTAATAACTCCGACTGAGACTGTAAACTACCTGCTTACTCAGAGCGATAATAAGCTCTATCAGATAGCTGGAGCTGTAGATAGGTTTGTAGAGCTCCAGAGGACGAGGGAAGTAGCTAACGTCTGCGGTTCTTCTTCCGGTGGAGTTAACGACCCTGCAGGTGGACTTGGTAGCTGGGATGATACTGTAGTTCCTTTTGTATGGGAAACTGTAAGCAGGAATGTAGCTCTGTGTTCAGGAGTGGAGACTTCAGACGGCTGTGGATGTAGGTTATTCAACAACTCTTCCTACTGGGAAAGGAATAGTTCTTACTGCGTGCTTGATAATAAGTCTGAAATGCTGAGGTTTTTAAACAACCTGAGACTTTCTCCAAGCTACCTTGTTGACGGACTCGGAAACAGGATAGAGGTAGTTCCGTTGTCTGATAGGGACGGGAATCCTATCAACTGTCCACCACCCAGACCCAGACCTAACTACCCTGCAACTGTGTTGGGAAAGACCACGATAGGAGTCAAAGACGACTCTGGTCGCTGGATAAAAACAGTAACAGCAGTAGCAAACTAAAAGGAGGGAGATATGAGCTTCTATCAGGTAGCATACGGAAGCGAAACTCTGCTGATAGGAGCAGAGAAAGAGGATGCATTCAACCTGCTTACAGCTTTAATGAGAGGGAAAAAGGAGAATCCGGACAAGTATCCTACTTTTTTACCAGATGGAGAATTTGAGCTTAATCCTTTTGTAAGCATCTGCGTAAAAGCTCCACTTGACGCAGATACCCTCTGCTGGAAGAAGAAGTTAAAAGGAGAATACCTAACAGAGGAAGAAGCTAATCAGTTTGCAGTATGGAGCAACGGAGAGCTTAAAGAAGTAAGAACAGCTGTAAGCGACCAGATACCGGATGGAGAGAAGAACATTCCTATCTCTACCTTAGCAAACTTCATAACAAGCTTACCTGAAGAGCTTTTCAGGAAGAGCTTAAAAACAGCTAACAGCTTGATAGCGTCTGTTAAATACTATCAGGTTGACGAATACTATCCTGCAGTATTCAGCTATCTGCTTGTTCTCTTCTACGATAGGTTCTTCAGACCTTTTCTCTACAGGGAAGTAAGGGAGCAGGTAGCAGGAGTAGTAAGCAACTACTTAGAGCTCCTAAAAACTGCAAGAGGAGTAGAAACTACTTGGGAGATGGGAAAGCTTGAGATAACAGCTTTCAACAAAGAGCTGAAAGAAGCAGGACTTGAGATAGCAGAAAAGTTAGAGGTATAGGAGGAGGAGATGGAAAGGATAATAGCTTTCTACGACGACCCGATAGTCGGAGAAGTAGTGTTAAAGTGGGAGTCCAGTAGAGGACTTGTAATGACCATCAACGGTGGACTTCAGTTTGCAGGAAAGGACGAATACAGGTATCATCAGACCCTATTCCTGCTACCAGCTCTCTTAAAGAAAGGGAATTTGTCTGTATTAGTTTTAGGTGGTGGAGACGGACTCGGAGTAAGGGAGCTTTTAAGACTTGAGAGAGTAAAGAAAGTAAAAGTCGTTGACGTTAGCTTTTTTATAACTGAGTTCCTTGCAAAGCACTCTCCTTTAGCTCAGCTTAACCTCAACTCCCTGAAGAGTCCCAGAGTTGAGGTAGAAATAGCAGACGGTAAGGAGTTTGTAAAGAAAGATTCTGAGAAATACGACCTTATAGTCCTTGACTACCCAGACCCTTACCCTGAGAAAGACCAAGTTAACGACCTGTTTACATCAGAACACTTTGCCGGAGTGAAGGAGAGGTTAGCTGAAGGTGGACTTGTATCTCTCCAAGCTACCAGCGTAATACATTCACCCAACGTCTTCAGGAAGATACAGCTTGAGATAGCAGAAGTTTTCAGCTACTACCAGCCGATAAGAGTAAACGTTCCGTCTTTCGGAGACATAGGGATAATCCTTGCATCTGATTCCCCCATAGAGCTTGACAAAGCAGAGCTGATAGAGGGAGTATGGTTTACGAAAGACTCCCTCAAAGCTCTTACGACGTTCCACTCAGACGAATTACCGACTCTTCCTGATGAGAAGATAAAAGAAACCGACCTTGCAGACTTAGTCCGCTACGACCTAACTACCAGATGGGAAGATACGGTAGAAGAAGCTGTAGAGCTCTACCTTGAGCAGATAAAAACAGCAGAGGGAAAGGATGGATAAAGTAGCTTTCATAAAGGGAGCTCTCCTTAAAGAGAGGGAGAAGCTCCTTCCTCCCTTTTCCGACAAAGCAGTAAGGGAGATAGTAGAAAACCTCAACTACGACGACTTCATATACGACAAAAGGAAGTCCTTTGTTAGGGAAGTGGTAGCTCCCTTTCAGACTGCAGTTACAGAGGGAGAAATGGCTTACGCTGAAGATAAGGGAGATTTTGTCTCTCTGGAATTCCTGCTCAGCAGAGTAGTTAAGTGGGATAAGATGAGCGTTTACGAAACCAATCCGTATATGCTCAGGTTAGCAGAGAAGTTTTCAACTCCGGTAGAAACCTACTACTGCTACTGTTTAGAAAAAGACTCAATAGAGCTGAAAAGAGGGAAGAGCAGAGCAGAGGTTCTAAACGAAGAGAGGGAAGAGTTTTACTGGTATAACGGAGCTTACCTATCCATCTACCTTGAAAAACCGGATTACCTGCTGATTAAAGAGCTTATGGTGGAGTTTAAAACTCCCTACTGTGCAGTTTTTACTCCTCTACCCTCTCTCAAGAAGAAAACAGTCAAAGTTTACGACTTCAAAATAGAAAAGGATAGAGCTACAGAATGGTTGAGGAAAGTAAGACGACTCCTCAAGAAGTTATAGAAAAGCTCTACAAACTCTCCTGCAGGGAAGTAAACTATCCTTTCCTGCAAAAAGCCGAAGGTAGAGGATGGGAGCTGTTCTACGACAAAAGGAACAGCTCTATTTACGTTTACTTCCTAAGAGCAAGGAAGAGCTTGCAGACACTAAAGGAGCTTGCTCTTTTTCTTCTGAGCATAGATGCAGACGTTTACTTCTCTTCTCCGAAGCTGAAGCTCCTTGAGAGAGTATCGGACTACTTATTTTCCCTCTACGGAAATCTCTACGTTCTGGGAGAAGAAGAGAGTTCTCCACGCAGAGAAGAGACTCCTTACGGGACTGCTATAGTAAACGGATGTTACGCTTCCGTTTACCACTCCTCTCCTCCTACAAGAAGAAAAGCAGAAAAGCTCAGGGAAGTCTTAAAAACAGGGAAGATAGTTATATACTCTCCCTATCCGGACTTCAAAGCAGACAAAACTGTAGTGCTTGAAGAAAGAAAGCTAAACAGGGAAAAGCTTAAAAAGCTGTATGATAAGTATGAGAAGATACGCAACTGCTAAAGCTACTGCAAAAGGAGGACGCTTGCTGAAAATAAGCTGAAAGCTTCCTATCAGCAGAGATAAAAACCAAAAGATAAAAACTTCCCAGCAGGATAGATAAGAAGATAGAGCAGTCCCTAAAGCTACGTCTCCCTCTGCAAGTATTCCCTCTCCTCTATACAGAGAATACATATAGCTGGGAACAAGAAATAAAAGCAGTCCCAGTCCAGCAGAACAGGTATCAGCAGTAGCTACTACTCCTACTGCTCCTAAAATAAAGCAGTCCAAGACGTTTACTTTTCTCTCTTTAACGTCTTTCCAAACAGCATAAGGTAGATAAGCAAGTGGAAGATACTCTACCACTTATCCTCCGGAAAAAAGAGCAGATGGTAAACTCTTCCTATGAGATACTTTAGCTTAATTATAGACTTATTTAAGCTTTGCTGTATAGCTCTCTTTATTAACTACCTTGTAAGCGTCCAGTCTGCTTACAGAAAAGCTGTTGAGCAAGCTACTATCCCTGCTTCCTACTACCAAACTTACGCTTACAATCAGCAAAAGCAGAGAAAAAAGAACTTCTTTACTTCTGCTACCTATACTACCAGAGCTATGTTAGAGACTTTAAAAAGCTGGTTTGAAGAAAGTCCTGATAAACCAGCAAGGTATTAAACGAAAAGAACAAGAGCAGGGAGGAACTCCCCCCTACTCCTGCTCAAGAAGTTTTTTCAGCACTTTAACTGGGTCGTGGTAAACGGTATCCATATCTTTCCCAGCTTGAGATAGAGCAAGCTCTCCCTTTGCTGAGATAACAGCATTGTTGTTGTAAGCGTCTATTACAGCTTCAGGACAAGCTGGGAGATTCTCTGCTTCAGATTCAGACGGAGTCGTTGCATAAACCTTTGCTGAAATTACGCAGGTTATACTTCCATCTGTCTCCATATCGCAGTCTATTGCTCCGTAGTCGTAAGGAGAGACGTAGAGCTTTTTGTCTCCGTCCGGAGCTTTATACAAGCAAGAACCGTAGTCTGTGTAATCTTCGTGCAGTCCGTATGCTTGTCCTATTACTCTGTTTACCTGAAGAACGCTCCTTGCTACTATTACATACTTCCCAGTATCAGGGTCTTTTACTCCCAACTTGAGAGACGGATAGTCCTGCGGGTAGCTCTGAAATCCTACTGCATAGTCTCCAAATGTTTTAGCAGGATACTGAGCGTCCCAGATGTATCCTCCCTCTTTCTCTACGTAGGTATCGCTAACCTCTATAAAAGTTTCTGATGGTTGAGAAGGAGTCTGTGCTACTTCATTCGTAGGAACTGCATTTACTATCGTTATCTCTGGAACGTTCTTAAGGTTTATCGGCGGTTTCTTCTCTTTTCCTGCTCCGTATCCAAGCTTATACTCAGCTTTTAAGAGTCTGTATAAGCTCCTTGCTTTCCACTCCCATTGCTTACCATACTGAATCCCAAGCTGAGACTTCAAGTCGTTTACCAACTGTTCTGCATCTTCAAGCGTTGACGTTTCATCCATCAGCTTGTAATCAGCTGGATTTAATCCAGTTTGACTCAACAGCTGGTCTTTAAGCTCTGGGTCTATTCCCAGCTGTTTGAGTTCTACTTCTAAATCAAAGCTCGGAGCAAAGAGGAGCTTCTTCTCTCCTCTTTTTACCTGCTCCCACTCTGCAGGAGTTAGATGGACGCAGAGTCCTGCGAATCCTTCTAAAGCTTCTACCTTGTCTATCCACCAGTTCCCATCTCTGTCGTATCCAGACACGCAGAGAGTAGCTCCCTCTACGCTGTCTGCTACTACTGATTCTACGTTTACCTCTACCTCTCCGTCCTTTACTACTCCTACAGTAAATCCGTTCTGCGTTACTACTCCTTTCACTATCGGAGAGTCAACTGCATAACCTACGCTCTTTGTCGTCTCTGAAGAAGTTGTCCCTGAAGTAGTAGTTTCTGAAGTGGTAGTAGTAGCAGGTTCGCTTTCACTACTACTGCTACCTCCTCCACCACCTCCTCCACAGCTTGCAATTATGAGTCCTGCTGTTAAGAGCGTAAGCAACTTTTTCATAGCTTCACCTCCTTAAGTGGTTTAGTGTTTCTATCTATTATAGCTCAATGAAAAAGCTTTTGGTAGAGGGAGAAATTACTCTCCCTCTGCTAAAATCTCTCTCCAATCTTCTGGGACTTCCTCTTCCCTACCGATGTTGATTAGATGTTGGTAATCGTCAAGATACTCATCTACCCAGCTCATACTCTACCTCCTTAAGTGGTTTGGATATGAAAGCTTTAATTAATCAGCTGGAGAATCTTAACGGAGACTGCTGGGACTTTCCTTTCTTCTCCTCCCATCAGGTAAGGTATCTTCTTTTTACCATAAAAGTTTCCGGCTAACCTGATAGAGCCGTCCTGATTAACAGTTAAGCTCGGAAGAGTAAAAGGACGGTCTAAAGTAAGTCCGTTCATAATTATCTTCTGGAGTATCATTTTCAGAATAGGTAGCGTTCTCGGCTTTATCTGTATGTTTCCTTCGCTACCTATAAGATGTAAAACGTTGTTGACACGGTCGTATTCTATAGTCAAAAACTTATCCTCTTCAGCGTGAGTGGACGTTATGAGAGGTAAAGTATTCTTCATCCTCTCAAAGAGAGCTTGAAGTATGATAAGTCTGGGATAACCTATTCCGACTATAGTCCTCTTCTTACGCTTATAGTCGGTAAAGACAAGATGGACTATTCCAGTCTCCCTATCGTAGGAAGCTCTCATCTTAACTACCGGATTGCTACCTACGTCCTTGCTCCTCTCATCTATTCCCATTACTACAAAGTAGAGACTTGAGAATGCAGATGGAGTAAGCTCTACTACTCCCTCAAACGGTTCTGCTTCTATCTCTTCAACCGTTCCGTCCGGTTTTTTGTAGTTGATTATGTATTTCTTTTCGTGAGTTCCTCTGCAGAAAACAAGTATTTTGCTGTTCTCTGAATCAATACCAAAGACAATCTCAGTCCCTTTGTGAGGAATTCTGAGCTCATACTTCTCAATCCCTTCTTTCTGGAAAACTTCAGGTAATCCTTCAGTCTTAACTTTCATTCCCATATCTTCCTCCTTAAATGAGTTTTAATAAACTGAAAGCAAGTTGTATTCTACAGAGCTCTCTTTCCCTTTCTCTTCAACTTCTCTTACCACAAGCTTGCTTATACCGTAAGCTAAAACCACTTTCCCTTTAGCTGGAATAGGAAAGTCAAACTCAACCTCTCCATCTGCAAGCTTGAGCAAGCTCTTTTCTCCGTCCCTGATAAGCTCTCCTGAAATCTCTCCAAATCCTGCAGGAGATAAAGGTAAAACAACTCCAGACCTGCAAGTCGCTCCAGACTTCCCCTCTGGGAGCAGGTCTGCAAGCTTGAGTTCTCTAAGTCCTTTCCTCAGCTTAAGCATCTTAAACCTTATAAGGATAGACACGTCTTTCCCTATAAGCTCTGCAAGTTCTTCTGCTACCTCTTCCTCTGCAAGGTTGGGTTCTATAAACTTGACTTTGAAAGCTCCTAAGTTGAGCTCCAAGCTACCGTATGGAGCTTGGATGAAGTCCTCTGGAAACTTGGAGTAGAGCTTAACGTATGCTTTCCCGTAGGAGTCTTTCCTTACAGGTAAGAGCAGTTTTTCAGGGATTACCTCTCCGGTTCTTTCGTCTATCATTCCTCTCTCCGGTCAATCTGGACTTTTGTTGGTTTAAACTATAATATATAGTGAAAACCTGCAGGAGTAAATAATGTTCTTCCACTTATCGGAAACTCTGCTGGTAAACTTGAAGTTCGTCGGCGGTTTTGTGAGCAAACCTCTTACTCCCGACGGTTTTGTCCTGCAGGAAGTTTACTGCTGTGGAAAGAAAGCTTACCTGCTATACAAACACTATCCACTACCTAAGTTTATCACAAAGAGAAAGCTCTCAAACTGGGAGCAGAGAATAAAGCAGGAGTTGTCCTCTTACGGACTCATTCCTGCAAGCAGTATGGTTGACTTCCTATCAGACTGGATAAGTGAGTATGAAAAAGCAGAGTTCGTCGGTATAGCTAACTTTATCCCAGAAGAAGAAGCTGTAAAGAATACAGACCTGCTTGTAGTTTACAGGTATAGAGGAAAAAAGCTCTCCTTAGCTAAAGACTCTTTCAAAATCGTTGCAGACAAAAGAGCTGTAGATTACCTGCTCCCTTTAGGAGCTTTCCCTGATACAATTCTTAAAGCAGGGGTGGAAGATGGAGATAAGGAACGACAACTTAAAACCTACTAACAGCAAAGCAGAGCAACATACAGAAAAGCATAAAGCAGTAAAAGAGCTGTTCGGTAAAGAAGAGGAGACAAGGAAGAGCTTTAAGCTACCTTTTGACAAAAGGAGCTTTCTGATAGCTTTAGGAGTAGCTGGAGCTGTAGGAGCAGTAGCTTACTACTTCAACAGACCTGCTTACAACACAGGTAGCAACGTTGACGTGGTAGCTATAGTTAAGAAAGTCAACGAAGAGAACAAAAAGCAGACGCAGGAGATAGTGAACCAGCTTGCTAAACAGGTAAACCAGCTAACGTTAGCAGTCAAACAGTTAGCAGAAAAGGAGCAGAAAGCAAAAGCAGAGCAGAAGAAAGCTGAACAGAAGCAGGTAGAGGAGCTCAAAAAGAAGCTGAAAGCTCTTGAGGAAAAGGAAAAGCTCAAGCGTGAACTTGAGATGCAGAGAGCTTTAATGAAGGAGTATTTATCAGAGCTCAAGCAAAAAGAGACTACTACTGCAACGCTTGCAGTAGAGGTTGAGAAAGTAGAGAAACCTCTCGTAAAAAAAAAGACTACTCTCCACCGAGTATATATCCCTACAGGTAGCGTAGTAGCAGGAAGGACTATGCATTTAATTCCTGCTCCGGTAGAAAGGGGAGCACTTCCTCTACCACCGGTTCTGATAAAGCTTGAGGGAGACGCTTATACAGCTAACGGTTTTTCAGTCCCTCTTGACGACTGCTATATGATAGGTAAAGCTCAGGGAGACTGGAACTTTATAGGGGGGAGGGAGTATGCAAGAGCAGAAGTCCAGCTTACAAAACTTGTCTGCGTATTAGGAAACGGTAAGGTAGTAGAGAAAAAGATAAACGCTTACGTAGTAGATAAGCAGACTGGGATGGAAGGACTGTTAGGTAAAAAGCAGGACTTATCGGGAGAGCAGATATTGAGATATACAGCAGTTAATACTCTTAGTGCGTTCTTCTCCGGACTTGCAGATTCAGCTACGGAAACTGTAACAAACAACGACGGATACACGATAGAGAAGATAACAAAACCAGCAAAATACGCTCTCTTTTCTGCTCTCCATCAGAGCTGGAGCGAATACACCCAGTTTTACAAAGAGAGACTCAAAAAAGTCAATCCGGTAGTATTAGTCCCAGCTAACAGAGAGCTGGAAGTAGTATTTCTTTCAGGAGTTGACTTAGGAGTTACAGATAGAGAGCTTTTAAAATGGGGATTGTGATAAAATTACGTTGATATAAAAAACCACTTAAGGAGGTGAAGTATGTTAAAGGTTTACCACAGCAGTATTAAGAGCTTTCTTAACGTTTACAACAGGAGGGACAAAAAATCTGAAGTATTTGCAGGATGGGAATATTTAACCTTTCTCTGCAAAAATGAAGTAGCTACTGAGCTACACTTCTGTCGCTCAACAAAGAAAGAGCTTGATTCTTTCTGTATGAGAGAAAAGATAGCACTCCCTCCTGTAATAGAAATTGACGGAGAAATTGCAGAGTCAAGGATAGGTTACAAAGAAGTCAACGTTTAAAAGAAACTTAAAACCACTTAAGGAGGTGGAGTATGCTGAAGTGGATTGTAATCTTCTTAATCTTCTACGCTCTCGCAAGGGATAGGTAGCTGGAACTCCAGCTACCTGCTTTTCTTTACTTTAGAAAGAAGCTACAACCTTAGCATCCTTTAGCTTTATCCAGACAAAGCTACCTTTGACTACGCTCCCAGTTTTGTCGTCTGCATAGCTACACCTGTAAGCTCTTATAAACTTCGGAGGAACGTAGCTCCCAGCAGGGTAGGTAGGGAGCTTTATCTTCGGAACTTCTACAGACTGCTTTATTATAGCAAGAGGAGTAGCTGTTATCTCTACTTTAGTTTGAGGTGGAGCAGGTTTTGAACTTGCACAGCTGAAAAGAGACGCTCCAGCTACAGCTACCAACAGAGCTCTTTTCACAGCTACCTCCCTGAGTCCAATCAGACGTAGTAAAGCTTTCTCTTTAATACTTTCTGCTCAACAAAGGAGTAAATCTTCCTTAAAGTCGTTCCCCTTGCTCTCTTCTCATCCTTGTAGTTTTTAGCTTTAAGGAGCGATATTAACCACAAAACAGGGAAAAGGGAAAGAAGTAGAGGAGTAATTAGAGCAAGAGGGAGCGTTACAGCTATGCTCCCAAGCAGAGTTAAGACAACTTCTTCAGCTTCAAGTCCCCAGACTTCTAAATCCTTGTCTATGAGAGCAAGGTTTTCGCTCCTCTTTACTCTCAATTAATCTCCCCCTAAGTCTATAACTTCGGTAGAGAGGTTGCTTGCTTTCTTAGCAAACTCCTTTACGGGTTTTTCTGTTTTGACCATTATCGCTCCGGTTATAACGCTTAATACTACTCCTAAAAAAATAGCTCCAACTGTAGCTCCAAAACTCCTCTCCCTTGCGAATCCATAAGCAAGAAAAGCGAAGAGTATCATTATGAAAGCTGGAATGAGAACGGTTAAAATCAACCAGTTGTTGGCGGCGAAAACGATGACCTTTCCGAATACTCCGAAAAACGGGTTAGAATCCTCAGCAAAAGCTGGTAAAGGTAGTCCTGCTAAAAGCAGAGGTAGTGTAGTGAGAGCTTTCCTCATCCTGCACCTCTCTTATTGCGTTGTTTTAAGTCTCCAGTTATATTATAGTGAGAGAAGTTTAAGAAAACAACTCAAGGAGAGAAAAGAATATGAAACGCAACAGACTTGCAGTATGGTTGGACGTAAATGACTCTGCTACAAAATGGTTAAAAGAACAAGTAGCTCCAAGAGAAAGAGCAAAAGTGGTAAGAGAAGCTCTTACCCTCTACTTAAACAGGGATAACAACAGCATATCGGTTGCTCCTGATGTAGATGAGAACACGGTAATAGTGGGAGAAGCAGTCCTTAACCTTATTTCCCTACAGCTCCCCCAAAAGGAGATAAGCGACGACCTCATTACCGAAATAGTTGTTAGAGGAATAAGGGAGCTGAAAAAGGAAGAAGAAGAGAGGGAGAAGAGGGAACTCTTAAACTCTCTAAAAGGGATATAGGGGGGAGCTTATGAGAGTCTTTAAAGTTGACGGAAAGCGTATATACGACTTTGAAGTAGCTAACAGAATAGCACAAGCTAAGAATCTCTCCTTTACTGTGGAGAGCTTCCACTACGACGGAAAGAGCGTAGCAGTAAAGGTAAGAGCTACCGACGGTAGTCGTGTAGAGGAAGAGGTAGTAGCTTTTCCCATACAGTCTCTAATAGACCAGCTCAACAGGGAGACCGGAGCAAGGACTGAAGAAGAGAGGGAGAGAAACAGGATAAGAGCAGAGAACTACGCTGTTCAGTTTGCAGTAGAGAGAGCAAAGAAGAGCTTAACAGCTAAGTTTACTCTCAACCGTAAACCTTACCTACCTGAAGAGATAAAGCTCTTTGAGGAAGTAGAGCTCTTTACTCTCTACGTTCCGGAGGGATTGAGACTTTTCAAGCGTTTAGCAAGGGAAAAATCCAAGCTTGCATTAGAGCTTGCAGAGAAATACGACGACTTAACTCAGTTTACTCCTGCTACAGAGAAGCAGAGGAAGCTCATCAAAAAGTTAGCAAGGGAGAAGAAGCTAAGCGATGGAGCTTATAGAAAGCTACTTAAAGAACGCTACGGAGTATCTTCAAGTCTTTGTCTCTCAAAGCAGGAAGCAGGAGACTTCATCACCTACCTGCAGACAATTACCGACAACGGTAAAGCTGTTAGAAAAGCTGATAAAAAACAGTCCGGTTAGGGAGTTTTTGTATAAAGCTCTAACAGAGGTGATGGTAGAAAGTGGAAGAACTGCTGAAGAGGATTTCATACATCTATCTTCTGATTACGAACAGTTTAAGAGACTGGTTGAAAAGGTAAGCGAAAGCAGGTTTTTGTCTTTGAAGAAGATGGAATTTATGCACGGAAGAGAAGCTTTAGAAGAAGAGCTTGACCACCTATCCTACCTGCTTGTGAAAGTAAGGGTAGTAATAGCGTTGGAAACGATAGAGAAGCTCAGGAGGTAGCAGATGAGAGCTGATAAGAAGATAAAAGTTTATCCTGAGACTTGGGAGAGGGTAAAAGAGCTGAAGAAAGCTTTAGAAAAAGTCTATGAAAGGGAAAAAGGGAAAAAGAAGAGATTTATATACGACGACGTGGTTAACATACTGCTTGACGCTTTCTTAAATGAACTACCGGAATGCTACAAGGAGAAAGAGAGAGCTGAAGGGACAATAAAACTCCTGCTCAGCAAGCTGGAGCTTGCAAGAGTAGGAGCAGATGGAATAAACGGATACGAAGAAGCTCTCAAGCTCTTATTTCCCATCACTAAAGACCAGCTTAAGAGACTCTCTGAGCTTGCAGACAAGCAGAAATGTTCAACCCTTGTAGCTTTCCAGCAGGTAGTAGAAATAGGACTCAACCACGCAGGAACAGTAACCTACACTTTAGACGAGGAAGAAGCTGAAGAATACGTCAAGCTCCTTGCAAGCGTTCCTGAAGATAAGAGAGAGAAGATAGTCAAAGACTTCGGTAAAACTATTGAAACCTGCTTCAGAAGAAAGCTGGAGATGCTGAAGAAGAAATACAAAGTAAAGTAGGGAGCAGATGCTCCCTACAGTTAGTAGAGCTTTTTAGTAAGGACTATGTTAACCCTATCTCCCTCTTTATACTCCCTACCAGTTCCAGCGTAAGCAAAGTCCTTTACTGCTTGAAGGAGCATTCTGTTTATCTCAGCTTGGTTGTAGCTACCGAATTTTACTGCAAAGGTAGTTCTAAGCTGTTCAATTATAGCGTCAAGTTCTGCAAGCTGAGTTTTTACGCTTTCTGGAGATAGGTCTATCTTCTTTCCCTTAACTTTTGAGCAGACTGCAAGTCCAGTCTTGTTAGCATTCAGTAGATACTGCTTTGTCCTGTTTATGTAGTCAATAAGAGCTACCTCAACGTTTTTAGCGTATTCGTAAGCTATTACTTGACTCAGTAAGTTCTGAGCTTGTTCAAAAGCAGATATTCTCTCTGCACAGTTATCCGGAGCGTCCGGAGAGAGGACTCCGTCTTTTACGGGACAGTCTTTATCAAGCTTTTCCTTGACGTATTTCATAATCACAAAGTAGCTATCTGCTCCAGAAAGGTTGAGTCCGTATTTCTTGCTCAGCTCCTCTACTTTTTTCTTTATCTCCTCTGGAGTAGCTGTAGTTATACCGGTAATAAGGTCGTTAAAGTCGCTGATTAGGTCTTTCTGTATGAGGTCTAATGAACGGGAGAGGGAGAGGACTTTACCGTCTATCTTAGCAGTCTCAATTCCGAGTCCTTTAGAGCTTACTTTTACTTCCGGTAGAGTATATAGGAGAGCTAATACAGCTTTTCCTACTGCTTGTGAAGTTCCGAGCTTTTCTGCTACAGTCTGGGAATTTCGGTTGAAATCTTCTTCAGACATATCTTCTACTGGGACGTCTAATCCCAAAGCACACTCCATAGTTGTCTTGGGGTTTACCATCGTAAAGACTTCATTTACCTTTGCTAATGCTTTCTTGTCTTTTATCAGGTCTGAAAAAGCTTTACCTGTAGCAAGCTCATACCAGCTCTTGTGGACTCCACAATGCTCTAAAAAGCACTTGTTCGGGTCGCTTGCTTTTGTGCAGACTCCTCCCTTGCTAAATACTCTGTTGTAGCACTCTGCTACAGCTTCTTTGTCAACTCCGTTTACACGGTTTATAAAGTCAAAAGCTTGCTCACAGGAAGTTCCACCTATCTGAGCTAAAAAGTCGCTCATATATTGAGCAGATACCAGAGCGTCCTTAACGTAGGGAAACTGAAGAGCAAGCGTGTAAATAGTTACAGGTAGAGCAAGCTTCTTCCAGTTGGTAAAAGCTTCTTTTAAAGCGTCAAGGTTTTTAGTCAAGGAAAGTTCCTGATAGAGCTTTCCCATTACGCTACATCCCTGAGCTTCTACATCCCAACCGCTCTTTCCCTCATTCTTCACTATAACGTCGGATGGTATCTCTACGTCCTCTACCTTTATCCCACTACTTGTGTAAAACTCCCTCTTCTCTACTACCTTTCCACCACCTAAAACCGGACTGCTGAAAGCTATAACAAACGCTCCTGCTAAAGCTATCAGTTTTCTCATCTTCTCCTCTCCCTGCTTTTCCTCACTCTCTAATATACAACTCTTGACTCCAACCTCAAAGGAGATTATCATAGTTATCAAGGTTATCACAAATCAGGATGGAGAGGAAATGATGGAAAGCTTGCTGAAGTTAAGCAGGAATCTACCAATCAGCTACGGAAAGCTCTGGGAGATAGTGAAAGAGAACAAAGAGGAGTTACTTAAAGAGGGAATAATGATGATAGTCGTCTCTCCCTCTGGTAGGGAATTCCACAAGATAGACGGAAAAAAGTTCATCGCTTTCTTAGCAGGAAAAGAAATCATTAAAGGACTGAGAGGAGAGCAAAAAGAAAACTCCCTCACAGAGGAGGGAGCTTGCAAGGGGGATAGAGCAAATAGGTAGTTTAGGAGGGAATCTGATATGAACAAAAATGTAGTTCTAATCTTTTCTTTGTCAACCTGATTCTTTTAAAAGAGTGTCTCCCTCTCAGAGGAGGGAGACTGCAAGAAAGTCTTTGTAGAGGTATGCGAGGAGCATATACAAAAACTGGAGGTAATTAGCTATGAAAAAGGACTGTTCTACAGCAGAATATACCTCTGATATTCCTCTTTGTCAACCTGCTCTCTCCGACCTTAGAGCAAGCGGGTTAACAGACGAAACCATCAGGGAGATGGGAGTTTTACCTCTCACTCCCGAAACCTTTAAGGAGTTCGTAGGACGCAAGCTGGTGGAGTCTGATACCAGACAACCAATAGTCCTTGAGGGATACATCATTCCCTACCGGCACGTTAGTCCTCCATTTGGTAGAGTCAAAGTCTTAAAGTGGAATACTGCAAGCAGATACTACCAGCAGACGGTAGGAGCAGGAAAGGAGCTCCCTAAATACCTGCAACCTTCTTCTGCTCACAGGGAGCAGGTAGTTTACGCTTACGCTTTACCCTCTGCACTCAAAAAGATTAACTCTCCTAAGACTACCTACCTTATAACAGAGGGAGAGAAGAAAACAGCTAAGCTCCAGCAGGAGCTAAACAAGTTAGAGACTGAATACCAGCGTTATTTAGCTATCGGACTTGGGGGAGTCTGGAACTGGAATCCATTTGTATTCAAGCAGTTAGGAGCAAGTTTTAAAGACAGAAAAGTTTACCTCTGCTTTGACGCAGACGGGAAGTTTAACCCCAGCGTAGCAGAAGCAGGGATAAGTCTATACTCCTACCTGCTTTCACAGGGAGCTCTGTTTATAAAGAGCTTAGACTGGGACGCTACTAAAGGTAAGGGAATAGACGACTACTTGGTATCGGTAGAAGCTGAAGGTAGAGCTCCAGAGGAAGCTCTAAGGGAGCTGATGGATAGTGCAGTCTCTCCTGTAGAGCTCTACAAGGATACCATTACTCTGCAGACTGCTGTAAGCAGGTTAGCAGACTACCTAACGGAGCTCCCAGAATTCGTAGTAGAGGAGCTTAAAAAGCACTACAAAGTTGGAAAGAAAGAGATAAAGAGACTCTTTAGGAGCTCCGTAGAGCAGAGAAGGAAGAAGCTTGAGGAGAAGCTGAAGCAGGAAGCAGATAGAGAGCTTTTAAACGTCTATAAAAAGCTCTTCGGGATTGACTTTATCCCTGAGCTACCGGAGGGATTCAGCATAAAAGACGGACTCCTCTACTACGGTAGTGAGGACGTCTGCGAAGCTTTTGTAGTCTCCGAAATAGCAGAGAACATAGATGAAATAGACGGAGGATACTTAGCTACCTTGAACTTTATGGGAGAGAGGGAGATAAAAGTATCAAGCTCTGTAGCGTCGTCTGCAAAGCTCTTTACAAGCTACCTGCACAAGAAGAAGGTTGTGGTATCAGAAAGCGAAAGCAGGAAGATTCAGAACTACTTTACAAAATTCATAAGGAAGAACAAGAGCAGGATAAAGAGGAGCTACTACTCAAGCAGGATAGGATGGAACAAGGTAGGAGATAAACTTACCTACATCCATCCTCTTACAGCAGACGTAGCTCTGCAGGTAGGGAGTGAGATAGAGGAGAAGTTAGGGAAGAGAGGAAAGAGAGAGGTTGAGCTTGATGCTGTAAAGGAGTGGACTTTAAACTTTCCTCACTCTGCTGTTTTGTGGATATTCGGTATAACGTCAAGCGTTCTCTATCCGATACTTGGAGACGACTGCAACTTGGTAGTTTTTGTTCAGGGAGAGACCGGAACAGGAAAAACAACAGCAGTTAAGGGAGCAGTTAGCTTTTTCGGTTCTCCCTCTTTGAAAAAGTCCTTTAACTTCAGCGAAGGGGGATTTGAAGGATTTTTATCCTCTTTAAAGGACTTCCCTATCCACTTAGAGGAAGTTAAGCAACTTGACAAAAACCCGCAGAGGAGAGCAGAGAAGTTTACAGACTTTGTTTACAAGTTTGTGGAAGGAATGGGAAGAACAAGAATGAAGATAGACCTAACTCTGCGTTCTACTGCTACTTACAGAGGACTGATACTAACTTCAAGTGAAATGGGAATAGACGAGATACTCTCTTACTCAGGAGACGCATACTTTGAGGGAATCTTCAGGAGAGTTTTAGTAGTCAACGCAAAGAAAGAGACTTTTGGTGGAGAAAGGTTAGGGAAGCTCCTAACAGTTTTTTCTGAGAATTACGGAAACCTGCTTGCAGACTGGATTAGATACTTTGAGGAGAACAGGGATGAGATAGAGAGGAAGTTCAGGGAAAGGGACGCAGACTTTTCAGAAAGCTACAAGCTTGACGCTAAAGTAAGACGCTTTTTAGCTTTAGCAAGCGTTGTTATGGAAGAAGTAGGTAAACTCTACGGGATAGATACATCTGTTCTCTGGGACGCTTTAGAAGAAATCGGTAGCTTTAACGAAAAGCTATACAGGGAGTATATACTGGGAGATGAGGAGAGCTTTAAAGAGAGGTTGGAAGAGTTCATAGAGGAAGTAGCTCCTGCAGGTCTTTTAGTAGAACAGGAAGAGGACGGGAAACCTGTTCTTACTTTAAGGGAGAGCAAAAGAGACTTTCTCCTCTACAGCAGAGTGGAGAGGGAGAATTCAGAGATTATCTCCTCTTCCCTCTACATTACCTCTACCGGTCTGTCTGAGCTTGCTAAGAAGTTCGGAATGGGAAGGAGACTCCTTACTCAGAAACTTAAACAAGCTGAGCTTTTAGGAGATAGGGAAAAGCTTACAGTCCTGTGCTTCGGTAAGAGATTCTACCTCTACCCTCTCAACATCAACACAAGGATAGAGGAAGAAATAGACGAAATTGAACTCTAACTTCCCTCCTACCCCTGCTACTGTCCCACTACTGTCCCAAAAAGTGTCCCAAAAAGTGGGACAGTAGCAATCCCTTGAAAGTCAACAACTTATAGAGCTACGTTTTCTAAAACTATTGTCTTGCAATATGTAAAAAGTGGGACACTAAACTACTTCCATAACTCCTTGATTTACAACAGCTTGAGAGGACTGAAAAAAGCAGTGTCCCACGTGTCCCACTTTTAAAAAATCAAGTGGGACGGAAGATAGCTATTGTCTCCCAACGCTTATCTCTTTGCTGTCCCACTTTTTTACAGAAACAAGCAGGTATATATAGAGAAAAATTTTTGAAAATTTCTCACGACTATCTAAACCACTCTCTAAATACATAATGTCTCAATATAACAAAACTCTCAATATTAGAAATATCTAACACTATCTCAGATAGGAATGCGAAAAAATAAAGAAAAAATTTTTAGGGAGAATCTGTAAAAAAGTGGGACACTAATCGGAAAGTATTGTGTAGCAAGAGCTATATAGTGTCCCACTATAAAAATATAAAAATGGGACACTTGGGACACTAATATTAAAAGTATTGTGTTACTTATTCTTCATAGTGTCCCACTTTTTTACAGCGTATTTTGGGAAATTGGGACACAGGAGAGGTCGTTTTAGAAAATATAAAATGACGCTTAAAGAGAGAGGGAGTTATAATTAGAGCAGACAAAAACAACTTAGGGAGGTAGATATGAGGAGAAGAGCTTTTGTATGTCCAAGCTGTGGATATTTGGATGAGAAAGGAGAAATGATTGTAGAGGTCTGGAAGGAAGTAAAAACCTACCTCTACAATCCGGAGAGTTTGGACTGCGAAAGGGACGACGAAGGAGAAGTATGCTTAGAATTTGACGCTGTAGAGTGTAGGAACTGCGGTTGGAGAACTGGTCTAAATGAATTTACGAGCGACCCTGCAATCAGCAATCTCTTAGTGGAAGTAGAAGAGGATGAAGATACTATCACTCTCTACCCAGTAGGAGACTACTGGAAGAAGAAACCATCAAAGCTTGGAGAGGTTGTAGAAAAGTATCTCAAAGAATCCAACGACGAGAAAAAAGTAGTAGTTATCTGGTAAGGAGGAGCAAAGATGGTAAAAATCAGGAAGAAAAGAGGAATAAGAGGAATGTATTACTCCCTTTGTGCAGAAGCAGACTTCAGAGAAGAACCTAAAGCATCTTCTCCTACGCACTACCGTATTACGCTGAGAGGTTTGGGAGAAGATGGAGAAACTGAAGTAGAGGTAGAAATTAGAAGAGATAAAAACGGGAATGCTCTGATAAGAGTTATTTCTAACAAACCTGAGAACGTTAAGGTAGAAGTAGAAGAAGATATAGTCTTTTAAAGACTATAAAAAACGGGGAGCTAACAGCTCCCCGTTGCTATTACTTCTCTTTTAAGAGTTCTCTAACTTGCTTTTCCACTTCCAGAAAAACATCCACAAGTTCTACCCAACCGAGATAGGGAGCTTTCGGAGGAACAACTACTCCCAAAACTCTATTTTCCAACACCAAAAGTAATTCCCAACTTTCTGCAAGCGGGAAAAATACGATTTTTCTCTCTCCTACAACTTCTCTTATTACTTCTTCTGCAAGCTCCTTCCAAGTCCAACTATAACCCTCTTTTTCGGGAGAGAGAACTCCCTCTACTAATTCTTCAATATCTCCCTCAATTTCAAGCTCTTTAGCTTTTTCTCTTACCTTTTCTTCAACTATTTCTTCCAACCTTGTCTTTACCATCTTTTACCTCCCTAAAGTAGTTTTGCTTAGTTCAATTTGAAGGAAGGAGGGAAAGCTCCCTCCTCATACTAAACCTCTATCTCCATCTCCTTTTTTAACCAGTTTTCTTCTAAGCTTACTTCGGAGAGTTTTTTAAGGAGCTTCCTGAGCTGTTTAATCACAAGTTTAGTCGCTTTCCTTACGTCTTTCTTCTTTGCTGGGACTACAATGTAATATCCGTCTATAGTCCAGCTATCCGGTAATTCTGCGACTTCTTCCCTTACTTTGTTGAGACATTCTTCAAACTGCTCCATTGTTGTTTTAGGAGCTCCTCCTTTTTCCAAATCCCTTTTGAAAAACTCTGCGTTCCAATACGATGAAAAGAGACATCCTATCTTCAGCTTCTCTCCGCTTTCAAGATAGAAAGTGAGCTTTACTCCGTCGTTTTCTACTTCTGCTCTTCTTAACACTTTCATACTGCACCTCCTTAAGTTGTTTTGTTCTATCTTTTATAATAGCAGAACGAATCAAGTTGCTCAAGGAGATTAAATGCACGTTTTAACTCCGGTCGTTAAAAGAGATTACCCTCTGATAGACAACTGGTTGTATGTAGGAAGAGGAATCAACCTCAGACAGAAGAAAAAGGGAGAGCTCCACATCTACCTTAAAGAACGCAATACGCATCTTTTGGGACTTGGTAGGACACGCTGGGGGAAGACTGAGTTCATAGCAAGGACTTCAGCAGACGACGTGGAGTTCGGGAACAGTCTCTTCTGCATAGACCCGAAAGGTAGCTACGACTGGTTGGAGAAGATAGCTTACGTAGCTTATAAAGTCGGGAGACTGAAAGAGCTGATGATATTTGACCTTGTTCACCACAACGTAAGCGTAAGGATAAACCCTCTCCAGACGCTAAGACCTGAGAAGATAGGAGAGTTCTTCTTCAGACTTGCTCCGGAGAGCGAAGATAGGTTCTTCCCAGACGTAGCAAGGGACATAGCTTACACGGTTAGCTTGGTCTTTTACGCTATGGGAAAGACGGACATAAACGTCTGGGACATCTATCAGAACAGCGGTGTAGAGGACTTTGCAAGACTTGAAAGGGAGCTCCTCAACTACGTCCCTAAAACAGACAGGGAGAAAGCTCTATACCAACGCTACTACAGAGATGCTTTAGTAAAGGTAAGGAAGATAGCAAAGAAAGATAAAGCTTACTGGAGCAAAGTTAATACAAGCTTTGAAGTAAGTGTCTCTCAGATAGCTACTGGAGACGTAGGACACCTTTTCGGTAAAGCAAGGGAGAATCCTCTGCTTGATAAACTGTTAGCTGGAGAGCCGATAATCTTCTTTGCTTACTTGGGAGTGCTTGAAGTGGGAGAGGAAACCGGTAGGATGGTAGCAAGACTTCTTTCTTCTATAACTCATCACGCATACGGACTCTACTACTCGGACAACAGAGTAATGCTTCCACCGGTAGCTGAATACTGGGACGAAGCGTCTAACGTTTTCTACGACGGAGCTCAGGATAAGTTCAACAAAGCAGGTGGAGTAAACTGCTACCTGCACGCATTTACTCAGTCTTTAGCAGACCCAGAGAAAGTTGTAGGTAAAGAGCTTACAAAGATACTTCAGGACAACGCTAACCTGATACTGTTCAGCGTAATAGACGCAGACACTCAGAAGTATTTTGAGCAGATGTTCGGCTACTACAAGGGATACGACATCATTTGGAAGAAAGACGACTTTGACTTAGTTCAGGTAGAGAAACCTTTAGTCCCTGCAGACGCTTTTGCTCGGCTCTGGAAAGGAGCTTTTCACGCTATCATAGAAGCACGCTACTATCGTGGATACTCTCCTATGCTTGAAGTTCCTCCGGTCTGGTTGTATCCCTTACCCTACCCAGAGAAGAGAATAATAGAGAAACGCTTTGGTATAGACGCAAGGAAAGCTACTCCTGAACAAAAAGCGTATGCAAGAGAAGTAGCAAGAGACAAGGAGCTCTTCATAAAGGAGAACGAGAAGTATAACTTCTTCTCAGGGATAGTTATAGACTTAACAGAGCTTGAGTATTATGAAGAGTTTGTTCTTAAACATCAAGTTAAGGGAGTTGAGCTTAAAAAAGAAGAGGAAGAAGAAAGCGTAAATACTTCTCCTGCTGAGGACTCTACACAGACTCCAAAAGAACAGTTAGAGGAAGAGACGTTAGAGGAAGAGACAAACGCTTTAGACTTAACAGAGCTTTTCGGAGAGGAAGAGGATACGTCTCCTACTCAAGCTCCTCAAACTGAGTCCTCAGATGAGTCCGTAGATGAGTTCTTCGGAGTAGAGGAAGAGGATGAGCTTACAAAACAGCTTAAAGAATTCCTCAAGGACTACCCTCTAAACCAGCTCATAAAAGGAGTCCTATACGCTTTCAAAAAGGGAGATTCTATCTACTTCCAGACAAGAAAGCTCAAGAAATACGTCGGGAATACCGACTCATTCAAGCACTTTACAGTTCGCTACTACAACACTACGAAAAGTGGAATAAAAATCCCCAAGTCCGATTTCTTTTGTGCTATTCCCGCTTTCAAACTCGGACTTGAGGGAGAAGCAGACTCAGAGCTTGTAGAACAGATTAAAGAGAGGGAGAGTAAATAGCTTCCCTTAAAAAGTCCTCTAACCTCTCCTGAGAGACGCTACCGATGTAGTCTCTATCGTCTCCCGTGAAGTTGTAAACTTTAAAGCTCCTCTCTCCTACCACTAATAGCGTCCTGTAGAGCTTTGAGAGAAACCTGTATCCGACTATTTCGTTGTAGGTTAAATAGTCTTTCTGATATGAAAGTTCCCTACCTGTTTTGTATTCCAGCAGACTAACAAAGTCCAGCTCTCCGTTATCCCTCTCCAGCAGAGCTACGTCAACGTCAAACATATATGCGTCTTTCTTTACTCCCTCTCCGTAATGTAGCTTGCTGTATAGACGCTTTGCTTCAGTTTGACTGTAGTTTGAGGGAAGTATTACACTTGCAGGAAACCTCGCTCTCTGCTTTAACCTGCTTATTAAAAACTCTTTTTCCCAGTCGTTGTTGATGAAGTCTATTAAATCCTGCTTGTTTATGAGGAAAGATAGAGTCTTGTCCCTCTCTGCACTATACGCTTCAAAAATAAAAGCATCTTCTAAAGCAGGAACGGGAGCTATTGTATATACCGGTGCTATCTTAGTTAGCTTTGTTTTGTAGATAAACTTTCTGTTGCTCAGAGCAAACGTAGAGGGAACGTAGATAAAAGCAGGAATGTAGTCTTTCTCTCTCTTCCTTACCTCTACCCACAGAGTCTCTACTCTGAATCGTCTGAAAAGGGATAAAAACCTGCTTTCACTCTTGCTTATCCTATACTCTTTCATCGCTTACCCCTTTTGCTATAAATTTATAGCAGAAATAGATTAACAACAAGAGGAGTGCAGTATGTTAACAGCAAAGCAACTGAAAGCTCTATGTAGCATACTGATACTTTTTCTGAGCTCATCTGCTTTAGCAAACCCTTTTCAGAAAGCAGAAAAGGAGGTAGGTATTCCAGAGGAACTCCTTGTGTCTGTAGCAAAAGTAGAGTCTGGAATGAGACCTTATGCTTTCGCCGTATGGACTACAGCTCCTCTTCCCAAGCTCAGTTTATACTGTTCTTCGGAGAGGTTTATCAAGGGAAAGTTTTTATACAACGGTTGTTTTTTTAAAAGCAGGAAGAAAGCAGAGAGCTTTTTAACCTTTTTACTGAAAAATCCTGCTGTAGAAAACTTTTCTGTTGGACTTATGCAGGTCAACTCCAGCTGGATACCTGTTTTAAACATCAATCCCTACGACTTACTTGACCCAGACTACAACGTTCTGCTTGGAGCTCTGATACTGAAGTTCTACTACGACGCTACCAACGACCTTGCAAGAGCTCTCAGTCTCTACTACGGGAAGAAAAGAGGGATAGCAGTAAAATACGTTAAGAAAGTGGTAAAAAACCTTGAGCTTTCTGAGAGGTAAAAGTGTCCCAGCGTAGTAGCGGGATAAGAGTCGTTGACCAGTATAAGATTCAAGAGTATGAAGAGAAAAGAGGGACGGGAATAATCCGTCTCCTTTCGGAGCTCCAATGGATACGCAACGCAGAGGAAGATAACGACAAACCGTATGAAGAAAGACGGATACTTCCGAAAAAGAGAGTAGTATTCTTCCTTGCAGGTAGCGGTATAGCTTTCTCCCTGCATCTAACTACCAGCTTGCTTGGATTCTTCTCTTCCCTGCTTGCTGGAGCAGTTGACCCAAGACTCGGAGAGTTTATAGCAGTCTTTTCAATCCTCTTTAAGATAACAGTTCTGGTAGGATTTCCTCTGTGGTTGCTCAAAACCTACCACTTATGGGATAGAGGAATTACCAGACAAGTATTAACCGACGTAGTCTTTTACGGATACGTCTTTTCTGTAGCTTTTCTAACGCTTGTGTCTATGTTCTTCTACATAGCTTTTGCTTTCGGACTTTTTGTGAGCAAGGACAGTCAAGCAGTTAAGTGGTTGGTTGAACACTTCCCTTTTTTAACGTCTTGGATAGCTTTTGCAGAGTATCCGGTTCAGCTTTTGCTTATATTGATAGTTCCCTACTGGTATGCTAAAAAGCTTGATAGGGAGCATAGGTTTACAACAAAACCTTATACTCTCCTTGATGAAATTCCCTTTGAGGAGTGAGCTATGAGGAAGCTTTTGTTTGTAGCAACTGGATTTGCTTTAACTCTTCTTCTATTTGACCCTGCTTTAGCTGAAGTAAAAAAGCAGGTAGTAGAAAGAGCAGTAAAAGACCTTGCTTTCTTCCAGCTTGCTATGCAGGGACTTGCAATGAGGGACAAGATAATAGAGATAGGGACTACAGCAGTAATGGGATTTACAGGTATAGGATACTTCGGATTTCTCTTTCAGGGAGGTAGGACTGCATACAGGGAGCTCCGTTCAATAGCAAGCGATACTGTAGGAGCTGTAACCTCTGCTGGAGCAGGAATAGTAGGAGGTATAGCAGATAAAGCTGGTTCAACTCTCCTTGATAAGGGAGCAGTCTTTGTAGGTAGAAAGAGCGGGGAGCTTTACGCTAAGTTTTTAAAGAGCTCTCCTCCTGCACTAAATACAGGGAAAGAACCTATACGGAGAGCTACTTCTTTAGCTGAAACCGGAGCAGTCGGAGAGGGAAGGTTAATCTCCTCTTCCGACCTGCTTTCTGGGAAAGCAGGTAGCTCTTCTATAAGAGAAATTCAGCTGTCGTCCGGAACTACTCTTCAGAGGACGGAAGAAGGTTGGAAAGCCGGAGACAAGCTACTTACTGAGCAGGAAGCTCAGTCCCTTATAGGTAGCTCAGATTTTCTGAAAGCTACCTACGGAGACGGTAGTAAAGCTACTCTTACAAAGCAACCTACTGGAGAGTTTAAGGAAAAGCTAACTTTAGACACGCTAACTTCTCCGGACGCAAGCTATCGCTTTACCGGTAATGCAGTAGTAGCAGACGCAAGGAAGCTTTCTCCGGACGACATAAGCTCAATCCTTAACACAGCTCCACAGGGAACAAAAGTATCGGTAATAGGAGACTACTACAAATACACAGATAGAAACGGAGTTGAAAAACTTGCTCAGCACAAAGTAGTCCTCTCAAGAGGAGCAGACGGAAAGCTGAAGATGGACTTAAAGTATGCAAGCGGTAGAACAGATGCATACAAAGAGATGTATAAGAAATACCGTAGAGGAGAAATGAGCGAAAAGGATTTCCTCAAATCGTTACACAGAGAAACCCTCAAGAAAAAAGGTCAATACCGACCTCCAGAGGGAGAAAAGCGTCCTCTTCCCAACTAATCAACCATAAATAAGGTTGACAAACAGTTTTTAGAGACCTAATCTGAAGAATAGGAACTTACAGCAGAGGTGAGCTATGGGAGCAGTTAACGTAGAATTTGACCTGCAAAAGCACAGGGAAGCAGTAAGGAGCTACCTTGAGAGAAGTCTGCTCCTTGACTACACGGAGAGTGGAGAAGTGTATACGCAGGACGGAGAGCTTTTAGGTAGGTTTACTGATATGGAGTGGAAATTCGTAGAGGACGACCTAAAACAGGTAGAACAAGGTAAGTGGATATACATTAACCCGTCAAATAATCCCGACATTTACCTCTTTCCCACAGAGGAGCACAAGGAGCTTGGGATAGAGGGAACAGGAGTATTGTGGGGACTTGAGGAGATACTTCCTAACCTTGCAGGAAAGACCTTTTGCTGGTATCCGTCTATCAAGCTCAGTAAAGACGGATACGTTGAGATAGACGCAGTAGTCTATCCTTTCTTTCCCACTAATCAGGAAGCAGAGGTAGAGTCTGAGATACATCGTAGAGCTTTCAGCATTCAGAACGAACGCTTCAACAAGCTCTACAAAGCAGGACTTTTAACAGAGGACGACTTAAAAGCTCTGAAACAGACGCTAATAGTGAGCAGTATAACCACTCCCATAGGATTTGACTACGACAAGCTGATAGGGAACGTTTTAGCAGAGGTAGATAAAAAGCTCCCGTATTCTCCCAAGTTAGTGATAGAGCTTGAGGACGCAAGAGAGACCGGACTGCTTTTTAAGAGGTATGAGACACGCTGGGTAGGTTGCAGTCCTCACGAAATCTTCATACCAGCTAAGAAGATACCGTTAAGGATAACAGTCTGGGACTGGGAGAGAGTAAAGGTATTCCCTCTTTCCTCTCAGAATGCAGTCTATTTACCGGACGACCCTTACACTTTCCCTACTGTAGAGGAGTTCAGGGAAGATATGGATATGGAAGGAATAGACGGAATGAAAACCATTTATGACGACTACGGTTGGGAAAAACTCCCAGACTACTACTGGGAGAGGTTGAGGAATCAGTTTATAGAGCTTTATGAGAGCAGGGAAAAGTGATGGGATACGACGAAATCTTCTACATAGCTAAAGTTAGTAGTGCTTTAAGCTCAATAGAGTTTTACAACAACGCTGGATTCTTTCTTGTAATGGTAGGAGCTTTCAGCTTTATAGGAGCTTTATTCCTTGCTAACAGGAGAATTCTCTACTCAGCTCCTTTTGTTTTGATGGTAGTAGCTGGATTGGGACTGATTGGTCTTTCTACCAGCGATAAGACAATCAGCTACTATGCAAAGAGATACGGAGTTGACTACTGCGACGTAGTTAAGTATGGATACCTTGTAAACAAGGATAAGTTCCTTGAGGAAAAGTTCTTTAGATGCTTAAAAGAAGAGAAGAAGTAAAGCAGGGGGAATCTTCCCCCTGCACTTATTTAGTTCAAACAGAGCTGAGGAGTGATAAAAGACTGCTTTCTAACGTCTTTCATTAAGAGCTGTTTTAAGTCCTCTGCTACTTTTTCCCATTCTTCAACTATAGTCCTTGCATCTCCGACCAGAGTCTTGACAACTGGACTTTCGTCAAAGAGAGCTATAAAGATAGCTTCTCTTACTTTAGCTCCTTCCTCTTCGTCCGATACTGCTAATATCCTTACTCCGACGCTCTTTTCTACTCTCTCTGCTATCTTCTGGATAGCTTCGTCAAAGCTCATCATCTCTTACCTCCTAAAGTAGTTTTTCTTTCTTCAAAATTTCAGCTATTTTATCTTCTTCTCCTAACCAGTAGTCTCCTACTTCTTCAACTTTCCCGTTCTCAATTACTACTGCGAAATCTTCTGCTCTGTAGTTTATGAATACTGCTTTGCAGTTTTCACAGCAGGTCTCTTCGCATTCTTCCTCTATTAGGTCTTCTTCCTTGTAGCAGATTTCTCCGTCGCAGGGAAAAGCTCTAATCCCTACTCTTGCTTTAACCGTGTCCACAAATTCCGTTACCTTTTTGCACTCAGGACAAATCAAGTAAGCTCTTCTCATACTCCACCTCCTTAAGTTGTTTTTTAAAGTTAAGGGAGAGCTTAAAGCTCTCCCTTCTGCTAACTAAAGCTCAATTACTTGCGGGATGATACCTGCGTTCAGTCTCTTCCTAATCGTCTGCATCAATCTCAATAATCCTTTCTCCAGTTTCCTCTTAGCTTGGAGAGTTAGACCCTGTCTTTTTTCTCCTATCTTTTCACACAGATAGATGTATGCTTCGTAGATGGTAGGAGTATCTCCTAAGTCTCCTACCATCTCCTTATAAATCTCTTCTCCAATGGGAAATACTACTTTTTCATACTTCCCTTCGTCCTTCTTCCTGTAGTAGGTTGTCTTTAGTCCCTTTAAGAGGGACTCAAAAGCAGACTTTGAAAGTTTTACTCTTATTTTCCCCATCCTCTCAAAGAGATGAGGGAGTTCTGCTATCAGTTTTTCAACCGTTTCCCACTCTTCCTTAGTCCAGCTACCCTTTACGTGCTTGCGTCTCCACAGAGGAACTACCGGAATTAGAGTAGTCTTATCCTCATCTTTTTCTACCAAGTATAAGTAGTGCTTGAGAGCACTACTTGCTTTGTAGCTGTTTTCAATTAAAACAGCTACCCTTTTGTTTCCGTTAATGAGCTTATTACTTACAACAAGTGCTCTTAAGTCTGCTCCTACGTCTTTTGCAAAAACGACTTTCGTCTTATAACCTCTTTCTATCAGGGAGTTTTCTACCTCCCTGATAGCGTCTTTGTGAGTAATGAGCTCGTATTCGGAGCTTATTACTCCTACGTGCTCTACTTTTATCTCTCCTTCTTCTCTCTTCCCTACAGCTACAATCCTGTAGGGAATAGTGCAGTCCTTCTCTCCCACGCAGATAGCAGGGAGAAGAACCAATACTTCTGTTTCTTCTGCATCTTCTATAACTCTTTCTGTTCTGGGAGAGTTTTTTACTTTCTCCCAGTTTTGCTCCAAGTAGTCTTTAAACTCCTTCACGTTCATACTTCACCTCCTTAAGTTGTTTTATCTACTGTTAATTATACTCCCTTTGCTTTCAGAGGACTATATTAACCTTACGATAACTTTTTAGGGAGTTGCAGTATGAACTTGTTTGAGACTGCTGGAGCATACGAAAAGAGACTCCTGAAAGCTCCCAAGTTAGAATTCAACAGAAAGCACGTTTTAGAGTTTACTCCTTTTTTGAGCTACAACGTTGACGTTAATAGAGCTTTGGAAGAAGTCAACGCTCTATTGACCATTCTCCCTATGCAGAAATACCAGCTATTAATAGTAAATACTCAGTCTGATAGCGTTGAACTTTCCAGAACAATCAATCCGAAGAAGAATAGAATCATAGAAGCTGTAGAGAGAGACCTCAACAGGAGAGTAAACTTCAGGGAGCTCCGATTCTACCTTGCTTTTGATTCAGAACTTGATACTGTTAAGACACAGCTTTCAACTGTTTTCTCTGAAGTCAAAGACGGTAGGGAAAACCTGAACAGACAGCTTGCTAAGCTTTTTGGTGGAATACCGGAAGAACCTCTTTACTACCCTCTTGTAGCTACCGACTACGGTTTTAAGGTAGCAGGTAAGGAGAAGAACGCTTACGCTGGAGTGCTGTTTGAGGGAATGACTCCTCCTGCTGTTACTCAGTTTGGAGTGAGCAACGAATTAGCAAGCTTGGGAGAGGACTTCCTTTACGTTCTCTCCTTTTACAGACCGAAAGCAACTGAGTATGAGAGACTGCTTGATAGGTTGAGGAATCAATATTCCCAGAGGGAAGAAGAAAGCTCAAAGGAAGTAGCTTTTGAGATAAGCAGAGTATTAACCGATATAGCTAACGAAAAAGAGCTCCTTTACTTCTATTCAAGCGTTTTAGCAGTCTTTAAAAACAGCGAAGAAGAGAGCTTGCAGGTAATAAAGGAGCTTGAATCCCGTTTTAGAAAACTACCTGTAGTTATGGTAAGGGAGAAAGGGAGCTCTTTAGCAGTCTTTAAAGCTGTTTTTTCCTTTGAAAGGAGCGACGTTGAATTTCTGAGCTGGTTTAAGCTTATAAGGAGAATGACCCATACTGCTTTCTCCTACCACTTCCCTGTTTTAAAGCATTGGACTGGAATGAAGAGCAGGGAGGGAGGAGTTTACCTTAACTCCTGTGGAGAACCTGTTTACATAACCCAGCACTCTCCTACTACCCATAAGCTAACTTTCGGAAAGACCGGTAGCGGTAAGTCCTTTGACCTCATCTACCAGTCTCTATTTGACGACATAACGGTAATCATTGAATACATTGAGAAAGATACAGGTTCATACAAACCTTTTACGCTTTTAACAGAGGGAGAGGATGCTTACTTCCCTATCTCCCTTGACAGACCTGTAAGTGTAAATCCTTTCGGGAAGAGCGTTGACAAAATAGGAGCTCCCGACTTCCTCTCCCAGCTCCAGATAGACTACCGTCTTTTTGACGAACCAGACCTTGTTTTCTTAGAGGAAGTCCTATCCCTGTTCTTGGTAGAGGGAGAGAAGTCTGCAAGGATAGAGAGGAAGAAGCTTGAGGAAGTCTTTGAGAGGTATAAAGCCGGAGCTTTTGTTAAGAAGCTGATACTTGGGAAGAAGTGGGATGAGGTTGTAGTCCCAGTATCGGTTGACAGGGAAAAGCTCTCATTTTCCTCAACCATACTCCAGACTATAGTAGCAGGAGAGAAAGGAGACATAACTCCTCTGCTTTCCTCTTACGTCGGAATGGTAGTAGCAGAGGTTTACTCAAAACACGACGGTAAGAGAGAACTCCTCCTTTCCGACTTCTACAGAGTCTTTAAAGAGAGAGGAGACTCTGGAGACGAAGTAGCAAAAGAGATAGCTACCAGACTCTTTAAGTTTACAAAAGAGGGAGAATACGGTAGTTTCTTTGACTATCCCTCTTCCTTTAAGAGGGAGTATTTGACGATGTATTTTGAGCTCAGGACTTTAAAGAAAGACCTGCTCAATCCTGTTATTCTCTCAATACTGAAGCACGTCCTTGACTTCCTCTCCCATCCACGCTATACAGGGACTAAAAGGAGAGTAATCCTTGACGAAGGTTGGACTGTATTTAAGAACGAATACCTGCAGGACTTTTTAGAGGGAGCTCTGAGGACGTTCAGGAAGAAAGGGATAGCTATAGATTTTGCATCCCAGTCTCCGGCAGACGCTACACGGTTTTTGGTAGAGCAGTCCGGAATAAGGTATTTCAAGTTTACAGACAACTTCGGAGCTTTGGACAACTACCACACGCTAACGGAAGATGATAAAGAAGCTATAAAGAGCTTAAAGAGACCTGCTGATTACGGATACAAATATTCAGCTACCTTTGTAGAAGTTCAGGGAACGGGAAAGGGACACGCATTCCTTGTAGTCCCTGCTTTCTTCTACTGGATAGCTACGACGAACGACCAAGATAAGCTCAGGAGACTTGAAGCGTATAATAGGTATGGGGACTGGTGGACTGCAGTCCAAAAACTTGCTCAGGGAGAAGCGTAATGATAGCTTTCGGTAGTGGAGAGCTGTTAGGACTTGTAAACGGACTTGCAGTAGGGAGTTCTTTTATACAGCTCCTTTCCTACTTCAAGTATCTGATATTTGCAGTAGTTCTGCTCTACGGTATCTACTACTGGACAGACCAGATGACTTCCAACGACCAGATGAGGAGCGTTCTTGACTTTGTTAAACCTACGCTCTGGTTCTTCTACACGGTAATAATTGCTTACCTTTTCTTCAACATCAGCACGGGGAAGATACAGTTTTTCAACGCTTTTATAGACAGCAAGGAGATAACTAAAGGAATACAGATAACAGAAGTGGGTAAAGGTGGCGTAAAGCTTATAGACGCAGAAAAACCTACCCTGAACGTTTACTATAAAGCTCCCAGTTTGTTCGGAATATTGGAATTTCCGGACGCTTTAGAGTTCCTCTTCATATCTCAGGTTTTAGGAGCTGTAGATAGCATAGGATACAACGCTTATGAAGCTAACGTTTTTACTCCGGACAAAGTTTTTTCCTACTGTTTTAGGAAGTCCCTGCTTGAGTCTCCTACAGCAGAGAGTAAAAACGTCCTCTGTAAGCTACTTATAGCTTACAAAAACGAAAGGGGAGAGGGAGGATTTTTCGGCTTTGTAAAGAACGGACTTGAAGCTCTCAAGTGCGACATAAGCAACGCAAGGTTTGACCTCTACCACTCTCCGGTCTTTGACAAGTATGAGACCTGTATTGACAGGTATTACGACTCTTACGTCAAACACTTAAACAGACTGAAGAGCGACGGGAAGCTCTCAAAGGAAGAGTATTCAAGGAACGTAGCAGTTGCAAGCAAAGTAGCTGAAGATTTAAAGAACAACTTTGAAGACTACGCAGTATCCCTTATAACGCTGTATGGAGACAGGTATGGAGGGATAAAAGCTGTAGAGTCTCTTGCTAATCCGTCTGTAAACAAAGATGAGTCTTTAGTCCAGAGCTTAATAGGAGCTTTTGGGGAGTTCTGGAGCAACGTTTTTGCAGGTAAGAGCTTGGTAATGAAAATCTACGAAACGTCTCTTGCTTTTACGCTTGCACTTGAGGTAGGGATAGCTTTTCCTCTGCTTATGCTCCTATCCTGCTTTCCCAATGGAAGGACTATAGTAGGACTGAAACACATTCTTCTTGCAGTAGGTAGCTACTTCATCCTCAAGTTCAGCAGAGTCTTAATAATTCTCCTCTACCTGATAGCTTACAACAGGTATCTGCAGGGACTCTACCATTAGGGAGGGAGTAAGTGAAGAAGCTGGTAGCTGTAGTCCTGCTTATTTTTAGCTTTACTGCTAACGCTTTTGCTTTTGATGAGTTCTTCAGCTGGATAAACGACTCCTGTTTTGACGTTCACTTAAAACCTAAAGGTTGCATAAAGATAAAGCACGGGAAAGTAAAGTTTGGACTGAAAGTTACCTACTGGTTGCCGATAGGGATAATGGAAGTAACGGACAAACCCTGCGACTTCTCTCTGGGACTACCGGTTCTTGACCAGACTCTAAGCGTAGCTGGAGAGCTCTGCAATCGGCTACCGTATCTGCAGAGCGGTAGCTTGAGCGACGACTTAACTTTTCCCTACTCCCGTTATCAGGTTCACGTTTACAGCTTACCACCAGCTTTAATTCCGATAATAAAGCAAGCTCTTATGACTACTCATTTTGTTCCCTGTTTTGACTTCGGGATGGGAGACGTATTGGGAGTCTGCTCAACCTGCACTCAGGTATTAGACAGAGTTCTTGCTCCAGTCCAAGCAGTAGAGGGAAAAATACAGAGCGTAAAAGATAAGCTAAAAGGAGCTGTAGATAAAGCAGTCCCAGACTTTGTAAAAAAGAGAGTCAAGGAAGCTGGGAGTGGAGACACTACTAAAGCAGTTCAGCAAGCTTACCAGACGCTACTTAGTAGCGTGAGCACTCCTGTTTTCTTTTCAGAGCTTGTGAGTCCTATATGGAACGTTGACGTTCTATCTCCGGACGCTTATACGATAATCCCAGTCCTCAACGCTTTAGTAGAGAGCGGGGGAATACTTACAGAGGGAGCTTGCGACCTATCTACTACACTTTTACGCAAGAAAGGACTCTATCCTGAAGTAGCTGGATACGACCTTTCCTTTGTCTGCGTAGGAAACTGGGGACACGGATACCCACGCAACGGCATAGTCCGGAACGATAACCCAGCAGTAGCACTACCCTTAGCCGGAGCAAGATTTCTGCATCTGTTTTCAACCAACTTTCCTATTCTGAGACATCTTAATCCTCACTCCATTAAGCTCCAATACGTCTATCCGAAGAAAACAGGTTGCTTTAAGATAGGAGACCACTCACTCCCTCTTACTGCAAGAGGATTTGACAGACACAGAGCTGTATTCTTAATCTGGAAGAAGTTTAGCTGTTGCGACTGGTAAATAGCTAAAACCAAAGCTATAATAGAGGTAGATAAAACAACTTAAGGAGGTAGATGTTATGAGAAAGCTACTATTGAAGCTGTTAGGAATTGACAAGGAGATTGAGGAATTAAGAGAGCTCAAAAAGGAGCTATCAAGGAAACTGAGAGAGACTGAAGTCCTGCTTGGAGAGCTTCAGGAATTTGCACAGGTTAGCGATAGGGTAAATGAGCTGGAAGATGAGGTTAACGACCTTGACAGACGCATTGACGACGTAGCAGACAGCGTAGAAGAGCTTGAAAACAGAGTTGAAGGAATTGAAGGTTGCGACTGTTCAGAGCTTGAAGAGAAGATAGAAATCCTTGCAGACGACGTTGCAAGGATAGCAAGCTACTGTAATCTCACTTAAACTACACTTCTTTAATCAAACTAAAAACTACTTAAGGAGGAGAAGATGGAAAGGAAGGAAGTAAAACCTGAGTTTATCTTTATTTGTCCTGAATGCAGGAAGAAAACGACGTTTAGGGAAGTCTGGAGAGAAACTGTAGAGTATGAGGTTTTTACGGACGCAAACGGAGTTATATCTTTTGACAGAGTAGATGAAGAAGCAAACGACTTTATCTGCTCAGTCTGCTCTCTCTGCGATGCTGAATTCTCAGAGAGAGCAGAGGACTTCCTCATCAAAGTAGTAGAAGACGTCGCTTTTGTCTCCGACTACTGGAAAGGAAAGTTGGAGACTCTAAAAGAGCTTTTAAAGAAGAACGAAGTCAAGGTCTCCACTATCGTTGTCAAAGAAAACTGCTAAGGGAGGGAAAATGAGCAGAAAGGAAAGGGAGTTAGCTGATAAGCTGAGAAAGATAGGAAAGATTAAAGCAAAAGTTGTAAGAGAAAGAAATCTCTGGGATTATGCTGAAGAGATTGTATCAGCTTTCGTTAAGCTCAACGGAAGAGAAGTTGAACTGAGATGGACATACTGGAGCACGTCATTTACTCCGACTTTTGAAGTTATCAGGTAAAAGAGGGGGGGAAGTCCTCCCTCTTGCTTTTCTCTTTTTTTTGTCTTAAATTTAATACAGCAAAGCAAAGCATAGTAATACAAAGCTACTCAGGGAGGAGAAATGTTTATCAGGGAGCTTAAGGAAAGAGTTATACCTGAAGTAAACAGGATAGGTAGGGAACTTCCGACGCTGTTGAGGGAGCTACCGGAACTTCCAGAGAGGGAGCTTGAGTATAGAGAGGGAGCTTACGGGATAACAGAGCTACTTTCCTGTCCCATAAAAGCAGAGATAAGGAGAAAGCTCCAGAGGGAAGGGATAGAGCTCCCAGTAGAGTCTCAGGAGATAGAGGACGGATTTCTCTACGAAAACCTCTTCAAGATAGCTCTTAAAAAGCTTTACGGAGATAAGTTTATTCCAGAACAGACTCTTTCCTACGACTTAGAGCTATCAGACGGGAGTCTTTTCCTGATAGACGGACACTTAGACTGCTTTTTAGAGCTTGAGGGTAAAGTAGTAGGGATAGAGCTGAAACATACAAACCTAACCATAAACTCCAACCTGATAGACAGACCGGAGCAGGTAATTGCAGTAAGGGAGAGGGAACTCAGAAACTACTCAATTCCCTACAAATACGTTCTTCAGTCAAGGATACAGAAGTTTTTACTTGAGGAACTCTATCCTGAAAAGGAAGTTGAACACTACCTTGTAGTTAAGACTCAGCTAAAGACAAAGAACAAATTAGGTAAGACTACTATCATTGTTCAAATAGAGAACTCCATAGCTAAAGAAGAGCTGGTAAGGATAGCAGAAGAGTTTAAGAACAATCCAGCTCCCAGAGCTGGATGGGAGTGTAGCTACTGCTCATACAAAACTCACGGATACTGCAATGGAGCAGAAGTAAAAGGAGTAGCAGAACTTGAGCAGGACACCACCAATAAGGTAGCAGAGCTCCTTGCAAGGAGAAAAGAGCTCCTTGATAAGAACAGAGAACTCCTTGCAGAGATAAAGACGGTAGAAGAGCAGATAAGAAAGCTTGTAAAGGGAGCAGTAGAGATAAACGGACAGAAAGTAGGATGGGTAGAGCAGGTCTATTATACCTACGACTTACCAGCTCTATCAAAGCTTTTGAAAGAAGAAGGATTAAAAGCTGTAGATTACTTTCAGCTTAAGTCTGCAAAAGTGAAGGAGCTTGAAAAGCTTTTGGGGGACAAAATAGAGACTGTTAGGAAAAAGCAGGTAAGGAGAAAGTTTGTTCTACCTTAAAACCACTTATGGAGACGGTAAAAATGAAGCGTCCATACGGAGCACTTATTCCCAGCAGAATAAACCACTTCCCTGCTGGAGCAGTAGGAAACAGGGAGTATCTCCTTGCTTTAAAGGAAGCTATAGAGTCTGCTCTTGAAGAGGGAGTAGGTTGTGCAGACGTCTTTGCTCCCGACGGAGAGGGACACTACCTATTTGTAAAGCTGGAAGAGGATACAGATAAGATTCCCGTTCTCTATGCAGACTTCTGGGGGACGAAAGAGATAGACGGAGACACTTATGTAGCAACCGGATACGCTTTTAATCCCGAAGAGTGGAGTAATGCTCTCAACCTGCTTGACAAATTAGAGAGGTTTTACTTTGTATGGAAGAGGATTTATGAAAACCTAAACGAATTCCTCTTTTACATCTTCTTTGAGAAGTGCTTAAAAGAGAGAAGTAAATCTTCTATGGTCTGCGTCCGTCTTTACCATCGCTTTTCAAAGCTTGCTGATAGTCTCCTTTACGATAAAAAGGGACAAAGAAAGCTTCCGACTACGGAAGAATGGAGACGCTTTTTTGATAAGCTCTGGAGAGTAAAAGTCCCAGACTACTGTCTCCGAACGATTATCCATAGAGGTAGAAAAGAAGTAAGAATCTGTGCAGACCTATCTCTTAAACTTGCTAAAAACGGACTTCCCAACGGAGCTTTAGAGGGAGTAGGACTTGTCGGTAAAAAGGACTACCCTAATCTTCCCGACGGTGAATACTTCCTCTTCCTAAAGAGAGCTAACGAAAAAGTTGACCTTAAGGGAGCTATAGAGGACGGAAGGAGAGTTTTTATTCCTGTTAACAGCGAAGAATACTGTGTAAAAGTCGTAATAGAGAAGTTTAGGGAAGAAGATGGTTATGAATTCCCAGTCGGCTTTATAGCAGATAGAGAAAGAGAAGAATACTGCATCTTTCCTCTATCTTCCCACAACCTACTTGAGCACTTGCAGGAAGTAGCAGACCTGCTTGCTGGGAAAGAGGGAACTCTCTACTTCCTACCGTCTCTAAGAGGAGAGAAATTTGCAAGGATAAGCTTTAAATACTGCAACGACCTGCTTAGGAAGCTGGTTGACGGAGATTGTGAGGAAGTAAGCTTTTCTAATCTTCCTCAAAGGATACGCAGGAATGTAGCTTTTTTATTGAGGGGAGAAAAAGAGAGGTTGTTCAACGAACTTCTACCGTCTGAAAAAGAAACTGTTAAAAAACTGCTAAAGGAGGTAAAGGATGGAAAAGAGTAAAGCTATTAAGCTCAAAGCTTACCGTGTGGTGGGAGAACGCAGGGAAGAGTATTTCAGGAGAAAAAACTCTGTAAAAGAGAAGATAAAAGAACTAAACGAATTTTTCAGGGAGCACTTTCCGGAGCTTCCAGATTCTCTTCCACAAGAAGGGATAACTCTATCTACTTCCCGTCCGGAAATCTGGATAGAGAAAGACAAAAAGGAGCTGATAGATAAACTAACTCTACGCAGGGAGCTGAAGAGTAGAACAGCATACTACGACAAAAGAGACTGGGTTGTTTTTTCTCCCAACAAGAGAACAAAAGCCGGAAAGGAATTGCAGGAGAAGTGGAAAAAGATAACACGGAAACCTGAATACCATTCCGTCCCTGAATTTCTGCAAGTAGATAGGTGGTCTATGGTGGACTTATACGGGAAAGAGAGAATCGCTTTTGTTCACGAAGAGAACGGAGAAGTTATCCTCTACGCTTGGTCTGGGTTTAATCCAGAAGAGTTAGAGGGTTTTGAACCTGTGGAGCTGTATTTAGGAGAGACTAAGAACTGCTAAAGAAGGAGGTAGCAGGATGGACTTACATACTCTTTCATTAATAAGCTCTATATCTATAGGAATGACAATAGCAGTTGTAAGTCTTTTTATACCAGTAGTGTTTTACTACGGCTTTTCCGGTAGCGACAACGACAACAACAGCAAAGGAGAGATGTTTATTCTCTTTCTTTTGCTTTTCTTTATAGTTGCAGGTTTTGGAACTTACCTTGTAGCAGAGGGAAAGATAAAGGATAAGCTTTTGTCGGAACTAAAGAAGAGCAAAGTTGTAGAAAAGCTCTATCTTCAGAACAAGCAGAAGATAGAAGATTCCTGCGTTGAAAAGCTTAAAGACTGCTTAAAGAAGAGACCTCAGATTGAAGCAGGAAACTGCTTTTACAATGCAAAAAAATACTGCAGTAATCTGATAGAGGACTTCGGAGACAACTCTCAGAAAACCTGCTACGCTTTCCTTACAAACTACGAAAAGTATAAAGACTTCTCCAGCGAAGTCTCAACAGTCTGCTCTATTGAGGTAGATAAGTATAAGGAAGAGCTCTACAATGAGTGTGGAAAGAAACTCAACGATATACTTCTAAACTCCCTCAAAGAAGAGCAAAAATAAAAAAAGTGGGAGCAAACGCTCCCACTTCCCTTTAACTCATCCTTACTCCTGCTAATATTAGCAGGATTAAGATTAAAATCTCCATTCTTCCCCCCGACGATTGAAGTTGTAGAGTAGGTAGGGAGCTAACTACTCCCTACCGATGAGCTGGACTTAGACTAAAACTCTACGTCGTCAATGTCGTCCAGCTCATCATCCTCTACAACTTCTTCAAGCTCTTCAGAGGGGGAATCTTCTTCTACTACTTCCTTACCAGCTCCTTCTTCTACCTTTGTAACCGTCCACCAGCTCTGCTCCATAGAGAGATGGTGGAGCAGGTCTGATACGTAGAGGAATGTATCCTTATCCATAGGAACGTTGATAGTTACTTCTCCACCGTTCTGCTGGTGGAGAATGATAGCAAATCCTTCCTTCTTCCCGTCTTTAGACTTCCAGTATTCCAGCTTCAGCGTGGTCTTGACTTCAGTCTTTTTACCGTCCTGAGTCTTTTCGTATTTGTGGAATAGAACGACAACAGGTTTTTCCGGTTTTTTCTTAATAACTGCTTTTATCGTCCTTGATAGCTTGTGAATCTCAATAGGTTTACAGACGAATTTTATACTCTTCCCGTTCTTCTCTTTCTGGAAGAACCTCAGAACGATTCCTCCAGACTTCTCTTTGTAGTCTCCTTTCTGCTTTTCCCTTGTTACAGCTTTAATCTCCAGTCCTGTTTTTGATGCGTAGATGGTAGCTCCTTTCATACTTCACCTCCTAAAGTTGTTTTTCCTACCTCTCAATATACCAGCTCTATAGTAGCAAGTCAAGTAGCAGGGATAAGCAGACTCTTCTCTACTGCTATATAATTAACAGTAGATAAAACAACTTAAGGAGGTAAAGATGTATAGGAAAGAGAGGTATGTAGAGACGAACGGCGTTCTTCTTACGAAACATTCGGTTCAGAGGTTGTGGGAGCGTTACGGACTGCTCCCTACAGAAGTAGATTGGGATGCTCTGAGCGTCCCAGAGGACGACAAACAGCATCTTGTAAGCGTAAAAACAACTAAAGGAGAGGTGAAAGTCGTAAAAGTCGTAGTAGAAAGGATGTCGGAGAAAGGAGAAAGGTTTGTCTCCGACGGAAAACCGGTAGTAGTTAGCGTATTGTCTCCATACCAACGTTGGTATGGAGATAGGAGCAGACGCAGGAGAAAGCATTACAAAAGCAGGAGGGAGCATTAAGCTCCCTTTCCTGCTGTTCTTTCTGTTCTTTGACAGCTGAATAGGGTAAGCTAAAAAACAACTTAAGGAGGTGCAGTATGAGCAAACTGGAAGTAGCTAAAATCTTGAATCAACTAAAGGAAAGCTACAAAGGAGCGATAACCTACTATGATGAGCTAACAATCATTGAACAAGGGACTGTAAAGGACTACACTTGGAAAGACATAGACACAAAAAAGAGGAAAAAGACGAAAGTCATTTACTTCCTCGTTAAGAACACGGAGAAAGGGACTGTTCACGTAGTAACGCTCGGAGTGAATCCTTTTGCCGGAAGTCCTGCTATTTGGTGTGGAGACACAGAGCTAAAAGAGAAGTTCGGATTGAAAGATTACTGCTCTTTCTGGAAGAACGACCGTCAATGTAAGCATTGCAGTTTTGTTCTTGCTTACATTGACGACCATCCGGAGTTGCTTAAAGAGCTGGTTGCAACGAAGAAGAGCTCTTCTCCTGCTACCAGATTAAGTAGCAGGGAGAAAGAAGTAGAGTTGATTTTGAATTCGCAATTACCAGCACTAATCTACGGAGTAACCGGTAGTGGTAAAACTTATACAGTTCTCAAGGTTCTACAGCAGAAGAAGAAAGCAGGAGAGCTGGACTATACTGTAATTAACCTAACGTCGGGAATAGAGGACACAGACTTGCTTGCTAAATTTGTCCCTACTCCCGACGGAAAGTGGGAAGTAAAGGACGGGGAGCTGTGGAGAGCTTTTAAGGAAGCTCAGAATCTCCCTGATGGAAAGCGTTACGTAATCGTTTTAGAGGAGCTTACCAGAGCTACTCCTAAAGCTCTCAATATTCTTGTTAAAGCTCTTGATGGTGTAGGACGCAACTATAGGTTACAGAATTTTGTTACCGGAGAGGAGCTTGCAGTTCCCAAGAGCAAGCTCCAGTTCATAGGACTTGCTAACTTGGGAAGCTCCTACTCCGGAACGGAAGAGCTTGACCCTGCTCTTATGAGACGCTTTCTTATTACCCGCTTTTGGAACTACGATGAGGGAGCAGAGGTAGAAATCCTTAAAGCACTCGGACTGAAGAAGAACGAAATAGTATCTGTTATGAAGCTGGTTAAGATGCAGAGGGATGCTTACAGGAGAGGAGAGTTCCCCTATCCCATAGACACGGGAACTCTCCGTAAGTGGGTTGAGCTTAAAAAGAAGCTCAACCTTAGCTGGTGGGAGAGCTTTGAGATGACAGCTCTATACCGTATCGTGGATAGGGACTCATTAGGTTATCCCGATGAGTCCCAGATAGAGACACTAAAAGAGCTCTTCAAAGAGTTAGAGCTTGCGTAAAACTCAGAAGTCGCAGGGAGAATTCTCCCTGCGACTCTTGTATGTCTTTATAAAACCAGCTAAAACCACTTAAGGAGGTGGAGTATGAGAGGAATTCAGAAGAGGGAAGAAAGTGTAAAAAGAGCAGAGGAACTCTGTAGGTTACTTCAGAAGAAAGAAGAAAAGATGAAAAAGATAGAGAAGCTCCGTAGGGGACTCCAGAGGAAAGGAGTAAGAATAGTAGAGGTAAGAGATGGATTCTTTAAGACTCTGCTTGAGGGAGGTTTTGCTATTCCACGTCCGGCAACAATTCTGCTGGACGTAGTAGATGGGAAAGTGGAGGTAGATAATCTCCTCTACGTCCCGCTTCTGGGAATACTTTGCAGAGTAAACGGAGAGTGGACTCTATACTGGACGAAAGACGAAGTAAAAGCTTTGATGGAGCTTGTTAGAGAAAACTGTAGGTTGTGTAGAATCCCTATTGTAGGGACTCTGCTACTAATGTGGAAAACATACTCATTTCTAATATCTCAGGTAGCAAAAATAGAAACGACTTAGGGAGGGAGTTATGAAGTTTGGAGACTTTGTTGAGCTCCTTGCAGAGATATTAGAGGAGCTCAGAAGAGAAGGAGTTAATCCAGACTACGTTGAGTTAGAGGTAGGAGATGGATAAGGTAGTAATACTGCAGGACGCTTATGAGCTTTGGGAAGATGTCCGGAGAAGAGAACTCTATGAAATAGTCCAAAATAAGGAACTTCTAAAAGAGCTTGAGACACTACTTGCTCTCTGCAGGAAGTTGGGGGAGTAATCTCTCCCTCTTCCTGCAAAAAAAACTACTAAGGGAGGAAAGGATGGTATTGGAGAAAGAGACTTTAGAGAAGTTAGCAAGGAAGCTCAAGATATTCTCCTCTCTTCTTTCCGGAGGAGAGGAGTTTACTGTAAGAGTAAGCGATAAGACAAGAGAGAGCTTCTGCACGAAGAAAAAACTCATAGTCGTAGGACTACTGGACTTTTTGGAAGAAACTACGGAAGAACTGGTGGAGGAGCTGGGATTCAGCTCTTTTGAAGAATACCTTACGGAAGTAGGAAAAGCTTTGCTTTCGCACGAACTCTCCCACGCAAGATTTACCAGCTTTGAGATTACCTTTTCTCCGTTCTCTCTTTTAAACGTCTTAGAAGACCAGAGAATAGAGAAAAGGATATGTGAGGAACTTCCGAAGTTAAAGGACTACTTCAGGACTCTGCATAGGAGCTCTTTTATCTTTTACCACTTGGAAGAGCTGAAGAAGTATCCTCTTAGTTTCCATCCCATACAGCTCATTCTCTTAGCAAGGTGGAGAACTTGGGATGCTGTTACAGAAAAGGAATGGGAGCTAATTGAACAGGTAGCAGAAGAGTCGCTACAGGGAAGAATTAAAGCATCTTATCCCGACAGAAGCGTTAAAGACCTGATTAAAGACTGCAAGGAAGCAGTAGAAAGAGCTACGTCTGCTACTTCCACTTCCTCTACTGTGGAAGTAGCAGACTGGTGGTTTGAAAAATGGAAAGAGCTCTTTGAGAATTATCCGGACTTTATGACTGCAGAAGTTGAGGGAGTAGAGATTCCTGTTGACGCTGAGGACTTTGAAGAGGGAGAGATTAGAGATGAGAACGACGAAGAGGTTAAGGAGATAATAGAAGAGTCCGTTTCTTCAGACTCTTCCGAATCTGGAGAGAGGAAGAACTGCGACAAGGACTGTTCTGATGATGCAGACACAGACCCAGAGCTAACAGACCAGTTTCTCCATCCTGAGCTGGTTGGAGAGTGGGAAGGATTCCGCAAAAACTACTTCTGGGACTGGGATAAAAAGCTCTTATCCCAGCTTAAAAAAGTAGTAGAGAGATGGACTGCTTCAAAAAGCAGTCCTATAAGGGACTACTCAATGACAAACGGGAAGAGAGTAGCTCCTAAGAGAATCGTTCAGCGTAAGCTGGACATACTCAGAAGAGAACTACCTCAGCAAGCTAAAGGGAGACCTAAGCGTTTCCTCTTCGTAATTGACGGTAGCGGGAGTATGTATCCAGCAAGAAAGGGAAGTCCGTTCTACTTTGCGTCTCACTTAGCAAGAGCGTTAAGTGAGACGCAGAAGTCCGACTGCACAATTGCTCTGTGCAACGACTACTTGAGAAAACCGGTTATCATAAAGGACACAAACGATTTAAGGAGATACTCTTACGGGAGTGGAGAGGGACTGAGGATTGTTGAACCTCTCTTCCCTTACTACGACAAGGTAGTCTTTTTTACAGACGGAATGGTAAGTGCTTACGATTTAGCTTTTTTAAGAGCTCATCAGAAGAAGTTTATAGTAGTTTACTCTGCTGGGAACTTCTTTCCCAGCAGAGTTTTGGTAAACGCAATTTATGCAATTAAAGAAGTCTCCCTTTACCACGTTATTGATACAGACATAGTTAAGCTGGTAGGGAGACTGGGAAAAATGCTTGAAAGAATCAAATAGGAGAGGTAAGAGATGGATAGGAATGAGCTTGAGAAAGAGCTTGAACAGGGAATCCCTCTGTGGTATGCTCTGGAGAAAACTCCGGAGATAGAGGACGATTACAACTGCTGTGAAGATGACTGTAGCTATGAGTGGTAGAAAGGGGGAGCTTAAGCTCCCCCTTTTTTATTTGCTTTAAAAGAGCTTTTTCCTTTTTGCTTCCTGTTCTTCCTTTTCTTTCTTCTTCTTGTCTTTCAGGAGCTTTTCAAAGTAAGCTCCCAGAGGGATTAGATTCCCTCTGTAGTCCCTTACTACCAGATAGGACTTCCTAAAGATTTCTATCAGCTTTTGCTTCTTTGTTGGAGTAAGCTTGCTAAAAGACTTTAACCCAACGCTGAAGTCCCAGACTTCAGTCCAGAGAAAGAAAGAGTCAACTTCATACTCTTCCTCTCCTACTGAGTCTGCTTTTGTTCTGTAAACAAGTAGTTTGTCGTTCTTAGCTTTTGCGATTACAAAGTCTCCTTTCCTCTTTCTTTTCACTACTGCGAAGAACTTTCTCATAGCTACCTCCCTAAGTTGTTTTTCTCAGATTTGTTTTACTTCTCCTTGAGTGTTCCGAAGTAGTCGTATTTACCCGATATTCCAGCTGAACCCGACACTCCCTTTGTGAGCATAGCTATACCGTATCCTATCATTGCAAGGGAAACGACAAAGACGATGAAAGCTAAACCGGTTTTGACGTTTATACCTCTTCCCTGCATAGACGCTATCCCTACCATCAGAACCTTTATGCTCCCCCATAGAGCAAGGAAACCGAAGATTATTCCTACCATTGCAAAGAGCAAAACTACCTTTTCTCTGCTCTTTTCCTTGATTGAAAGAGTCTTTGGAGCAACGCTGACTTCGTCTATCTTCCTCTTTACTTCAACTTTCTTTTCATACGTAGTTGCTATGGGATGAGAAGAAACAATAAAGCTTATACCTTTTTCTACATACCTTTCGCTTACCTCTTTGCTCTTTACCTCAGCTAAGGAACTACTGCTCAGGACAGCTGAGAGTAATAGACCAAGTATAAGCGTCGGGAATCTCATCCTTTACCTCTTTGCAGTATTCAGGGAGAGTAAAGTAAACGTAATACTTTCCGTCCTTTGACTTTTTCAGGTAGAGCGGAGCTTCTTTAGGTATCCTTGATAGGACGTATCTCTCTCCTTTCTTTGACGGACGCTTAACTGTAGCTAACAAGCAGTATTTGTTCTTAGGAGTCCTGATAAACTCTCCTCTAATCTCTCTTACGCAGTTGTTTTCTTCCTGCTTGAGAGCATCTTCTTTTACCTTGTTTTTACTTGACTTCAGTCTTTCTACTTCAGTCTGGAGCTGTATTACTTTCTGTTTGAGGTTGTGGACGTCTATAATAAGCTTTGCTACTGCTTCTTCAAGCTCTCCAGCAGTAGCAGGAATGCTGAGAGAAACAAAAGCTACAGCTAAAAGGAGCTTTTTCATCGTTCACTCCCTCTTTTTGTCAATAAACTTATTGGTTGAAAAGAATACCGTCAAGCTGTATTTTAACAGAAAAACAAAACAGGAGGAGAAGCTTGGTAGTTATCAAAACAGTTAGCAGGGATAGACTTAAAAAAGTTGAAGAATTCTTTGAGAAAGTATCAGGACTTGTAAACAGAGCTTATGCTAAAGACTCCCTTATGGTTTACTTTCCCTCAAGCAACAGAGCGTTCATCTACGTAGCTGAAGAGGATAAAGAGTCTGTTCTATTTAGGATAGGATACTTCCTCAAGCTTATTCCTGCTCCGGAGAAAATATTAGCTCCGGTTAAGCTAAAGTATCTCGTTAATCTTCTCTACCTATACTCTGGTTCTGTGAGGTTCTACGATGAGAAAGCATAAGTTAACCTATTCACGACTGCTTGCTCTTTTTGGACGCTACAACAGACTGTTTACGATGTCTGAGACGAAAGTCCTGATAGTAATGTTCTCCAGACTTCCTTTTAACCTGAGCTATACATACGTAAGCATAAGCTACAGGAAGCTACAGCAACTAACAGGTATAAGCAACAAAAGAGTAGCTGTAGCTCTTGAGGAACTACAGAAGATAGGAGCTGTTAGGAAAGTAAGCGGTCTAACAGAAAAGGAAGAAGTAAGAAAGATGAAGTTAAAAATCTTCAAGCGTCCTATGGAGTGGGGAGCAGAGACCAACGTCTATGACCTTACTCCCTTAATAGCTTTCCTTGATAAGCTTGACGAAATAGAGGAGACTTTTAGACGGAAATATGTTAATGCTTTCTACCGTCGTCCAAAGCTTAAAGAACATCCTTTCTTCAAGCTCAGTCTGCTCAGGAAAGAGACTCCTGAGCAGTTTACTCTTACCTCTGCTGTTGACTTTGCTAAAAACTACCTGATGGAGCTTTTTAATTAGCAGACCTACACGCTCCTAAATAGGAGCAGGGACACAGCAAATAAAAGCAGTAGTGTAGTGGAGCAAAAAAGGAGAGGGAAGGAGTATTTATAAGAAGTAGATGAACTGATTTAGTGAGGTAGTAAGTATGACGAAGTTTTCTCATCAGCTTACTGGGATTTCGCTTGGAGTGTCTTTGAGTCTGCTTACGCACAATCCTACTTACCTCTTAACCTGCTACGTTGGGTCTTTGTTCCCTGATGTAGATACTTTATGGAACTCTTTTAACAGCTACAGGAGTAAGTGGTATGGACACAGAGGGATAACGCATTCGCTACTTATCCCTCTGTTTTTGAGCTTTGTTGTAGCTGTAGTTTTTGTCGGAGTGAAGTTAAAACTGATTCCGACTTTTACCATCTACTCCTCTCAGCTTGCAGTTGTTAGACTTCTACCGGACTTGTTAGCTGGTTTTACAGCTGGATACTGGTTGCACGTTTTGCTTGACTCTATGTCTCCCTCTGGAGTCCCTAAAAAGCTCTCCTACTATCCACGATTCAAGCTCTGGACTCTGTATAGGACTGGAGAGCCGATAGACTACCTGTTAGCTATCTCCCTCTCCCTAACTTTCCTAACTTTCTCCGTTCTCCTCTCCTTACCCTACCTGCAGAGGTTGACAACTTTCCTAACAGCACTATAATTAATAGCAAAGCAACGCAATGTAAAGCAGATAAAAGGAGGGAAGTATGCATACAAGTCTAACGATTCCCAAGAGCTTACGGAAGAAGATAGAGAAGTTGAAAGAAGAGAATCTCCTTAACTCTCTAAAAGAGACTATAGAGATGTCTGCAGAAGTGTTTGGACAGTTTTTATCAAACTTGAGTGCAGAGGAGAGGATAGAAGTCGTAAAGAAGCTCAGGAAGGGTCGGTTTAGGATTCAGGACTACTTTACAGCAGAAAAAAATACAGCAGAGAATAAAGCAGAAAGGAGAGAAGAAAAGAAAACTCCTGCAGGAGAGGAGAGGGATGAAAAAGGACTCAAGTTTAAGCTCTAACGTAGCAGTTGAGATAAGAGTGAATAAGAGTTCAATTAGTCTGGTCTATGAAAAGACCAAACAAAAACCCAATCCTAAGATTGACGTATCAGTAGAGAGGATTGTCCGCTCCCTGTTCGTCGGAGACCTTTTAAGGGGAGCTGGAGTGGTTGACCTTGTAGTTATCCCTGAAGATAAGCTCCCAGAGCTCAAAGAAGAGTTTGAGAAAGTCGTAAAAACGCTTAGAGAACGTTTTAACAGCTTTAAGGTAGCAGTAAAGGAGAAAACTCACAAAAAGCAGGGGAGGTAGCTATGGTAAAGACCTATAAGTTTTCTACAGTTTACAGGGAAGCTAAGTTTCACGAAGAACCTCAAGCTGTAGAGTTTGCAGGAGAGAAGTGGGTAGCAGGAGAGCAAGCTCTTACTCATAAGAGAGGATGCTACTACTTAAGGGACGCAGAAGAGCTTGTTAATCTGTATCCTCTCTTTCTCCTTGAGGTAGCAAGGAGAGAGGGAATAAATGAGAGGGTAAAAGTAGGGATTACTCTTCCACTTGACACTTTTGTAGTGGAAAGCAGGAAGAAGGAGTCTGGAGTAGAGGACAACCTCATAAGCAGACTTGAGTTCAACGTATCTGCACACGGATTTACTCCGGTAGTAGTTCCTCAAGGACTTGCTGGACTGCAGTATTTGGTAGAGTCGGGAGAAGTAGAAGCAGACAAACCGACTCTGCTTATAGACGGAGGATTCAACACGGTTAATACAGCAGTTATCCAACCGGACTACTCAGTTAGCTTTTATAAGACTTTCACAGATGAGATAGGGATACGCAACCTTGTAGAGGACTTCTTTGCTGAAGAGCTTAAGAAGCGTTATCCGAGCTTAACCACCAATCTTGTGGTTTTAAAAGAAGTATTCCTCAAGGAGAAGCTTGATACGGGACTCAGGATAGATGATGTCTCAGTAGAGAAGAAGAAAGCTCTCCGTCGCTATCTAAACAAGCTCTTCAGGAAGATAGCAGGAGAGCTAAAGAGAGCCGGAGCTGATTACGAACAGATAGTAATCTTGGGAGGACTATCTTACTACGTTTCAGAAGAGGACTTTGAGACGAACAAAACAGTTTACGTTCCGGAGGAGAACGGAGAGTTTCTCAACGTTCTTGGAGCTTTAGAAATAGCAGGTTCTCCACTTGCAGTTGACGTTGGATTTGGAGACGTCAAGGTAGCAGTAAGGGGAGAGTAATGGAGTGCTATGAAGAATTAGCAGAAATCTTCAGAGTTTTAGCAGGAGAGCGTGTATGTGAAGCTCTCCTGCTACTGCATAAGCTTGAAGAAGCAACTCCCACAGAGCTTGCAAGGGAGATGGGAGTAAGCGGTAGCAGAGCGTCCCAAATAATAGCTAACCTAAGAGGAGCAGGACTTGTAAAGAGGAAGAGGAGAAGTGGAACTAAAGTAGTTTACAGCTTAACCGGATACGGAAGAAAAATAGCTGAAGTAGGGGAGTCGCTATGCAGACAATTGAGGACTATTTAAAGATAGCTTTAGCTATGGTGGTAGCGTTTTTGATAACGACTGTAATCTTTCCTGTAGCTCTCTTCTTTGTAGTATGGGGAGTGTTAACAGTCGTTATCTACTTCCTTATAGACTACCTGCTTACAAAGGTGCAGGGAGGGAAAGGAGGATGGAAATGGAAATGAGCAGGGAAAGACTTAAGAATCTAAAAGAAGCTCTGATTGCTGTTATTTTTGATTCTATGATGGGAGAGATGATAAAGCTCAAGGTAAGAGCTGATAAGATAACAAATAGTCTTATCGGTAAAGACATAAGCGACAAAGAGACTCAGAAAGCTCTTTACGAAGCAGTAAAGGTTAACGAAATGTTTGTCAATCTGATGGAAGATTTAAAAATAGCTATAGAAGCTAAAGCTCTCAGGAAAGAAGGGAGCAAAGACAAAATAGCAAGCGAAGTAGCAAACAGAGTTGTGAAGCTGAAAGGAGTCAACGACAGACTCTATCTGATTCTACCTGTAAAGCAGTTGTTTGAGTTTGACTTCAGAGATAGAGACAATAAAAAGCTTCTAACGATAGAGGGAGTTACGCAGGGAAATCCCTTTTTCCTCAGCTATCTCCATTGCAGGGAGGGAGATAAAGTTCCCTGCGTTTTAAACGGAAAGGTAATAATGAAAACTGTTGAGTTCAGGGTTTAGGAGGTAGCAATGACTAAGGATGAGCTTGCAAGAGAGTTTCTCAACCAGCTTGCAGAGAGCGAAAAGAGTCTTCTACAGGAGCTATCAGTAATAGAAGAGCACTTAAGGAGCTTAAGAAAGGGAGATGTAGCAGACCAAGCAGACGTAGTCTATGAATCTGCAAGAAAGGTTGCTCTGCTTGAAGCTCTGGAGCAGATAAGGAAAGCTATGCTTTACTTTTCAGCTTTCAACGGGACTCCCAAGAAGAGAGCAGAGGAGGGAGCTCTGGTAGAGGTAGAGCTGAAAGGTAGCAGAGCTTACTTTCTCCTCATTCCGGACTTAGGGACTACCTGTAAGCTGGAGATAGACGGAAGGGAGTATAGGACTTTATCTCCGTCTGCTCCTCTATACAGAGCTGTAGCAGGGAAGAGAGCAGGGGAGCAGATAAAAGTAGCTGAGTTTGAAGGTAGAATTGTAAGCGTAGAATAAAGGAGGTAGAGCGATGAAGAAGCTACTTGCAAAGCGTGTAGCTGAGAAGGTAGGAGTTTCAACAGAAGTAGCAAACAGAGTTATAACAGAGTTCCTAAAGGAGCTAAAAGAAGAAGTTGTTAAGAGAGGGAGAGTAACTTTCAGGGGATTCGGTAGGTTTTACCTCAAGAGACTCAGGGAGCGTAAGGGATGCAATCCCAAGAGCGGAGAGAAGATAACAATTCCTGAGCGTCTAACAATCAGGTTTAAAGCTTCCAAGAAACTTTTTTAACCTTTAGGTAGATGACGTAGGGGAAGAATGAAGTTATAATTAGGATTGATACAAGTAATGGAGGGAAAAGTGTGGTTCTTCCCCTACGTCAATGTTATCAGCTCATCTTCGGTAAGGACAAAAAGAGCGTAATAGGAGCAGAGCTTTTAACGAGGGAGTTTCCCATAAACGAAGAGACCGATTTATGCATTTTCATTCAGAACGTTAAGGTAGCAGAGAAGTTAAGCAGGAGACTGGGAGTTCCCGTTCACGTCAACCTGCTTCCCAACACTCTCAAATATATCAACTGGGAGTCAATAAAACACTTAAAAGACCTCATCGTTTTGGAAATAGTAGAAAAACAGCTTAAAAGAGAAGATGTAATCTACCTCAACAGGATGAGGGAAGTAGGGTTTAAAGTAGCTTTAGACGACTTTGGAGTAGGATACAGCAACTTCCATCTGTTAGACCTATTTCCCTTTGACTACGTGAAAGCAGACGGAGAAGTATTGAGCAAGTTTCCGGAGCTATCTAAATACCTGAAAGGGACAAGCTTTCTGATAGCAGAGAAGAGGACTGATGTAGAAGCAGACGGTTATCAGTCTTTTTCTCTGCACTATCCTGAACCGGTTGAGAGGTTGTTGTGTGGGTAGTTTACCACAGAAAGGGAGGAGAAGAGACTTTTTACAAGACTCTTACTTTAGACGACTCCCAGATAGAGACTTTCTTCGGACTTTACAAGCAGGATAGGGACAGCATAGTTGTAGAAGAGGGAAAAGAGGTTAAGAGACTTCTTACCAGCAGGTTTGAGATAGTAGCTCTCAAGTATGCTCCTCAAATAGAAGTCATAAAGTAGGGAGCAGATTACCTGCTCCCAGCAACCATTTCCGTAGTTAAGACGTTTTCTACTACTATTCCGGCAGTCCAGAGGAGAGCTACTCCCAGTAGTATAAAAAGAAAGACTGCAAAGAAAAATTCTGTATCTCTTCTCATACTGCACCTCCTTAAGTTGTTTTTATCTGGTTGTATTATACCAGCTGGGAAGTTTTGGACTATAATTAGATTGAAAACAGACGGGAGAAGGAAGATGAAGAGACTGCTTGCAGTAGCTTTTAGCTTTATCCTCAGCTTACCAGCAGTAGGAAAGGAGCTCTTATATACCGGTAAAGACTTCACCCTCAAAGTTCCTGCATACAACGTAGCTACGATAGAGCTTCCCTGCGAGGTAACTGCTACTGCTTATCCCAAAGAGAGACTCCAGCTGAAGCTGGTAAAGTCGGAAGATAGGACGGTAGTCTATCTTCTTCCGACGGAGGAAGAATCTACTGTTGCACTTACTTGCGTAGATAAGACCTACACTTTCAAGCTCAGACCTGTTGACCTGCGACCTAAGAAAAAGCTTGAGTGTAAGAACGGAAAGTGTCAAATAGTAGAGGTAAAACCGGAAGTTGACCTATCCCAGCTACCTACCCACTACACAGTTATAGACCCGTCGGTAGTAAAGGAAAAGAGCGTTAATCCGACGTATCAGTTCTCAAGCAAGCAGGAGATAATAGATGAGGGAGCGAGACTTCTATCAGCTATGGTTCAGGACAAAAAGCCGACGGGATACTTGGTAAGGAAGAAGAAGCTCATCTACCGTCTTACTCCGGACATCAAGGTAGAGCTACTGAAGTTCTACAAGGGAGTTCTCTACGGACAGGTTCTTGAGCTTACGAATGAGTCCTACTTCCCTGTTGAGTTTTCTGTTCCATCTTTAGACGGAAATGGGAATGTATTTCTCTACTCTCCGTCAATGGATAGGGACGGAGTAATCCACTTTAGTCCGAAAGGGAAAGCTCTGCTTTACGTTGTCTCTGTTAAGCAGAGGTTAAAGCTCCCATACAAGCAGGTAGTAGCAGAAAGCAATAAGGAGCAGATAAAATGGATAAGAGTAGAAGGACTGAAGTAAGGGAGGGATTCGTTTTTGCATTCCTGCTTGGAGCTGTAGCAGGAATCCTCTGCATTCTGCTTGTAGGAGGGAAGATAGTTATAGGGGACTTTACCTTAAAGTGGGAAGAGACAAAGACTAAAGCTGGAAAAGTAGCTAAAGAATACAAAAAAGAGCTTGAAGAAAAGCTGAGGAGGAAGTGATGAAGAAGAAAACAGAAAAGAGAGTCTTAACCTATTTTCTTTCTGCTTTAGTCCTTGTGGGAGTATCAGCAGGAATAGGAGCGTTAGCTAATGCTCCTGCTGAACATAAGCTATTCAAAAAGCAGGAACAACCTGAGCTAAAACTTGTGAAAGAGGAAAAGACTACCGTTCGCTACTACATCTTACCTGTTAGGAGAGACGGAGTAGAGGTAGAGATACCTGTAGTGCAGGTAGGAGATACCTACTACTCACTACCGATGAAAAAGCTCAACGGTAAGTTTGTGAGGGTAGAACCGGACGTAAAGCTCATTCCTGTAAAAGCAGACTACCTGCACTTTGCTGAAAAGGAGCTTGAGCTAAAGGGATACAAACCGGTAGTAAAGGGAGAGGGAAAGGGTAAGCTTTACGTTGTCTTTGACTCTATGTGTCCTTTCTGCATAAAGAGCGTGGATAAGCTTTCGGAGCTGAAGAAGAAGTATAGAGAGATAGTCTTTCTCCCTCTTGCAGTTCACGGAGAAGTCTCCTTGAAGGGACTTTCCTGCATCTATCAGAAGTCTGTAGAGGAGGGAATGGAAGGAGCTTTGAAAGAAGTGTTCAGCTGGAAGAAAGGGAAAGACTGGAAGGAGTATGCAGAGAAGCTCTCAAGCTGTAAGTTAGATAAGACCGTAGAGAAAGTCTCCAACCTGATGAGGGAGAAAGGAGTAAGAGCTACTCCTACTTTCTTCCTTGAAGAGGACGGGAAGTTCTACGAAAGAGTAGGGAGACCGGACTTCAGCTTACCGAAGGGGGAGTAGTTGTATCTACCGGACAGCTGGAATCCAGCTTGCGTTCCAGAGAGCGTTAAAGAGTTTATCTACGCTACAGCAGTAGTTTTCTACCTGATAGCTGTTTTAGTAGGTTTTAGAGAGTATAGAGGAGAGAGAGCAGATGGGAGTGAGAATACCGGAGTTTAAGGACTACTGCAGTAAGGTTGTTTTAAAGAGCAGGATATTTGCTTTTCTCTCTCTCCTGCTCTTTATAGGACTTATTGTTGTTTCTACAGCTCCGAAAGTAGCTGTAGCTCCGTCTGAGAGGTATCTGCTTTACGCTATGCTCAAGTATAACTACACTCCGGAGGACTACAGAAAGACCTTTCTGAAGTGGGAGCTGAAGAATCCTCTAATAGACAAAGAAAAGCTCATTAAATACGTTGAGGAGAACAGGATATACAGCTACTTCCGACCATACAGAGCTACCTACGACGAAAAGAACAAGGAGTGGGTAATAGTAGGGAAGAGGTTAATCTGGACTGATAAACCGAGCTATTCAGTCTTAAGGAAGGGAAAGTTTGCAGTAAAGGTAAGGAACGTTTCCGGTAAGTTCTTTGTGGAGAAGGAGAAGTGGTTGGAATAGCGTTAGCAGTAGTTTTAGCTACCTCTTCCTGCATAGACTACTGGGGAGAGGGATGCGGAGTTCAACCTCAACCTAAGACCAACAAAGAGCAAAAGGTAAAGCAGAAGAGAGAGAGCAAAGAGGAGCTTTTAAAGAAGCTCTACAGGGAGTCTTTAAACTGGACTCCTAAAGACATTTCTCCTCTTGAGAGATACGTAGCTACTCATCCACAGGACAGGAAAGCTGTAGAGTATTTGAGAAAATACCTTGAGGAGAAGCAGTTTAGGAGCTGTTTGCTTGAGAAAGCGTTGCTGAATCAACCATCAGACGAATGCTACCTGCTTTTAAGTAGCAGAAAGAAAGCGTCTAAGAAGCTAACAGGGAAAAAGCAGGTAGTATCGGAGAATAAAGCAGACCTGAGCAGATACAGGTTTCTCCTTTTCTACTCTCCGACCTGTCCTCATTGTCAAAGAGTTCTTCCATACGCTTTAGAGAAGCTGAAGGACTACGACCTTGTCTTGATTTCATCTTCAGATAAAGACGCAGTAGAGCTTTTTAGTGAGTGGAGAGTAGATAGAGTTCCCACTCTTGTAGCTGTTGATAAGCAGAGTAAGGTAGCTTATAGAGTAGTGGGATTAACTCCTGAGAAGCTGAGGAATTTTCTATCCTACCTTGTGGAGAGAAAGGATGCTGGGAAGGAAGCTGAAAAAGAACGCTAAATACGAAGCTTTTGCTTACCTATCGGGAGTAAAAGTTTACGGTAGAGCTTCCCTGCTTGAGTTTGAGAGGAGAGGAGAGTTAGGGACTGTAGCACTCTTTGAGCTTACTCCTAAGCTGAGCAGAGCTCTCTGTTTTCAGACAAAGAAAGAGCTTGTTGTAAAGGTAGAGGGTAGGTTCTACAGGGGAGACGTTACCTACCAGTCTGGGAAGCAGGTAAGCGTAGCAAACTGGAAGCTCTACGACGAAAAGAGGGAATACATCAGAGTAGAGATTCCCTACTTTGAGCAGGGAGGAAAGCTCTGCTTTGGAGAGGAAGAGTTTAAGTGCAGAGTTCTGGACGTCTCCGAAAAGGGAGCAGGAATAAAGCTCAATAAGAGAATACCTGTTAAAGTCGGTAGCAAGGTAGGACTCCTGTGGAACAACCTCAGTATGTCTGCTGAGGTGGTGGGAGTTAAGGAGAGCGAAGAGGGAATGAGAATCAGCTTAAGGTTTGATAGAGTGAGCTCTCCGAAAGCTCTCAGCTCCTACATAGTAAGCAGACAGAAAGACGTAGCGTCCCTCTTGTCCTAATCAACCTGCTTAAAGATTGACTGATGAGCATTAGAGAGCTAAAATGTAGCTCAGGAGGAGACTGTGAGAGTTTATGCAGGACGCTTTGTTTATACAGACGCTAAACCTGTAAAGGAAATTGAGTGCAGGTTCGGTAAGGTAGTGATAACGTCAAGCGACGATACTCTACCTTCAATATCCTGCTCAAGGGGAGCAGTATTAGGTTGCTTTCCGATAGAGAGCATAGCAGAGAAGATACGCTATGAGACAAAAAAGAGCTTTCAGGTTGACTACAGCTGGGGAAAGCTCTTTGTAGTCGTAATAACTCCCAAGCAGAAGAGAGTTTACCTGAGACAGCTTAAAGACGGGAAGCAGGTTCACGTCTTTTCTGCAGTCTATACAGAGGAGCTTGAGAGACTGCTCAGGGAGCTTGCTCAATACTGGAATGCAGGACTTGAGTTTGTAAGGTCTGTAAAAGTTCTGCTCGGAGACTGCTCTGAAGAGGGGGAATAAGTGTTAGTCCTTGCAGAGAAGAAGAGCTTAGCAGACAAAATAGCAGAGGGACTCTCAAGGAAGCTGAAGAAAAAAGCTTTAAAGAAAGCAGACTACTATGAAGTCGGAGACTATAAAATCTGCTGGTTGAACGGACATATCCTTACCATAGACTTAGATAAGACTTTCGGTAAGAGCTATCCGGTTTTTCCGGAGAAATTTACATACAGGGTAGCTAAAGGAAAGCAAAAGCTGTTTAAAGCTGTAAAGAGACTGATAGAGGAAGCTGTTAGGAAAGGAGAGGAGATAATATCAGCAGGAGACCCAGATAGAGAGGGAGAACTCCTTGTTAGGGAACTCCTTAATTACCTGAAAGTCCCTGAAAGACTTGTAAAGAGAGCTTGGTGGAATGCAGAGACTCCAGAAGCAGTAGCAGAGGGAGTTTTGAAAGCTAAACCTCTATCCCTCTACAACTCCCTCTTCATAGCAGGTAGAGCAAGGAGCTACGGAGACGCTATACTCGGAATAAACCTCAGCAGAGCTCTATCTGATAGAGCAGGTAGGAAAGGACTTTCTGTAGGGAGAGTCCAGACTCCGGTTCTGAGACTGATAGTAGATAGGGAGAGGGAGATAAGGGAGTTTAAACCTACTCCCTACTGGATGATAACAGTTTATCTGGAGAAAGACGGAGTCAAGTTTTCAGCTACAGCTACCTACAGGGAAAAGGAAGAAGCAGAGAAATCTTATAGAGCTTTAAAAGAAGCTGATTCTCTGCAGGTAGTAAAGGTAGAGACTAAGAAGAAGCGTGTAGCTCCTCCTAAGCTACCTGTTTTATCCGACGTTCAGAGTGAAGTTTTAAAGAAAGTTAAGACTACTCCTGAAGCTGTTTTAAAAGCAGTTCAGGAGCTTTACGAAGCCGGAGTGATAAGCTATCCACGAACAGACTGCAACTACTTGGGAACAGAGGACTTACCTACGCTTGAGAAGTTCTTAAAAGCTAACTATCCAGACCTCTTACCGAAGCTGAAAGACGGAAAGGTTTTAAAGAGGATAGTAAACGACAAGCTCAGGAGTAAAGCAGGACACCACGCAGTAATACCGATAGCAGAGCTACCTGCTGATTTCTCAAAGCTCCACGAAGCAGTTTACGAAGCTGTATTAAAGAGACTCCTTGCAAACTTTATGGACGACTACGTTTACAGCTCTACAGCTGTTCATCTTAAAGTCGGAGACTTCCTCTTTAAAGCTTTAGGTAAGACGGTGGTGGTAGAGGGATGGACTTCCCTCTACGGTAGCAGGGAAGATAAACAACTACCTGAGCTGAGTAAAGGGGAGCAGGTAAAGAAGCTTAAAGAAAAGCTGGAGCAGAAAGAGACAGAACCACCACCACGATACACAAGTTCCGCTCTGATAAGCATTATGAAGAAGCTTGGACTTGGGACTGAAGCTACACGGAGTATGTATGAGAAAAAGCTTATAGACAGAGCTTACATACGCAGGAGCAGAGGAGTTTTGCTACCTACTCCTGCTGGAGAAGAGCTCATAGAAGCAGTAAAGGAGCTCTCCTTCAGCTCTCCGGAAGAGACAGCTAAGTGGGAAGAGAAGCTCCAGAAGATAGCTTTAAAGGAGCTTTCTCCTGTTCAGGGAGAGAGGGAATTCCTTGACGGAGTCGTAAAGCTTACAGAAGAGGGAATAGAAGCTCTCAGTAAAACAGCTTTTAAGGAGCTTGGGAAGAGCAGTAAGAAAAAGGAGAAAAACTCCTCTCCTGCTACAAAAAAGCAGATTAAGTTTGCAGAGAAGTTAGCAGAGGAGCTTAATACAACAGTTCCCAAAAACTGCTACTCAGATAGAGCTAAAATGAGCAACTGGATTAAGAACAGCTTAAAGAGAGCAAAACAGCTTAGGAGAGGTTAGCGATGGTAAGAAAGCTTACGGGATTAGCTGTAGCTGTGCTTGTCTCAAGCTGTGCTACGGTAAAACCGGAGATAAAGACTGTAGAAGTTCCCTCTGAGACTGTAAACGTCCGTTCTCAGGAAGTAGCAGAGGAGATGGTAAAGTCTCAACCTCTGCTACTGAAAGCAGACGACTTGGGAGCAGTCCCAGATAGGAGTTTAGTAGTTTCTTTCTCAGGAGGGACTCTTAGAGATTTCTGCAACTACCTTACTCAGAACGGTTATCCCTGCAGAGCAGACAGGGAGATAGAAAGCAGAAGAATCCTACCTATTTACGGAAAGGTGAGCTTAAAAAAGCTCCTTGAAAGAGTCGGAGAAGATACTGATACATACGGTAGCTGGGAAGATGGAGTGATAAGGTTTAGACTAACCAAAACTGTAGTTTATCAGATACCTCTTCTTTCAGGAGGAAGTAAGGAAGTTCTCTTTAAGACCAGCAACGACAATCTCCTTTCTGGAATAAAGGATAGCGTTTTCAAAGAGATAGAAGAAAAGCTATCCAAACTCCTCTCCTTTTACTCTCTATCAGCTACAGATAGGGAGAGGATAAGCTACAGGGAAGAAGTCTCCAAGAACAAAGAAGAAGAGAAGAAAAAGCAAAAAGGAAGCTCTAAAGAAGCTGAAAACAAAGTAGAAAGGGAGAAGAATACCATCTCCCAGACTTCTGAATCAAGTAGTTTAAGCAGAAGCAGTAGCACCAAGAAGAAAGCAGAAGAGGAGAAGCAGGTAAAAATCGGAGACAAAAAAGGTCTCAGCAGAAAAGAAGAGAAGAAGAGCTCTGCTGTTTTTCCATACAGCAAGACCTACAGAGGGAAGAAAGAAGAGCAGTCCGTTGCTACTGCAAGGAACGGGAGCAACAGCACAAACAGTTTAGATAGTAGGAAAGACAGCAGGGTTGATGCTTACAAAAAGCAGATAGCAGAACTGTTATCAAACAGCTTGAAGAAAGGGATAAAGTATCTCTCCACAACAGAGGGAGAAGCTTTAGTTGAACGTGTCTTAAAACAAAACACTCCCTTAGCAGTATCCAAAACAAGGGGAATAGTCGTAGCAGTAGTAAACAGACAGCAGGAAAAACTCCTTGACGCTTATTTTAATCAGCTAAAGAAACAGCTTGAGAGTATGGTAGCGATAAGAGTCTATGTAGTTGAGCTTTCCTCAAAGGACGCAAGGAAATTATCAGCTACTCTTAACCTCTTAAAGAGAGCTTACAGACATCAGTTTACAGCAGACGTCGGAGTTGACTCTGCACAGATAGAGTTTACCAACCTTTCAACCGATTACCTATCGGGAATAGCTCACGGAATAGATGCGAGCTTTATCGTCGGATACCTGAAAGACAAGCTCAACGCTAAAGTAGTAAGTTCAGTTGAGCTCCTATCCCTCTCCCGTGAGCTTGCAAGACTCAAGAATGCAGTAGGTTATCCCTACCTTGAACCTCAGAGCATAAGCGTAGGGGGAACGAATCCAACTCTCTCCTACTCAATAAAATACGTTTACGACGGTTTTGAGCTGAAGATGATACCTACGGTAGTAAGCGATAAGGTATTCCTTGAGGTAGGATTTGAGCAGTCCCAGTATTTAGGAGACAAGATAATCCAAGCAGGAAACTTAGGGACTATACAAGTCCCTATACAAGCTCCTAAAGTGGTGAATACAAGTTTTGTCTGCAGGAGTGGAGACGTAGTTTTTGTAGGAGGACTGAAGAAATACGTTAGGAAAAAAGTCTCTTCCAGCAACTTGGGACTTCCTACAAGCGACGAAAACTTAAAAGACTACAAAGAAGTCGTTGTTCTGATTGAGCCGAAAATAGTCCGGTTTATCTCTCAGATAAAAAAAACTCCCTATAATAAGTGAAAACCAAGTAAAAGGTAAAGGAGGTGTGTGATGGGAGGAAGTCCCAGAAAAAACCTCAAGCGTAAAGGTTTTACGCTTGTAGAACTCCTCATCGTAGGAGTAATCCTTGCTATCTTAGCCGGAATTGCTATCCCACGCTTGATGGGAAGCGACACAGGAGCTATTAAAAGCTCTATGGAAGCAGATGCAAGGAACGCAGTAACAGCTGAGAACGCTCTCTACTACGCTAAACAGAGCTACGAAAGTGTAACTGTTGACGGAGGAGACGAAGGAGCTTCAGAAACCATTGATACTAACTATCCGGATATCAAAGTAGTAGCATCTCCACACAATACAGTTGACATTCAAGCAACAGACAACGACGGAGACGGTAAGAACGAATGCTTTACAGTTAAGGTTACTAACGACAAAGTTAACGGATACTACGAATACGACTCCTGCTCAGACAATCCTACCGTCTCTTACGTAGAGTCTCCATCTTAAGAGGAGGTAAGTTGAAAGAGAGAGGGGGGATTTCTCCCCCCTTTTTTTATGCTTAAAAGCAGTTTACCTAACCGAAAAGGAAAGCTAAAATAATGCTGAGAGGAGGAGAGATGACTGCAAAGGAAATTCTCAACAAAGCAGTCAAAGAACTTGTAGAGTTGGGAGGTTCGGACATTCACTTTGTCCCGAATCAGCAGGTAGGGATAAGAGTGAGAGGGAAACTCTTAAAACTTCCTATTAAAACAACATCGGACGATACAGTTAGCATCTATGAGATTCTCCTTTCTACCAGACCGCCGACCCATCAGCAACTAATAAGGGAGCAGTTTAAGAAGTTCTTAAACTGTGGTTTTTCGGCAGTATGGGAGGGAAACAGGTTCAGAGTCAATGCTTCAATGAAAGTAGTAGAAAACAGGGAAGGACGCTACATAGTTTTGAGGGAAATTAAAGAAAACCCCCCGAAACTCAACACTCTCGGTTTTTCACAGAGAGTTCTTGCAGGGATAAACAAAGTCATAGCTGGGATAAAAGAGGGAAAAGTAGGAGGACTCTTTTTAGTAGTGGGAGCAACAGGTTCGGGAAAGTCAACTACCTTAGCGTCAATAATAGACAAAATAAACGAAGTAGCTCCACTAAACATAATCACCCTTGAAGACCCGATAGAATACGTCCACAAACCCAAACAGAGTCAAATAGTCCAGAAAGAGCAAGGAGCAGACTTCATACAGTTTTCTCACGGACTAAGGAGTGCGTTAAGGGAAGACCCAGACGTAATCCTTGTGGGAGAGATAAGGGACAAAGAAACTTTCAAGTTAGCTCTTGAGTCGGCTGAAACCGGACATCTTGTATTTTCAACTCTCCACACAAACGATGCAGTAAGCACAATTGAGCGACTTGTGAGTATGGGAGACAGCGAAAGGGAGATAAGGGATAAGATAGCAAAGTCCTTAAGAGGAATAATAGCTCAAAAGCTCTTAGAAGCTAAAGACGGCAAAAAGAGAGTTCTCGTTTACGAATTCCTCTACCCTACCATAGGTATTCGCAACCTAATCAAGGAAGGGAAAGATATGCAGGTATATGCAGAGCTTGAAAACTCTCCTTACGGACAGACCTTTGAAGAAACTTTAGCTGAGCTCGTAGCTAAAGGAGAGCTCCCACCTGAGAGAGCTTATTCAGTCTCCCTCAGAGAACAAAACCTCTTAGCTAAGTTTAAGAAATACGGCATAGAGTTTGACCCTAAACAGGTAGAGGTAGAGGTAGATAGCACAGCTTCCCACTCTCAAACAGAAGTAATTAGCGAATCTGGAGAGATTGATACCTTAACCCTTTAACCCTTAATAACCCAATGGAGAGCTGAAATGAAGCTGTATAAATACGTAGGATACTATCCGACCGGAAAGAAAGATAAAGGAATAGTAGTTGCTCCTACGAAAGAGGAAGCTGAGAGGATACTTAAAAAGAAAGGGATAATCCCTGTAAAGCTGAAAGAAAAGAAAATCGCAATAGCGTCAATCTTTCCGATAAGCAATGAGGAGTGGAGTTTTCTCTTCTCAACCTACGGACGCTACCTTAAAGCAGGAGTAAGCGTTCAGCAAGCAACTCTCCATATGATTGAGGAACAATTCAACCCTAAGCTCTCCCTCTTCCTCTACGAAGTCCTCTCATATCTGAATGAGGGATTAAAGTTTTCCCAAGCTCTTGAGAGGACGGGAAAGCTATCCAAAAGCGTAGTAGAGACCGTAAGGATAGGAGAAGAAACCGGTAAGTTAGCTGAAGTCCTATTCCATCTACGGGATAGGTTTAAGGAAAAAGCAAAGATAAAGAAAAAACTGATGGAATCTCTCTTTACTCCTGCGTTAATCATAACGATAACTATCGGCTTTATGTTCTATGCTCCCAACCTGATAAAACAGTTTGAAAAGCTATACAGCAAGTTTCCCAAAGCTGAATTCCCAGCTTACTCAAAGTTTATGATAGCTTTCTTAAATGCTTTCGGGAAACTCCTACCTGTTATCCTGATACTCTCTGCACTATCGGTTTTCCTTTTTGTAAAGCTCTACAAAAGCTCAGAGAAGTTTAAGAAAACGGTAGATTCACTTCTTCTCTCAATTCCGGTTATCAAGGATACGATACTCATTACCCACGTTTACGATGCTTTTTTAGAGCTTGAGATTCTCTACTCCTCCGGAATTCCACCACAAAGAGCGATAGAGATGATAGAGAGAGCTACGAACAACAGCATCTTAAAAGAATCTTGGAGCAAAGTATTAGAAGCTATCAACAAAGGAGAACCTTTCCACCACGCTCTTAAGCTGAACCCTTATGTTCCCTCTCTTGTAAAGAGTCTGGTTGTTTTCGGAATTGAGTCCGGAGCTCTCTCAGAAGAGCTTGAGGAGATAGTTGAATACTTGAGGGAGAGATTCCAAGCTCACGTTCAGTTTATCAAGTCAACGGTAGAACCTGCAATGCTTTTAGCAAGTGCAGGACTTGTAGTAGCAGTCTTACTTGCTATCTACCTACCTCTGTTTGACATAGGAAAACTCTTCCAACAACTGCACTAAAAGGGAGGGAAAGATGCTTGTAGAAGTCCCATCAGTAAGAGCAAACCCTAAAGGAGCTTTAGAGGTTGCAAGGAGCGTTTTAAAGACGGACAAAGTTTTCCTCTTCCCGATTACTGAGACTCTCGTCTTTGCATACGACCACAAACCTACTGAGAAAGAGCTTGCTTTTCCCGTTGCAGTTAGAAAACTCTTAGAGCAAGGAGTAAAGGGAGTTTACCTATACATAGACTTTGAAAAAGACCTTCTCCTTGCAGTAGCGTATGATGGGAATAAGATAAGGAAGTATTCCGTGTCCCCGAAAGAAAACGCTCTTGCGTCTATTCTCCACTCAGAGAAGAAAGCTATCAGCTCAGGGATAGTTGGATTTCTTTCAAGCAACGAAACAAAAGCTGAAGAGCTGATAAAGAAAGCAGTAGAAATAGCCGGAGCAATTCCTAAAAACGGGATAAAGAAACTATCGGTTCAGGTAAAAGAGGAGTATTTCTCCTACCTTATAACCCAGCGTTCCCTTTCTGAGGAAGTTAAAAAGTTAATTGCAAAGCTCAAGGGAAACCCTCAAGCTAAAAAGGTTTTAGCATTAACACTCGTTCTTTCAGCTCTGATTCCTGCTACCTACTACGGACAAAAGTTTTATAAGAGCTTTAAGCAGAAGAGGGAAAAGAGGACGGTAGTAAGTGCAGTAAGGAAAGAGCACAAAGTCCAGATTCCACAATACAGATATAACTTGGGAGCTCTTGCGTTTTTATCAGGGAGCTCCTTCTTTACCTACGACGGAAAGGACAAAACGGTTGTGATGCTAACAACCGTCCCGAAAGAGGGAGAGGATTTAAAGTTCAAAATATCAGACTACTACCTGTATGAGGAAAAGGTAAAACCCGTAAAAGACGGTTCTCCTTGCTCTTTAAAGGAGAGTTTTTGGGAAGTAGGAAACAGGGAAAACTTCTTCTTTAAAGGAACGTTAGAGGACTTGAAAGAAAAAGTCCTCTGCTTGAACAAACCTGTTTTTGTAAGTGGAATAAAACAGTCCGACGGTAGCTACTACTTCAGCGTAAGTCTAAAGAGGGAAGAAACTGAAGTTAAGACAAAAAGAGCAATTCTCAGGAGGTAGCCGTGAGATACTCTCCACAGGACGTTGACCTCAGCTTATCTGAGCAGTATAAGGATAAGGGAGTCTTAATTACGCTTGATAAACAGCTCCTTGCAAAGGAGTCTGATAAGCTGAATCCTTCTGTTTACGAAATAGCAAAGGACGTTAACGCTTCAGAGGTAGTATTCCTTTCTGATGAGGACTTTATCAAGCTCAGAGAGGAAATCCTGCAACTCATTGAGCAACAGATAAAACTTGAAGAAGAAACAGAAGAGGTAGAGGAGGAACTACCTGAGAGCGAAGTTGACAAACTGATAGAGTTCCTCCTCGTAAGTGCAGTAAAGAAAGGAGCTTCAGACGTTCACATCACTCCGAGAAAAAAACAAACAGTTGTAGAGTTTAGGGAAAACGGTATTTTAACTCCCTTTAAAGTCTATCCATCTTCAAGGTATGCTGAAAGAATTATAAACAAACTGAAGTCTTACGCAGGACTTGACATTGCTAACTCCTTAACTCCACAGGACGGGAAATTCAGGAAAAAGCTACCTTTAACTGGAGAGATAGAGGTAAGACTTTCTACCGTCCCTGTCTATCGCTACGGAGAAAGAGCTGTTATGAGGATTCAAAGGAGCGAAAAGCTCCTTGAAGAGCTCTCATTAGAGGACTTGGGATTTGAGAAAGAGGACTTGGAGAAATACAAAAAGACCCTTTCAAGCTCCTACGGAATGATAATAGATACCGGAGGAACGGGAGAGGGAAAATCAACTACCCTGATTCTCTCCCTGATTGAGGTAGCTGAAAAGAGCAAGGGAGAAAAAGCCATTTTAAGCGTTGAAGACCCTGTGGAGGTTGACCTTTCAAGCAAGGGAATCGTTCAGGTAGAGGTTGACGAAAAGCAAAATAGGACTTATCCGGTCGTTCTCAGGAGCTTTCTCCGACAAGACCCAGACGTCATAATGGTAGGAGAGATAAGGGACGAAGATACAGCTCAAATAAGCGTTAGAGCGTCTTTAACAGGACACCTCGTTTTA
>Ga0256837_1000097_pt1 | contig 78704 bp, 57 predicted proteins | sample 4562384metaG_FD_185976 | JGI IMG/M metagenome (GOLD analysis project Ga0256837, IMG submission 185976) | Hydrothermal vent microbial communities from Guaymas Basin, Mexico - 4561-384 | ecosystem: Environmental > Aquatic > Marine > Hydrothermal vents | place: Mexico: Guaymas Basin | collected...
TATATACCTATATACCTATATACCTATGAGCTGATATAACTTATCAATATTAACACCTTGTCTAAATGTATCCGCTAAATGATTAAAGGCTGGTTCTAAATCATAGATTAATTTTTGTCCTTGAAAGGCATTTAAACCTTTACTGTGGCGGATTTCGTCAATCCATAATCTTCTGAATTTATCATTATCAAAGATACCATGTAAATACGAACCCCAAATATTATTATTGCCTAAACCCAATATTTGATTGTCGATTTCAAATATACATTGTCCAGATAGGGCAGTAGTTTTGCCATGATGGATTTCGTAACCGCTAAGCGTTAATTGGCTTGGTTTATGCACTACATTTACCTGCTGTAGGGTTTTACTGTCGGCCATTTCTGTATACATATCTAATATGCCCAAACCGCACTCTGAAACTGTGGAAGATTCTATACAATTTATATCGATAATTTTTTTACCCATAATTTGAAAACCTGCACATATCCCTACAATACAAGTATTCTTATTAGCTAAATCAATCAATAAGCTGTCCAAGCCTTTTTGACGCAACCAACACATATCAGTTAAAGTGCATTTACTGCCAGGTATAATAATTGCATCAGCATCTTTAATAATCTGATAATCACTACTAACTTTAATATTTACATCTAACTCATCATGAAATGGATCAATATCTGATATATTTGCAAAATGAGGCAAATCAATAACTACAATGGTAATTTCTGCCGTAGCTTTAGTGATATTACAGTTTTTACCGTCTTTAAAACTTACGGAGTCTTCTTCTGGTATGCCAAGCTTATTGATATACTCAACCACACCTATTACATTTTTATTTGTATGTTGATAGCAATAATCAAATGCATCCTGCAATAAACTGGCATCACCACGAAATCTATTAACTAAAAAACCGGCAATTAAATCACGTTCCCATTGATCGCATACTTCCATTGTACCTACAAAAGAAGCAAAGACACCACCTCGATCAATATCACCAACTAAAATAACTGGTGATTTTGCATATTTAGCCATTTGCATATTAACAATATCATGTGATTTTAAATTTACCTCACCAGGAGAACCTGCACCTTCTAAAATCATTACTTGGTTTTCTAGTGCTAAAGAATCATAAGCTTTTTTAGCTAAATTAAATGCAGTTGGTTTATATTTAATATATTCTGCAACCGACATATTACCAATTGGTTTACCATTAATAATAACCTGAGTGCCAGTATTAGAATTAGGCTTTAATAAAATTGGGTTCATCCTTATATCGGGGTCAATTCTGCACGCTTGGGCTTGCACCACCTGAGCGCGCGACATCTCAAAGCCGCTTTTAGTAACATAAGAGTTTAAACTCATATTTTGACTTTTAAATGGGGCAACTTTAAAACCATCTTGCATAAGCACCCGACAAATTGCGGCGGCAATAATACTTTTGCCAGCATTAGAACTACAACCCTGAATCATCAAAGCTGGTGTAGTTTTGATGATTGGCTTATGGATTGTTGTTTGATTATAAATTTGTTTTAACGCATACAATAATTTTTGATTATCTACATTACTGCGTACAGCTATACGTATATAACAATTAGTTAAACCTTGATAATTATCGCATAAACGCACGGCAATTTTATATTTTTTTAATAATATATCACATAAATTAATTAATGGTTTTTGAGACTTACACAAAATAAAATTTGCTGTTGTAGGATAACACTGTAACTCTTTTATAGTTTTTAAATCACTAATTAAAGTTTTAGTTAATTGCGCAATATACAAAACACTATCATTGCGATAGTTTAAATCTTCTATGGCATATTTACCTACAATTTGCGCCAAATAGTTTATGTTCCATTCTGGTAAATTAAATTTGGTTTTACTATTCGCTGGCTTTATCAAATAGCCTAAACGCAATCCTGGAATAGCCCAAAACTTTGTCATTGAACGCATAATAAATAAATTATCAATTTGATAGTTGATAAAACTATTTTCTATGCCAGCAAAATCTATAAATGCTTCATCAATTATAAAATTAACTTTTGGATTATTTTGTACTACTTCAATAATAGACAATTTATCTAACAAAAGCCCTGTTGGATTATTTGGATGTGCCAATATAACTAAATCATTATCACGTATCTGTGATTTTAATAAATCAATATCAAGACTAAAATCATCATTTGATTTAATGTAAATCGGCTCAATATTATTAATAACTGCCACTTTGCCATAATCTATATAAGATGGAGCTTGCAACACAATACGCTTAGGTTTAAATGTAGATGGTAAATTATATAATATTTCTTCTGCACCATTGCCCAAGACAATTTGTGTCGGATCAATTTTATTATATATGGCTAAAGCATCTTTTAAATCAGTTGCTTTTGGATCTGGATAATAACATATTTGTTCAATGGCATTAGTAATACGCCTGCGCATCCAAGATGGCGCACCAAGTGGATTTAAATTGGCACTAAAATCAATAATATCTTTAGTGGCACAATTTAAATCTCTAGCTATTTTATAAATATTACCGCCGTGTTTAAACTGGCGAAACTTAGACATAAATTTATACTTTAAAATTATCTAATCCATCAAAATCAAGAGTGGCAAATAAATCATCTAATGTTTCGGCACGACGAATTTCAATCACACTGCCATCCTGACGTAATAAAAGTTCTGCAGAGCGAGTTTTGGCATTATAATTAAATCCCATTGAATGACCATGGGCACCAGTATCATGAATAACTATTATATCGCCAACTTCAACTTTTGGCAGTTGGCGATCAATGGCAAACTTATCGTTATTTTCGCATAAAGAACCTGTTACATCATAACAAAATTTTTCTTTATTATCATCTTTGCCAACAACCGTTATATGATGATATGCACCATATAAAGCAGGGCGCATTAAATCTGCCATACAAGCATCTAAGCCCACATAGGTTTTATAAGTTTTTTTGATATGTAAAGTTTTAGATACTAAATAACCGTATGGGCCTGTAATCATACGGGCACATTCCATGTATAATTTTAAAGGCGCACAACCTGCTTTAACAATAGTGTTGTTATAAGCATCTTCAATTGCCTGCCCAATATTATCTAAATTTACAGCGGTATCTTCTGGTTTATACGGAATACCAATACCGCCACCGATGTTGATAAATTCAAAATCAATACCCAATTCTTTATTTATATCTACAACCAAATCAAATAAAATTTGTGCTGTTTCTGTAAAATAATGTTCTTGTAATTCATTTGAAGCAACCATAGTGTGCAAACCAAAACGTTTTACGCCTTTAGATTTACATATTTTATACCCTTCAAACAATTGCTCGCGGGTAAATCCGTATTTAGCATCTTCGGGGTTGCCAATTATTGCGTTGCCTTCTTTTAATGCACCTGGATTATAACGAAAACAAACCAATTCTGGTAAAGCACCTATTTGCTTTTCAAAAAACTCAATATGGCTAATATCATCAAAATTAATAATCGCGCCCAACTCATAGGCTTTTTTAAATTCATGGGCAGGGGTATCATTTGATGTAAACATGATGTTTTCGCCAATATTGCCAATTTTTTCTGATAAAATCAACTCACCCAAACTAGAACAATCCGATCCAAATCCTTCTGCCTTTAATAATTTCATTAAATAAGGATTTGGAGTACCCTTTACGGCAAAATATTCTTTAAAACCTTCATTCCACGCAAATGCTTTTTTTAATGCCTTGGCATTGTCGCGCATAGCTTTTTCATCGTACAAATGAAAAGGGGTAGAATGGGCATTCACAATATTGTTTAAAGTATCTATAGAACATGGTAGTGTTTTTTTGTTCATGAAATTTCCTGTATGGTCTTGAGTATAAAATTTTAATTATAATTTGAGATTATAGTTAAAAATCATAAAATTAAAATGAACATATAAAAAAAAATGCTACACTATCCATAAAAATATATCAATGTTTATAGGAAATACTTATGTCTAAAAGTTATGAAATTCAAGGGCAAATTCACACAATCGGTCAAACAACTGCCTATGGTAAAAATGGTTTTACAAAAAGAGAATTTGTTATACAACTAACCGGCGAAGGTCAAAACCCCACTTATCCAAATTATGTTGTACTAGAACTAATTAAAGATAAATGTTCAATAATGGATAATTTTAATATTGGCGATGAAATTATTGCCACCTTTAACATAACAGGACGTTTATGGTCTGGTAACGGTCAAGCAGAACGTTGTTTTAATAGTCTACAAGCTTGGAAAGTCGACAAATGTGGCAATACAGAAACAATACCACCAGCATCAGATTTTGATGAGTCAAGATATATGCCTGATTTTGTTGATGATAATAGCGGAGAAATACCATTTTAGATTGATAATTGACAAAATTCTGTCATTATAATTTATTAATTAATCCAAATTAAAAGGGCCTATATGCGAATATTATTTCTTGTGTTAAGTTGTGTATTATTAAGTGGTATTACTCATGCAGAAAGTTTAGGTTTTGACGAGCATTATATCAGAGTAGTCAGTGAAAGGACTATGGATGGTATAATAGAAGGATTACGCAATGGAAACTACAAACAATACACCCACGATTTTCATCCCACATTATTACGCAAAACGCCTCCTTCTCATTTTAAAAAGGCAGTGGGGGCTTTACACAAAAAAGTAGGTCATTATTTATATCGTGATTATTTAGGTTTTTTAAATAAAGGCCAAACTACTTTAGTTTTATGGAAAGCAAGATTTGATAAAAGTACAGACGACTTGATAATCATCTTAACTTTATCCAGAGAAGCTACTATAGTTTTTGTTAAAGATATTAAATTTAATAAACCATAAAAATGTTTGAAAAATCTAGCGACCGCATTATCAAAAGAGTTGCTAGTTTTATTCCTATAGATATTTTTTTTGAAAACAAACCCATTGGTTTAAATGCACGCCTTACGGATTTGACACCTAAAGGTGCTTTTATTGAAATCGATTGTCCAATAGAACATGGAAATTTTATAAATTTTAATTTTGAATTATTAAATACAACTATTCACGGTAGAGCCATAGTAAAATTTGCTGGCAAACGGCAAGGTAGACAAGGTTTAGGCGTAGAATTTGAATCCTTAAACAAAGAACAAAAAATAACCCTTTATAAAATATTAGCCGAACTAATATGAATATTTAATTCTTATTTTATAACTAAAAACGATCTAACAAAACAGCAACATAATAGAGATTATGTTGCGTGGACATATCTTGGCAGTGCGCCAAGATAGTTAGATTTTATAATTAATTAACTCTGTTGTTTTAATGCTTGCTTGACTAAATTATCAACTGTCAAATCATCAGCAATTTTTTTACTAGCCTGCAAAATAGCTTTTATTGCAGACTCACGTTTATAACCAAGAGAAATTAATGCTAGTTGAGCATCTTCTATAGCCCTATTAGATTGATTGTTTTGTGAAACAACAACATCTCCTAGATGTAATGCCTCCATGGCAGATTTTAATTCTACCACCATTCTTTTAGCTGTTTTAGGGCCTATACCTTTTATTTTTTTTAACAAGCCATCCTCTTCAGAAACTATCATCGCCCGTAAATTTTCTGGAGTGGTTGAGGACAATATCGTCAGTGCCAATACTGGACCTATGCCATTGACCGTTAATAAAAGTCTAAATAATTTTCGCTCATCACTATGTACAAAACCAAATAATGTTTGATGATCGTCACCAACCGCTAGATGAGTTAATAATTTTTGAATTTCACCAATGGCAACTAAATTATCAAAGCTAGCGACCGATATTTTTAATAAGTATCCCACTCCGCCGCAATCGATTACGGCGGAGGTGGGATCTTTATGTGCAAGTTTACCTTGCAAATATTCGTACACTAATCTTCGTCCTCAACAGTGCTTTCTAAAGCAAGTTCTTCCATCTGTGATTCTGGAATACTACCCGGAGCTTCTGTCATTAAACAAGTAGCTTTTTGAGTTTTTGGAAATGCTATAACATCACGAATAGAATCAAGTTTAAGCATTAACATAATTAAGCGATCTAAACCAAGAGCTAAACCTGCATGTGGGGGCGCACCTGCTTGTAATGCATCAAGTAAAAATCCAAATTTATCTGCTGCTTCTTCATTGCTGATACCCAACATTTTAAATACTCGTTTTTGGACATCTTGGTTATGAATACGTACAGAACCTCCACCTACTTCGACACCATTTAAAATAATATCGTAAGCATTTGTAAGCACTGCAAATGGGTCTTCTTCCATTTTATCAGTATGCTCATCAATTGGAGCAGTAAATGGATGATGACAAGGTGTTGGCTCTCCAGTGGCACTTTTATCAAACATAGGAAAGTCAATTACCCATGAAAAATTAAATTCATTTTCATTAATTAAACCCAATTTATCACCCATTAATAAACGCAGTTCTGATAAAGATTGCAAACATACTTTTTTAGTGTCAGCAACAAAAATCAAAACATCATCTGTTTCGGCATTCATTGTTTCGTATAAACTTTTTTGTTCTTCGTCAGAGAAAAATTTAATAATTGGTGATTGAGGACCATCTTCATTCATACGAATCCACGCAACACCTTTGGCTTTAAATTGTTTGGCAAATGGGGTCATATCATCTAAATCACGACGACTTAATTTTGGACTTGCGCCTTTTAGATTTATGCCTCTTACTAAACCACCTGATCCCAATACATTTTTAAATACACCAAATTCTGTATTTTTAAATATATCGCCCAAGTCGACTATCTCTAATCCAAAACGTAAATCAGGTCTATCATTACCATATTTTTGCATTGCTTCTTGATAGGTTAAACGAGGAAATTTCTCAGGCAAATCAATACCCATCATTTCTTTAAAAAGCCTACGAAATAAACTTTCAATAATTTCCATCACATCTTCACGATCGACAAATGACATTTCTAAATCAACTTGAGTAAACTCTGGTTGACGATCAGCACGCAAATCTTCATCACGAAAACAACGGGCAATTTGAATATAGCGATCAAATCCAGAAATCATTAAGCTTTGTTTAAATAATTGTGGACTCTGTGGTAATGCAAAAAATTGACCTTGATGTACTCTACTAGGCACAACATAATCACGTGCACCTTCTGGAGTTGCTTTAGTTAAAATAGGCGTTTCTACATCAATAAAATCATTTTCATGAAAGAAATTGCGAATAATCGCCGTGGCCTTATCACGAAAAATCATATTATCACGCAACTTGCGTGAACGTAAATCAAAGAAACGGTTTTTAAGACGTACTTCTTCATTTATTTTGTCTATTGATTGTAAATCATAAGGAGGCGTAACTGATTTATTAAGCAATTCTACTTCGCTGGCATATAACTCTATATCACCAGTAGACATTTTTTCGTTTGCTTGTCCATCTGGACGTTTTTCAACTTTGCCTTTAACAGAAATGACATATTGATTGCGAAATGAATTAGCCAATTCATGACCTTCTTTTGTTAAATCTGGGTCAAATACTATTTGAGTAGTTCCATAGCGATCACCTAAATCAATAAAGATTACCCCACCATGATCACGCATATTATCTACCCAACCTTGGATAACTACTTCTTTACCAACATCTTCTAAGCTTAAACCTGCACAGGTATGAGTGCGTTTAAATTTCATTATTTTCTCCGTAATTATTTTGCAAAATCAGCGAGTTTCAATTCAAGTTGTTCACTTGTTTGCATATTTTTTTCTATAACTATTCCCTTGGCAATTTCATCATCACCAAGTATATAAACTTTTTGAGCACCAAGACGATTAGCCATACGCATTTGCGCTTTCATGCTTTTTCCTTCAGTATCAAAATCAACATCTTTGTTTTGTTTGCGTAATCTGTCAACTAATTGCAAAGATTCTGCGCGGGCTGTTTCTCCAAGAGTGACAACAAAAGCGTCAAGTTGTGCAGACATTTCTTTTTGACTTGCTTTTAAAGCAATGATACAACGCTCTAAGCCTATAGCAAAGCCAACTGCTCCTGTTTGAGAGCCTCCCAAATCAGATATCAATTTATCGTAACGCCCTCCTCCTCCAATGGCATCTTGTGCGCCTAAAGCATGATGTTTTACTTCAAAAACCGTATTTGAATAATAATCAAATCCGCGCACAATAGTTGGATCCATTGTAAATTTAACCCCACGAGCATTTAATAGATTTTGAACAGTTGCAAAATGTTTAGATGGCTCTTCTCCCAAATAAGCTTCAATGGTTGGCAAATCTTTATTCATCTGACTACATTCAGGGTTTTTACAATCCAAAACTCTAAATACATTACGATTAATTCTATCATTGCAACTTTTACAATATTTATTCAAATTAGGTCTGATTTTATCCAATAATGCTTTGCGATATTTATCCCTACATGCAACCGAACCGATAGAGTTAATTCTAATATCAATATCGGTCAAACCTAACGCAAAGAAAATATCACGCGCTAAAGTAATTACTTCTACATCCATAATTGGGCTTGTTGAACCAATTGCCTCTACGCCAAATTGATGAAATTGTCTTTGCCTGCCAGCTTGAGGTCTTTCGTACCGAAACATAGGCCCCAAATAATACAATTTATTTATTGGGCTTTGTCGTAGCATATTGTGTTGTAAATAAGAACGTACAATTGAAGCTGTACCTTCTGGACGCAAGGTTAATGATTCGCCACCTTTGGATTCAAATGTGTACATCTCTTTTTCAACAATATCTGTAACTTCACCTATGGAGCGTACAAAAAGAGATGTGTCTTCAAAAATTGGTGTTCGTATTTCTGAAAAATTATAACTGTTTGATACAGTACGCAGGATATTTTCCATATTTTGCCATAATTTAGCATCAATACCTGTAATATCTTTAGTACCTTTTGGAGCGGTAATATTCATTCTAACTCGTTATTTGTAAAGAATTTAAGCATAAAAGCTTACTATTATAATAAGCTTGGCTAGCTCTTCAATGCTTTTTTTATCATACTGGCGGCGGCTACCATACCAAAAGTGGCTGTAATATGGGTAATAGCACCATAACCGGCACTACAGTCCAAACGCAGTGAATCCCCACTGTCCATTTTAGGTTTGCTAGAGCACACTGAACCATCTTTGGCAGGATAGACCAACTCTTCAGGAGAAAAAACAACTTCAATTCTAAATCTACGCTTGGGATTGCGAGAAAAATTATATTTTTGACGCAAGCGTTTTCTGACCTGTGATAAAAGTGGATCTTTATATGTTTTTAATAAATCACAAGTTTGAATTTTTGTTGGATCTGTTTTACCGCCAGCCCCACCTACGCTTACCAAGGGTATTTTAGCTCTTAAACATCTGTATAGTAATTCACATTTAGAATTTAAACTATCAATGGCATCAATAACGCCATCAAATTTATTTTTTAAAATTTCTTCTGCACTACTATTTGTAAAAAAATCTTCAATTGCATTTACTTGACACTCTGGATTAATGGACTTTATTCTTTGCATCATAGTTAAAACTTTAGATTTGCCCAACGTTTCGATTGTGGTATGGATTTGCCGATTTGTATTAGTTATACAAATTTCATCCATATCGATTAAGGTTATTTCTCCGACACCAGAACGCGCTAAAGCCTCCGCCGACCATGAGCCAACACCACCAATACCGACCACACAAATGTGTGTTTTTCTTAAAGTTTCTAATGCATCATGGCCATACAAACGAGCCACTCCGCTAAAGCGTAAATAATAAGGGGTTTCTGTCATAACATTTTAATACAGGGGCAAAATTAATTGCCCCTGTTAGTTTTTAAGACGCTAAAATATTCTCAATGACTTTATCACTAAACTCTGATGTGCCGATATTTTTCATTCCTGGACGAGTTAAATCACAAGTAGAAAAACCATCGGTAAAAACTTTTTGCATTGCCGACCATAAAATATCAGCCTCTTTTTTCATATCAAAGCTTTTTTCTAGCATTAATGCAACCGAGCCTATAGTTGAATACGGATTGGCAATACCTTTTCCTGCAATATCAGGCGCACTGCCATGACTTGGTTCATAATAAGATTTTTCATCGCCTACACAGGCAGAAGGCATTAATCCCAAAGACCCTAAGATACCACCTCCTTGATCACTTAAAATATCACCAAACATATTTTCCATTACCATAACGTCAAATTGTCTTGGATTTAAACATAAGGCTGTTGCAGCTGCATCTACAATAACATGTTTTACCTCTACTTCTGGGTAATCTTTGGCAACCTCTTCTAGCACTTCATTCCAAAGAACAGACGACATTAACACATTTGATTTATGTATATTTGTTAAAACTTTAGTACGCCCCATAGATTCTTTAAATGCAACATGCATAATACGTTTGATTTGGTTTTCTGTGTATTCTAATTGTTCATGAACATAGCGATTGCCATCGGCATTAACACCCCTATCTTTTTTACCAAAATATAGCCCACCTACTAATTCACGAATCATCATAATATCTAAACCTTCACCGATAATTTCTGGTTTTAATGGTGAAAAGTCAGCCAATGCCTTAGGTAATTTTATAGGCCTAAAATTGGCATAGGTATCATAGCGTCTACGCAAAGGCAATAATGCTCCACGTTCTGGGCGTTCTTCCACGGGTATTTTTTCTGAATCTTCTTTATTTAAACCGATAGGAGCTTTAATAATAGCATCGGCCTCATCACAAATCGCTTTTGTTTCTTCTGGGAACGATGCCCCACATTCAAAATAAGCTGATGCACCAAATTTTGCATTGATACATTCAAACTTCATATCACTTATTTTTTCTATGGCTTTAATTGCTTTAACAGCTTCAACCATAACTTCTGGGCCAATACCATCACCTTGTAAAAGGGCTATTTTTTTTACAGACATTGCTTCTCCTATTTAACGCAATCTACGTTTTAAATTATTAAATTTGGCTCTTTCTGGAATCCTCCAAGGATGCAAATGTAATTGTGCATCAGCACCCAACTCGATAATACTACGAGCATTAAATCTTACATTATTTCCTGTTGAATTATCAATATAATAACTAAATCCTCTTCCCATATAAATACGCATTATATTATGTTGTGAATTATCGATAATTAAATCACCTTGCTCAAAAACTATTTGAGCGTTAGTTTGATTAAAACCAATAAAATGTTGAATTAATCCATTGTCTTCTGACAAACGCAAGGCACCGTGATATACATACAACCCAGATACTAATCTAGCGCCAACTTCCAAATCTATTAATGCACCTACTTCTACCATACTAGATGGACCAACAACTAACATAGAACGCCCACTCAATAAGATTCTAACCAAAGAGTTGGCATCGGTTTTAATAATATCTCCAGCTAAAATATCATTGCCAATATGTAATGATAACTCTTTTTTGTTTCGAATAATACTTACTTTGCCAATTAAATATTCCACATCTCCCCTAGTTAATACTTTAGCATATGGTTCTTGTGGTATACGCCTTTGTATCGGACTTTTATTTTGCCATGCCCAATTAGGTGACGGAATGGTTACAGCATCACTTAAAACCTGTTCAGAAATATTTAAATCATTTAATTTAGTATTAGCTGATTTTAATATTTGTTTTTTAGGTATGGCTTGCCTTTGCAAAAATATACGTTTGTTTACTTGTGGCACTGAAAAGCTTGCCCTACTGGTCAATAAAGTGCCAAGCGTAGCGCTACTTCTAATTTGAGTATGTTTGTGCTTATCCAATAATTGATGCCTGCGTTGTTTAGCTACTTTAATTTGCTTAAAGGCTATTTTTCTTTTTTTTATATTAATTGGTAAGTTTAACTGATGATTAGCTATAGTTTTATTATTTACCTGTAATTGTGTATTAAAAGATGAGGATGCCACGATATCTATATCATGCCGCTTTACTTGAATAGACTTAAAACCATTATTGACTACAGCGTGTGTTTTTTGTTTTTTACGAACAAACTGTTTCATTAAAATATTAACAGGTCTTTCTTGAGTTTTATGTGATTTTTTATGCGATTTTTTTAAATGATATTTTACTGCAATATCACCATCATAGTCATAAGTAACTAAATCTGTAGTAGTGATTGTATTAGTCATATTTAAATTTTTAGCAACAAAAGACACACGACTTTTAAAACTATGCCGTTTAAAATTAACCTTACTGGATGATTTATTATTTTTATTTATCTTTGCAAAACTTTGCTTGTTTGTTGTGGGTAAAATTATTTTTATTTGCGTAGATGCTTTTGTTAATCTACGCGATGGTTTAGCTTTAGTTTTAACTAATTGCATAGTTGATGTCTGTACATTTTTGTAATTAACCAAAGTTGCCTCAGAGATTTTATCAGGTAGATTTTTAGATATTTTATAATCATCTACAACATTGTCATAATATTTTTGTTGCCTCTGCAAGCTCAATGCAACTGCGTTATTTTTACTTTTAACTGTATTTTTTGTGTTATGATTTTTGATGTTATCATTGGGCAATTTAATCAGTATATCACGTTCTTTTATTTGTGTGCGACGTTTATTTTTAAAACTATGTTGTTTAGCTGTCGGTATATTATTAATACTGGGTTTGACAAGTTTGACATTTTTTTTATCACTATGGAGTTGTATGTCTTTTTTGACAGGAATAATTAATTTATCCTTCTCAATCTTGTGGTTTGACTTAAATTTAGTCGGTTTTAATTTATCATCACTTAATAATTGTTGTTCTTGTTTGTTAAGCCCTGCCCCTAACCATTTTTTAATTTTTACTATTTTAACTGCCACTGGAGCAGATAAAGATTCTGTCTTAATTGTTTTTAAATCTTGCAAAGCTCTAATTAATAATAAAATACATACTAAATGCACAAGTGAGGACACTACAATATATTTTGTCATACTGCCACGTTCTTGGCGTTTTATCCAGCGTATAAATAAACTAACTATTAAAAGAATTAAAATTAAAAAGATAAAAATTTTAAATAAGCTAATATATAAACCTAAATTATTTGTATAACGCCAGTTGGTAGTAGGTAAAGGTTCTAATAGGATGCTTCTAGTAATTGTTTGACTTAGCCCTGAACCTTCTATAACAAAATCAATATTATGCAATCCAAATTTTTGATATTGATTTGCCTCAATAGTAAAAGCAATATTTATATAGTCATCTGCACTTAGTGACCACTCGTTTTGCATTGGCTTAATTTTAAATCCGTTATTTTTGGATACTTTAATTCTTATTTTTTGATTTTTTGATAATAAAGAACTAACCATTAAATTTTCGTAGACTAATTGATTATGGTGTATTTGGATAGGCTTTGTGTATTTTTTAAGATGAAAAGTTTTGCGTTTAGATAAACTGCTAATAAAAAAATCAATTGGTAAATCTAGTTGACCATTAGTGGATTTTATACGAAGTTTTGCGTTTAGATCGCCTCCTTCTACACCTCTTGGCAAAGACAAATTTAACACCACATCTGCAGAATAGTTTGGTTTAATTTTTGTTGGTGCGGCTATTTGTAACCATGATTTTTTAAAGATACTTGTTTTGTCTGGTACAACAATGGCATAAGTCAGTTGTTCAGCATTCTTAACATTACTGCTAAGTACAATTTTTTTACTAGCTTTAAAAGGTAATTTATTAATAGTTCCAAAATCAAAACATTTTGGCTTAACTGATAAAGTAGCATCAAAGCGTTTTGCTTGTATTTTAACTTTGCCAGAATAAATTGGATTCTCTACCTCAATCCATGAAAACAACCATTTAGTATCAAATTTTATAGGTGCTTTTAATAAAAATGTTAAATTGGCAATACCATCGACAAAAGTGATTGTTTTATCTCCCACTAAATTAGCCGATTTTATTTCATTGTGTTGCAAATCAACCACTTTAAAATATTTTACTTTAGCAGTTATTTTTTTACTGGGTTTAGGATTTAAAACAAGCTTAGTTTCATACCTAAGTATAGCCCCCCTGCCTATGGATTTTATTTCAATTGGATCATCAACAAATAAAATTTGAGGTTTTACAACTGTTAATTGTACAGGAATAATTGTTGTTGAATAATTAGTGGTTAAAACTAATTTGCCAAAATAACTTTTTGCTACAGCTGTTTTTTTTGGTGTTATGCTCAATTGTACCGATGCCTGCTTTTTAACAATAATATTTTTAGGTAAATGATATGTATACTTAAAGTTTTCGAAACCTTCTAATTTTAAATTTACCTTTAAACTATGCCCACTGCGAACGGCTAAATCAAAATTTTTAGTGTATTTTTGCCCTGCCAATACAACACCTAAATCTAAAACTGTTTGCGATATTTTTAACCCATCGAATGGCTTACTAGAAACCGAAAAGCTGTATTCACTATACCTAGTAAATTTTTCACCGGAGAGTGTATTACCTGATGCATAAATTATAACATTATATACGCCTGTTTTATAAGCGAGATTATAATAATTAGAAAACACACCATCATTGATTTGGCTGTCATTATGATTACCATCGTCCAATAAATGTAGTTTAGTCACTGTTTTATCAGGCGCTACAATTTTTGCTAATATTTTAACATTTTTTAATACTTTGCCAGACTGCGACAGAGAACAAGATATATCGACTGGTTCTCCTAATAGGTATGAACCTCTATAAAAAAAAGGTTCTATAAATAAAGGTGAGTCGCCCTCTATTCTCAGTGAATAATTAACCGATTTATTGTAATGTTTATTTTTTTGCTCAGTTTTATTGCTAATAAATGCAGTCCAATTACCAATATTTGGTTTAATAAAATGATATACACCATACCTATCGCCACTGCTATAATTTAATAAATTAACTTTTTTATTATTTGGTGATTTCAAAATAAAATCTAAATTATCACCAGATATATTTGCAGAAAATTCTACTTCTTTTAAAGTGGAATCAACAACAATGTTTTGTCGTATTCTAGTACCATTACCAATTTTACCACTGCTAGAATGCACTACCGCTCTTTTTTGTATGGACGTTGCTATGCGTTGATAAATATCATATAAATCTTTTTGTGTTGGTGCTTCAAAATATTTTCCACCTGTTTCATTAGCTATTTTAGTTAATAAAGCTGCATCGGCCATATTAGATAAACCAATTGTGTAAATTATGATATTGTTAAACTTATATCTGCGATATGAATCTTTAAATGTACCAACTTCATTTTTTCCATCACTTAATAAAATTGCAATTTTGCGTTGGTAATGTGATTTCTCAAATAAGTTAAATGCTCTGTCTAAACCGGCATCAATATCAGTTCGACCGCGTGCGCCTAAAGAATCAATGGCCTTGTGCAGTTTTTTAGTTCGTAAACTTGGAGTTAATTCTGCAAGAGCCCTAGCTTTGCTACTAAATTTAACAATACCTATTTCTGCAATACTGCCACCACGCCGTGCGGAACGTGCAGCTTGATCAACAAAACTTTTAGCAGCACTAACTCGTAAGCGTTGTGGATCTGTTTGGCGCATCGAATACGAAGAATCAACTATTAAAACAACAGATGTCCTTTCGTCAGCAAATTTTATTACTTTTGGATAAAATTGCTGATAATGTTTATTTCCTTTAGCAATAACCACCGCTAAATTAGCATATCTACCTATGTTTGCAGGTAACTGTCGTACATCAATATAGTAATCATCGCGCAGATATTTAATAAAAATACCTTTACATAAATACTGCTTAATATTTTTTGAAGATAAATCCAAACCGCTAGGTAACACATAAAGAGATAAAGTATTTTTTGTAATCTCTAATGGCATTGCCATCTTATCAGGGATTTTTAATCTAAGACTAATATTTCTTGGATTATACGCAGAGCCAGCATCGCGAGATAAAACATCAACCTTAAATGGCAAGCTAGAAGCGTGTAAATCTACACTACCTAAACCACACCAAAATAAAAATAAATATAAAAAGTATTTATACATTGAGCTTTAAATGCCCATTAATTTTTTAATTTCTTTTAGACGCTTACCATTTGGATAACTATGTATATATTCATTAGAATATTTTTTAACTTTTGACACATTGCCGATAAGAGAATTACAAAAGACCAATTGATATAATGCATCCTCTTGCCATTGTTTAAATCCATAATTAATGTTTACTTTTAAAAATGAGACAATGGCTTTATCGTATTGTTTTAGAGATTTAAAACACATACCTATACCATATTCACTGCCTGCTGCTATTTCGCCAGTATTGCCATCAATGGCCTTAACATATATTTTAATAGCATCTTTATAAGCTCCTGATGCCCTTAAACTTTCAGCGTATCCAAAGAAAATTTTGCCACGTTCACGCGTATCACTGCTGTTTTTAGATAAACTTTTATATAACTTGATGGCCTTTCGATGACTATTTTGTAATCGATATATATCAGCTTCGCCAATTAAGCATTTACGTTTAAAAGCATTATTTTGTTTTACATTTCTAGCTGATTTATAATATTTTAAAGCTAAAGATAAATTGTTATCACGATATAAATTGCCTAAACGATAATATGATTCTAAAACTAAAGATGAATTAGGATATTTTTCAACTAGTTTGATAAAGTTTTTTATAGCTTTTGACTTATGTTTTAATTCTAGTTGAGCGGTGGCTATTTTATATAATGCTTTATCATGCAATCCACAATCAGGCAAATTAATAACATTTTGATAAAAACTTAATGCTTTTTCGTATTCATTATTATAAAAATGTAACTCGCCTAATTTCATGGCCACTTCTGGGGCAAATTCATGTTGTGGATATTGTTTTAAAAATTGTAAAAATATATGCAATGATTCATCTTTATCGCCCAATGCTTCTTTAGCCCAAGCGTAATCATATAATGCTAAAGGTTTATATGTTTGATTAGCAGATAACATATAACGTTGTGCCTCTTCGCTACATAAACGATATTGCTTAGATTTATAATATGCACCAACGATACGATAACCAGCCTCATCAACAAACTTGCTATTGTATTTAACTACTTTCTTATAATTTTCAATAGCATCATTATATTTATTTAGTTTTTCAAAGCTCCTACCACTAAAATAATAAGCATCTACAACCATATCTTTATTATTGGTTAATGACATTAATTCCTTAAAGTTTTCTATTGCCTGGGTGTAATTTTTTATTTGATAATACGATATAGCCTCGCCACGTTTTGCTTGAGCAATTAAGCGACCTTTAGGGTATTGAGCTTGGTATTTTTTAAAACTTAATAAGGCTTGTTCACAATTATTACTACCTAATTGAGCTTCCGCTAAAAATATAATAGCTTGCTGTTTTATATTTGGTTGCGGATTTAGTTTAATAGATTTATTTAAACTAATTTGAGCATTATCATATTTTTTTAATTCTATTTCTGCCAAACCTTTATACATTAATCCCCTAGCTAAAAAATTTGATTTTTTAAATTTATTTAATTTTGTAAAGGTAGTTAGCACTTGATTAAAGTTACCGTGTTCATAGCTCATTTTCATAAATATAAATAAAGCTTCATCACCTAACTTTGTGTTTTTTAATGAGAATAATATCTTTTTAGATTTTTGAACTTCACCAGCATTGTAATATGCAATGCCGTTACGCAAATAAGCATCGTTAATACGATTATCCTTTGGATATTTTTTTATAAAATCATCATATACAAGGGCAGATTGTTTAAACTTTTTTAATTCAAATAAAAATTTGGCTTTGGCAAATTCAACTGTGGAAGTTATGGGACTATTACTAAAATTTTTAAAAAATTCATCTATAAAAATTAAGCCTTTTTGCCAATCTTTTGCTGTATCAGCAGCTAAAATTTTTAAATAACTGCCATCGTCAGCTAGTTCATGGGATTTATTTGCTTTTAATAATTTATCTATATGTTTATATACATCAGCATAAAGTTTTTTTTCTAATAATAAGTTGGCAATATCATATTGTAATCTTATATATAAATCCTTATCTATAAGCTTTTCTTTTAACGCTTGCTGAAAAGCTATTAACGCCACATCTTTTTGTCCTAATTTATTTAAAACTAAACCACGCTGATAATTAATTTTAGCTATGGATACTTTGCCGGGAGATTTGACTAATTGATTTAAAATATTTAATGACTTTTCATAAGATTTATTTAAATATAACATATATGCTTCTAAAAATTGTGCCTCGGATACTAATGGATGTTTAGAAAAATCCTTAGCCATTAATGCAAACTCGTCCGCTGCTTGGACAAAATGCTTTTGCGAATGCAAAACCCATCCAGCTGCATATATGGCCTTAGCGCCTAAGTCACCACCAGCACGGGCGCATTTGCGATATTGTAAAATTGCTTCAGTAGGTTTACCTGCTATAAAATATTGCTCACCTGCCAAAAATAAAGCCTCTTGAGCTAAATCATTATTTGCATACTTATTTGCCAATTTAGCAAAATCTTCCGCCGCTTTATTATGTATTTTCGCATCTATATATGCCCAACCTCTACCGTATAATGCGTTTGGTTGAAAATCACTTTTTGGAAATTTCTTTAAAAATTCTGAGTATTTTTTTATAGATTGACTTAACTGTCCCTGTTGATACAGAGCTTCTGCTTGCCAATATAATGCTGCATCAGCTAAGTAAGATTCAGGATAACGTTTTGTAAAAGTATTAAAACTAGCATAGGCTTTTTTGTAATTCTCAACATTAAAATAAGCTCGTCCTAATTTGTATAAACCTTCAGCATAGTAGGTATTAGTTTTATAATCTTTAACAAAACTTTCTAAGATTGGAATGGCCTTATTAAAATCATTAGTTCTAAAATAGCTCATCCCTAAAAAAAACAAAATTTCTCCCATACGTGGATGATTTGGATTGTTTTTTTTGATTTTAGTAAATTCTTCACCGGCTAAACGATATTCTTTTTTGCCAAATAAACCTATTGCAAAACTAATGTCGCTATCATTTGCAAATGCAACGGTAGAGTACAAAACAGATATAATTATATATAAAATGATATTTAATCGTAAAACACGCATACCTTCTCCAAGTTAATTTTAAGCTATAATAAAGCCTTATATTGTACTAACTTAGATATGATAGACAAGTTAAACAAAACGTGTTTATCCTGAATTATCCAAACCAAAACTCTCTCTAATATATTTAATACGACGTAAATCACTATTGTTATTTATATCACATTGTTTAAGTTGACTAATGGGCAAATGCAACAATTTATTTAATACTGCCGTAGAAAAATTAAGGCAATTTTCAATTTCAGCAGGGCTTAATTTGTTTTTTTGACGATTAATTTCAACATCTTGAATTTGCATTACTTTAGAACGCAAAGCTACTATTGTTGGTGCTACATCTAAACTATTGCACCACGCAACAAACTTTTTTGCCTCATCTAAAACTATACTCTCTGCCAAGCCAAGTTCTTGGCGACGAACATCAATAGTATGTGCTATTAATTTTTGCAAATCATCAAGACAATGCAAAAAAACAAATTCTAGCTTATCGATGCCTACTTCAAAATCTCTTGGAACAGCTATATCAATTAATGCCAAAGGCCTCATTGTCCGTTTAACTAAGGCTTTTTTTAATTGTACCATATTTAATACTGGAGTATTTGATGCCGTTGTGCCAAAAACTATATCCACATCTTTTAAAACATCGCAAAATTTATCAAACTCTACAACATTTGCATTAATTTCTTTTGCCAATGTTTCTGCCTTAGCCAATGTACGATTGGTAACTAAAATATCACCTATACCACTATCTACTAGATGCTTAGCAACTAATTGACCTGTATCACCTGCACCGATAATCAATGCTTTATGTTTTGATAAATCATTAAAAATCTTTTTAATTAAATCAACTGCAGAACCAGCCACACTAACTGCACCCACTCCTAATTGAGTTTCTGTGCGAACCCGTTTTGATGCTGTAATAACTTTAGCAAATAATCCATGTAAAATAGTGTCAATTCCCCCTGCAGTATTTGACAAATCTAAAGATTCTTTAACCTGCGATAAAATTTGGTATTCTCCCAAAATCATAGATTCCATGCCAGATGCAACACGATATAGATGCTCGACAGCTTTTAAATTGCTATAATCAAACAAATGCGTAACAGCTTCATAACCCTTAAAATCTTGCAAAAAGTTTGTTAAAATTTTTTTGGACTCAGCAGAATATTCTTGCTCTATAACAGCAACTATTTCAACCCTGTTACAAGTGCTTAAAATTGCCACTTCGCGTACACCAGTCAACTTTAAACATTTCTTAATGCCATTTGGTATCTCTTCTTTAGAAAAAGCACATTTTTCACGTTGATTTAAATCGGCTACAGTATGATCCATACCAATGATTTGTAAGTGAAATGTTGTCCCCAACCCCATTAGTAACTAGTTCCGTGTATTGTAGAAAATAATAAATTAACAATTGTGGCAGAAAATAAGATTATAGAAAAACCCAATATAGATAAATATGCTAGGCGTTTACCATTCCAACCTGCAAATTTATGACCAATAATACCAATAGCATAAACAGCACAAGTTATAAAACCTAAAATTATTTTAGGATCATTTGAAAAATAAGTACCGTATTGCAATTTCCACCAACGCATTCCAAAAATTAAAGATGCGCTAAAAAACCAAAAGCCATACCAAGCAGCGTGAATGTTCATTTCATTTAAAATTTCTAATGAAGGCAAGCGATCAAATATTCGATTAAAATTAGAATGTTTTAGTTTCCAATATAAAACTATATATAAAAAACCATAAATAGAAGCAATTAATAATGATGCACAACCAATAATTGCAGCACCAGAATGGTATGCAAACAACTTATTATCCAGTAAACTAGATGCAGGAGCATTAAAATTACAACCCAACAATGCTGATAATCTAAAAACAAATGCAATACTTAATACTATCAAACCAGTATCACGCACATTTATATGTTTTTCTATATAAATATATAAAATGGATATAACTAAAGCAAAAGAAAATATTGCCTCAAAAGCATTTCCCATTGGATGTCTAGAAAAATATAATCCTCGACTTGCCAAAATACCAAAATGAATAACTGTACTTAACCATAGCAATTTTTGCATTAATGGCTCTATATGTTTTTCGTTGCAAAAAAAATGTATGGCATATAAGACTAAACAAGCTAAATCAAGCCCCATGTTACACCAAGTAATTATTTTGAGCGTTGTAATAAAAGACAACACAATTATTCTCCATAGTGAATTAAAAGTTTATTATGTACTAAAAAAATCAAATCACCTAATCCATCACCGTTGCAATCTCCGCTACAAACAGATCTTGGTTCATAAGTGTTATTTGCTTCATTAAATCCTGCATCTTGAAAAACTTCAAAGGCAACACCAAGATGTAATTGGTTTTTATTATATTGTAAAAGCTCAACGGTATGATTTTTATAATCTAAAACAGCAATGCCATTACCTTTATTGTTGCCTAAATCAACTGCCGACAAGTTCCATAGTCCTGGATTATTTTGTTTGGTAGTATATTCAGCCAATTTATTTAATTTAATTCCATTTGCTTGGGCAGGTAGCAATAATAATTCTTTATCTTTCATTAATATTAAATCATTATTTAAATAACAAATACTTTGCAATCCATCACCGCCTCCAAGTAATTGGATGGAACTAACTGTGTTAGCTTGCAAATTAAAGACTAACAAGTCACCTTTACTTTGATCATATACAACCAAGTTGCCATTATGCATTATGGGTGCAACCAAATGAGCTTGTGGTCTTTGTGGGTTAAATTGTTGGATTACTTTAAAAGAATTATGTGCAAAAGAATATTTTCTAACAACGTTGCCTTCGCTAATAATAAAATTATTATTGTTAACAATATAAATATCAGTTTTAGTTAAATTAGATGCCAAAGCTCTAAAATTATCGGAATCAATTTTTTTAAATTTTAACTTCTGTTTAATATAAAATTGTGGTGTATCATAGTCTCTAAATATCATAATACCATAGGAATTGCCTATAGGTATAATAGACATGTCTTGAGGATTATTATCTAAATTTATTTGGACTGTATTTTTGATTTTTAAATTACTATCAAACTCAACCAAAGAATAGGACTTATTTTTACAAATTATGGCTATTAAAGATTCTTTAAAACTATCGATAGCTACAGGTTTGCCATCCAGATGCAAATAATCTGGAAAAGTTGTTTTTTGGTTAAGGTTGTGTATAGCTATTGCATTTTCAGTATCTGATAAGACAGCTATTTTATTATCTTTTAATTTTGCCAATTGTGTTACATCTTTTAATGTATCAATAAACACAGGTTTTGAAAGAACATATTTATTATTGCGATAAAAAAGTTGTAATTGGCTTAATTGAGGCGTATTGATAATTAATAAGTCGTTATTTTTTAGATAGCTAAAATGCTTTACATAATCCATACCTTTTAATGGTACATGAATTGGATTTGCTAATTTGTCTTTTAAAGTAAAAGTTTGATTGGTAAATTTGGCAATATACAATCTAACTACCTGAGAGTTTTTTAAAATCACCCCTAATATATCTTTATTTTTAAAAGGCAATTTTTTTAATGCTCTTATTGGAGGTGTTTTTAAAGTCATTGACCAATAAAAATTTCCATCGCCAGAATTTTTGTATAGACTTAAAGGGTAATCCGTATTAGCAAATAAAACTGCTAAATCTACAAAGCCATCTCCGTCAACGTCTATGGGTTCAACGCCTTTACAAATATTTTTTGATGCAAAATACAGTGGCTCACCTATACTTAAATTTCCTTTTTTATTTGTAACAATATCAATATGTGTTTGGCGACATAATAAAATTTCGTAAAAGCCATCGTTATTAATATCTTCAGCTTCAAAATCAATTAATTTAGATGGGTTTTCAACATAAATATTAATTGGATTTTTAAAGCCAAATTTTGCAGTTTGCAAATAGACCTGTAAACCAAGGTGGTTGCCAACAAAAATCAAGTCTAGTTTTTTGTCGCCATTAATATCAGCAATTCTAAATGACCTACTCCACTGATCTAATACAAAACCTTTATTATCAAATCCTTCTTTTTTAGATATTAAAATTTCTACTCTACTGGCACTATTGTTTAAAAATATAATATCGTCTAAGCCATCATTATTAATATCACAAACATTTAAATGACTGGTAGTATTTTTAAATTCTATAATTTCTTGTTTATTATAACCAAAGTTTCGTTTTGGTATTGCACACGCCGTAGACATGCAATTATACGTGAGTATGATTGCTAACAATAAAATCAATTTTAAATAACTATTCATTTGCTTATCTTATAATTAAAAGAGGTATTTATAAAAAGTTTGTCATTTTTAAAGGTGGTATTAGTAAAGCTATTTTCAAAAAAACTATTAAAAAAATTAGTATCTGGCAATCGTTTAAAGTTTAATTTATTAATAAATAAATATAAATCATTGTTAGTCTTTTTGGATAATTCAAGCATTTCTGAAGACTTAAAATCAGAAATATAAGAGACAATTATTTTAGATATATCTGTATACCCATAAGCAATAGAGTCTTTAGGCATATTATTGGATAACATTTTAAATATCTTAGACTGATAAAAATTGTTTGTAGTAGAAGACTTTTCAATCATAGCACGGATTAATTCTGCATTGCCTACTACCAAATAAGATTTGTCAACGGTAATAGAGTAAGTTGTTGATGAGTTGTTTTCATATACAGGCATAGAATATACTATTGTACCTTTAATATTGTTATCATTCATTGTTGGTAACATTTGATTTCTAATAGATGAACCTTTATCAAAGAGTTTTGACAAAGTCATTATCATTTTATCTTCATCAATTAATTTTATTGCAAATAAATCTTGCGACTTATCACCTTGCATTCTTGAGTAAGACACAATTAAAGAGTCCAAATTGTTAAAAAAATCTAATGTAGGATTAACATTAAACATTATCGGTAACATATTTAAACTTTGTGTAAAAATATCAAACCATTGAGAATTAATTTTATATATAATTTGTGGTAATTCTTGCCAAAAAGATTTTAAATCTAGCTGATTAACACTATAAGAATAAATATCTTTAGGAATATAATTTAATAGGTTTCCTTTTGGCGCAGGATTAGGTTTTAATAATTTCCAAAAACCTGAGTTTTTTCCGTGATGATTTATAACTGTCTGTATTTTAAAACAATTTGTTTTGAATATTAATTTTAATTGTAATGAAACAATTTCGGACAATCCCGTTAACACAGCAAGTTGATTTTGAGCATTAAGTTTTATTTTATTATTTAAAGAATTATTTACTTTAAATTGTAAATATTTAAAAAAATTTGAAGTGCAGTTTAGCTCTATTTTGGTTTGGTTACACTGGTTAGTAATTTCTTTTTTACGTAGCAAAACAATAGCTTTTTCTAGTTGTTGTCGCTTAGGAAAAATCAACAAAGTATTATTTAACCATGCCTGCCAATGATTAATTATATGTGTTTTTTTGTCATACATGGAAACTAATTCAATATTCTGAAATTTAGAATATTGTAACTGTAGTTCTTCTTCGCTTAATTTAGATAACTGCCTATCAATATCTAATGATTTTTGATAATCAGCTTTACTCATAGCTATAGCTATGGATACCTGTAGATTGTTTTCATTATTTAAATTAAAACCTAAAACAACCTCATCTTTTATTAAATCTAATTCTTCTAATTGCAAATGATGACGTTGATTTGTACTTTTTGATTGATAATTGCCATAAGTTATTATATTTTTAAATAAATTTGTTATTTTTTGATTATTGCGAAATCCACTCATTTCAGGAGCGTTCCAGATTTGCCCCAGTGCAGATGTTTCTATTTTATTAGCAATTTTACTTATATCTGAAAAAGATAATATTAGATTGTTTTCCGACACAATTAAATCTTTACGTTCAAATGCCCAAACATTTGCTGTGCTACAAATTATCAAAATAACAAGGTAAAATCGCATTATTTATTTAACTTTGCCGATTGTGGATTTCTTGGTGCTAAAGGATAAAAATAACCTGATTCAGAATTGTTTTCATCATATCCATAAGCTTCAATATTGTTTAATAAAAATGTTACATGTCTAATGGGAATAGCAAAATTTAAACCCTGAAACGATAACGCCCCCATATTAATAACACCGACAACCTGACCTAAGCTATTAAATAATGGTCCTCCAGAATTACCCGGATTAATTGGTGCATCAATCTGTAAATATAATTTGCCTTCAAAATTTCTGGAAGTATGACTAATTACGCCTTGGGTAACAGTTCGTTCCAAACCTAGAGGGTTTCCTATAGCAAAAACATTTTCTCCAAGTATTACTACAGGTTTATTGGGAGCAGAAGCATTATGAAATACGACAGGTACTAAATCATTTTTTTTAAAAGAGTTTATTTGTAATACGGCTAAATCATGAAAAGGATCTAAAGCTACAATGCGTACATTTTTATGAGTAAAACGGCGTAATTCACCATTTTGATGTTTATAGCGTATCACTGATATATGTCTTTGACCTTTTACAACATGAAAATTAGTAATTAAATAACCTTTATTATTAACAAAAAATCCCGATCCGCTTCCGCTAGGTGTCTTAATATGCACAACAGATGCTGCAATACCTTGTACTCCACCTAATAACCGCATAACATCTTTAGAGCTAGTAGTAAATAATTCGCCTGCACTTAGATTGCTTGTTTTAACTTTTTGTCTGATAGATATTATGGCGCTTTTAGGAATACGTTGTAATGTAAAACCCATGTCTACAATTATATAGTCTGTACTGCGTTTTAAAATCTGTGCCTGTAATTGTTGCCCACCTTTTAAGGTGATAATTTGTATATTTGCATTAATTTCGCATAGCCCAAAAAACAAAAATAAACTTAAAATTACAAGTATTTTTTTATAGTTAAACATATAAATACCTATTTTCTACGGCGTTTTTTCTTTTTAGGTGCTTTATATTTTTCCCTTGTAGTATTTTTTTGATCTTTAACCTCGGGTGGTTTTGGATAAAAATTATGATAGGGATGGTCTGTTTCTAAAGGTAATTTACGTTTAATAAAATTTTCTACATTTTCTAATAAATCCCTTTCACTCGGAGCGCATAAGGTCATTGCCAATCCTTTTTTGCCAGCCCTAGCAGTGCGACCTACACGATGTATATATGTTTCTACTTCTAAAGGCATATCAAAATTTATAACGTGTGTTACACCGTCTAAGTCTAGCCCTCTAGCGGCAACATCTGTCGCCACCAATACCCGTGCCTTACCAGCTTTAAAATGATCCATTGAACGTTTACGCACTGACATACGCTTATCGCCATGAATGGCTACAGCATAAATTTTGCGCCTAGTTAAATATCCAGCAACCCAATCGGCATGTTTTTTAGTACGTGTAAATACTAATGCTTTACCCCATCCGTTACGCATTAGTAAATAACGCAATAAAGGACGTTTGCGTTCATGTACAACAATATATAATTGTTCTCGAACACCTTCGGCCACTTCTGTCGGTAGATTTACCTTAATTGGTACGGGGTTTTTGACAACCTTTTGTGCCAAAGCAATCATAGCTGGACCCATAGTCGCAGAAAAAAACAAGCTTTGTCTTTGCTCTGGCAAACGCTTAACTATATCTTCAACCTCGTCTGCAAAACCCATATCTAGCATTTTGTCGGCTTCATCTAACACCAAAGCACCTACCAAATCAGGATTAAATACCTCTCGGTTAATTAAATCTAACAACCGCCCAGGCGTAGCTACTACCACTTGTACACCAGATTGAAGTAAGTCTATTTGAGGCGTAATAGGTACACCTCCCACAATTAAAGCAACTGTACAGTTGATTTTTTGAGCATATTGACTAAAAGATTCCGCAACCTGCTCGGCTAACTCTCTAGTGGGGGTTAATGTCAGTATTATCCCTTGTTGTTGATCTGTTTGTAATCTTTGCAATAATGGCAAAGCAAAAGCAGCGGTTTTACCAGTGCCAGTCGCAGCACAACCAAGTACATCTCGCCCATCTAAAACCGCTGGGATTGCTTCTTCTTGAATAGGCGTTGGCTGAATATAACCGCTATCTTCAACAGCTTCTAAAAGCTCATCAATTATTTTTAAATCTTTGAATTTTGTCATAATTTATATTATAACAAAGACAATGACTTAAAGCCTAGCTATTTTGCTTTATTTATAAAGCTTATACTATTTATATTCATTATTAAATATATCTCAAATTTTAAGACATATACCTTTAGCTTTTAACTTCAAGTTGGAGAACCAACCCCTCAAAATCTTCAAATTTTTCTAAAGTTATTTGGCTACCACTGCAGTTAACATTGACTTGTGAGCGTGCAAATTGTTGTTTGACAGACCATACACCATTAAGATTTACAGTAATAGAATCGGGACTGTTTTTAAATGTATGAACAACACATAACGCATCTTTACCATTTTTAGCGTAACGAATAACTGTTTGATAACCCTGCGGGCGCACAAATGATGTTACCCCATTTAAAATACGGCGATTTACACCGTTGGCAATTATCTGACTACACGACACATATAGCTCTTGGGCATCCTTGACGATTGCAAGTCCTCTTTGGCTAAGAGTATATATATCACCAGACAAACACATACGCCCAAGAAAAGTAGCACTCAGCGAATAGTAAAGACGTTTTTCATCGTCATCTTTGCGTAATACTGCCCAAATTTGATTGTGACGACTCTGAATTTGTATTGCTGTATTTGCTGCTATTATGGGAATATCAACACCCTCATGGCTATCAGAAAAACCACCCATTGAGCTAAGAGCCATAAAGCTTGGCTCTAGTCTATGACCACCAGATGAACACACTTCAATGACAAGTTCGGGAATCTCTTGACGCAGTCGACGATAAAATTTCTGTACGCCATCTAAATGACTACGCAAGCCTTCACCAAGACTGACATCACCATCACAACCCAATCCAATAGTATCATTATAATCTATTTTGATATAACCAATGCCATTCTCTTTAATCTGATTAATAACTTTTTTATTTAGATAGTCGTGAACCCAAGGATCTCTAAAATCTAAAAAACGACGATCGCCTTTTTGTAAGATATGCCCATCAACATTGAGCAGATGTTCCGTCTGCTCAAAAATTTTTGAACCGCTGGTACATGATTCAAACTCAAACCATATACCAGGAATAAAACCATTTTTACGGATGGTTGAACAGAGATTTTTAAAACCAGATGGATAGATTGCCTCAGCAATATTCCAATCACCAATACCAACTTGGCAACTTGCTTTCTCATTAAACCAACCATCATCCATAACCAAATATTTAACATTAGAGCCCTTTAGGGTATCGACAAGTTTTAACATATTTTCTTCGCTTGGCTGCCCCCATGAAGTGCACCACTCATTAAAAATAATTGGCAGTGATTTCTCGATCTCTGGCAAATAATGATTGTTACTCGCCTGAGCTTCAAGCAGATTATCATTTAACTCTTCAAGAGAACCAGCACAGGTTGAAACAGTAACTTCTGAGCTACAAAAAGATTCATCAACAGCCAACTGTTTTGCCCAATGTCCCACCTCCCTGTCAGCTTGTCCTCCACTAATATTGAGGGTATCATCAGTACGGTAAAGCTCTAGCTGCCATGAACCAGGTATTGATAAACGCGCTCCCCAGAAAACGCCCTTAGCTCTATCTTCTACAGCTATATAAGGAAAGTAACCTTTTACTGGCATTGAGCCTACTTGAGAAAAGCGTAAGCTTCTTACACCATGACCTGACCATGAACGCTCAAGATTTATATCTTCGATTGCCTGCTCTTGATGGCGACCCTCAGCACTCCAAGCACTCTGGTAGCGATGTAGGTAATAGGTATCCACAGCATCATCCTCTTGAAATGGTGAAATTTGAGATAGTGAAAAACTAGTTAGCATATCGATAATTATAGATTTATCGCTTCCGTTTTTAACCTCGGTTGAAATTTTAAGGTATACGCCCGTTTTAGGCATTACTAGACGGTGAGTGATATGCAAACCACGCTCATCTTTAAGGTAGGTCTCTATAACTTTTTCACCCGCTTCATTTTCTAATTCATTTTGCGAGTCAAAATGCATAGCAAGGGCAGCATCGGCATTACGCATAGTAGTACCAGCACTAAGTCGTCCCACTTCAATATCACCGCGCAGATGTAGATGCACAAGTGGATCAAGTTTACGTGCTGGAAAATTTAATTTAAAAAGCTCTTGCAGAGGCTTAACTGCTAACTCCTTATGCAGATTTTCTCGATGCTCAGTAACTTCATTGATAAGTGCTAATGGCAAAATAGAGAGAGCAACCTGCTTCTCTGCATTAATCCAATACTGTATGGTAATAGATTTTGTTGTGTATTCTTTAAGTAATTTCATAATATTTCACCTATATATTTAAAAATATAGTAAACCCTGCAATAGAGCTATCTTTTGGAAATAGCTATTCTATAAAAAATCATTAAACATCCCCAGAGAATTTCTGAGGATGTTCTGAAATATAATTATTTCAACTCTATCTTTAAAACATCTATACTATTTCTAGAAAGATGTTTAGGAGGTCTAATCCTTAATTCATCCTCTTTTAACAATTCTGTTCCCCAATAAGTAACCATCTCTACCTCGGAACCATCTTTAAAAATACTAATTTTTTTAACTAACCCATTTAATTCTGGAAGTATTAAGTCTCCCATTAGAGGATTGATTAAATGCAGATATAAGACTTTTTCATCTAATTTAGTATAATAACAACCTACTGGAGGTTTAAATTCAGATGCACCACAACCATATATTGTAGCGCCATATACATCAATCCACTCTCCTACTTTTGAAAGTACCTCGACGCTCTCAACAGGAAAATCACCCAAAGCATTAGGGCCAATATTCAAAAGCAAATTGCCTCCCATACTAACACAGTGAATCAAAGAGCGAATTACAGTTTCTGGAGTCTTCCAATTTTGATCTAAAACACAATATCCCCAGTTGTCATTTAAAGTCATACAGGTTTCCCAGTCCACCTGCTGACCATTAATTACTGGTGTCTGATTAGGCAAAGATATCTCTGGAGTACAATAATCACCGTAATAAACGGGGGTCTTTTCATAAGATAGCCTATCGTTGACTATAATTTCTGGCTGCAAAGTATAAACCATATCCAAAAGTTTTTCTGCCTCCCATTCTGATGAATCCTTATACTTAGATGTATAATCAAAAAACAAAATATCTATTTTGCCATAGGAGGTTAAAATTTGTTCAACCTGCGAATAAAGATACTTTCTGTAAACAACTAAATCTCTATCTGGCCAATCAGTTTTACCATCTTTACCATCAGGATGTTCAAGATCTGGAATACAATCAGGATGTCTCCAATCAATCAAACTATGGTAAAAGCCTATCTGGAATCCTTTTTTTCTAAAAGCCGCAACTAATTCTGCCGTAATATCTTTGCCGTAAGATGTATTTGTAATTTTAAAATCAGAGTATTTACTGTCATACATACAAAAAGCATCTAGATGTTTTGTAGTAAAAACTACATAACGCATGCCAAAATTCCAAGCGTCTTCAGCCCATTGCTCAGGATCAAAATTGGTCGGACAAAATTCATCAGCATATTTATCGTAATCTTCACTTGTCATATCGCTATAGTAACGCAACCACTCACCCTGTGCAGGCACGGAATAAATACCCCAGTGAATAAATAATCCAAATCGACCCTTGCGCCATGTCTCCATAGTCTGTGTGTTTCTTTTTTTAATCATTTTTAACCTTTTATTTTAGTGTTTTTAAAAACCATTCCATATATGTAATACATAATTGTTAACTTTATATATTTAACATAATTGGTGAAATACCTGTTGCCTTTATATCACCCAACCAAAATGCAACTGCCGCTTTTTGAGAAGAAATAGCATTGCTATATACGTTGGTATAATTGGGTATAGCGGGTAGCTCATAGAGATGGTAAGGACTGCCAAAAGAGGTAAAGACTACGTGATCGAAATTAACCCAAAAAGCTCGCCAAAACGACATTAACAGCTCGCCGGTCATTCTAGTGGTTCCCAATCTGCTCTGGTGTATAATTGATATATTGATAAAAACAGCCTTGTACTTAGAGCATTCTTTTAAAAGGGTGGTATGTTTTGGGTTTACCAAATGCGTAACTTTAAATCCTCGTCTTTGCAGTTCCTTATCCACCTCCGGTAGCTCACGTTTTTCACTATCCTTGTCTATATACCCAATAGTAACCGTTAAAACCTTGTCACCTTTTTTAAGAGTTAAAGGTAATAAGTCTTTCTCATTTCTAATAAGAGTAATACTTTTTTCTGCTATGGTTTTGTCGACTAGCTTAAAACTTTCAAGCTGTTCTTTGTTTGGTGCACTAAATTTAACACCATCCAAAAGCCCTACTCTAGCCTTTAATTCTAAAACACGCCTTACTGCATCATCTATGCGATCCATTGATAACTTTTTGTTTTTTAAAGCATCAATAATGCGTTGTGTATCTTCTTTGGGGTTCCCAAAAAGAACCATATCAGATCCTGCTGCTATATTTTTTACTGCAACTTCATCTGCTTTTACGTGAGAATTAATCCCCACCATACTTATGGCATCAGATACAATAAGTCCGTCAAAGCCCAACTCTGTTCGTAAAAGGTCTATCTGGATTTTTTTGCTGAGTGTAGCAGGCGGTGCACCCTTATACCCTTTGCCACTGTCCTGAAAAGGTAAGGCGATATGACCTGGCATAATTGTCATGGTTCCTGCTTTAATTACCTCTTTCCAAACACGTCCATAGCTATTATGCCACTCCTCTTTAGATAGGGAATTAACACTGGTACAAAAATGTTGATCTCTATCATCATCACCATCTCCTGGAAAATGTTTACAACAGGCTGCCATTCTATCGCAATCTTGTATACCCTCGATATAGGGTTTTGCCATTTTAATAACCTGCGATGCACTATCCCCTAAAGCACGCACTCCCGTAATTGGATTATTATAATTGAGTGCAAGGTCTACTATTGGGGCTAAAGTCCAGTGAAAACCACGTGCACGTCCTTGTGATGCGGCCGCAAGGCCAACAGTTTTTATTAACGAAGGGTCATTTGTAGCACTAGCCGCCATAGGCATCGGAAACTCAAGATCCCCCTGCACAACTGAACCAGCACCGTTTTCAAGATCACCCGAAACAATTATTGGTATCTTACTTCCTTTTAAACAATCTACTATTTCACGCACTCTGTTTTTGCTACACGGAGGAATAAAAACTGAACCTAACGGATGCTCGGCAAGAATAGCCTCAATCTCTTGAGGTGTTTCATTATTAATATTCCAGCAAAGCACCTGCGAAGCTTTTTCTTCTATTGACATATTAGAAAGAAGCTCTCCAATTACTTCTTGCTGTTTTTTTGTTATTTTTTTTAACATATAATAAACCTTTCAATTATGACTCTTCTTATCTTTAAAAAATATATAGGTGAAGAATAATGCTAAAAATAGAGGTAACAACTATGTTTTTAGGGATTTTTCTTATAAAAAAAGACAAATCTTATACCAAATGGCATAAGTTACGATCTCTAAATTCTTTTAGAGATATACCTTCAGTCTTTTTGAATATACGGCTAAAATAGCTTGGATCACGATAACCAGATGCCCAAGCTATTTCTGAGAAGCTAAGTTCATTAGCGACAATTAGTTGTCGTGCAAATTCTAGCCTTGTCTTTGTTATAAATTTACCAAGTGAGCCACCCGTTTCACGGCTAAAAAGTTGTGATAAATAATCGGGATTACAGTTAATACGCCGTGCTATCTGAGCAACACTCAAGGTAGAGTCATAAAATTCTGCCTGAACAATATGCACGACTCGCTCTACTTTACTATTTCTCTTTTTTTGCGATTGAATTTGCAGACCGTTTTTACAAAAAGCTAAAAAACTAAGTAGCAGGCCATCGCAAATATTTTTATTATCTTGACAGAGAATTATATCTTTCAAATAATTTCTAATCGAAACACCAGGTGTCTGAGCCGGAAAATAATCACTACAAACGCAAGGACGACCAGCTTTGTCACTCGAAAGGTGAATAATCAACGTACTAACCATTGAGGCAACAATATTTAAAAAATCTTTAGAGCCAATAGTTCGTTCAGTGTGATAAACCTTGGAATCGATGATGCAAAACTCACCTTTATGAAGAGTAAAATCTTTAGCAGGCGTGTAAAAACGCGTTGCCCCACCTATTTGATAAAAAAATTCAGGAGTATTATGAAAATGCATATCCCGAGTATTTTTTTTAGTACTGTCAGCCACAGCAATATGCAGTTTATATTTCCCGCTTTTTAGCCTATTTATAGCACTGTCGATTTCTAATATAGCTCCATTTATATCCATTAAAATATTGTAGCAAATTTATAGTTTGTGCCTATATCAAACCGAACTATCGTACTTAAGCAAAGTTATATACAAATTTTTTTCTTATAAAAATTTTAACGTCAAATTATAAATGAATTTTTATGGCGGAGAGACAGGGATTTGAACCCTGGGTACCCGTTAAGGTACACACGCTTTCCAAGCGTGCACGATCGGCCACTCCGTCATCTCTCCGTAAAAAAAAGCCCTAGACAAAGCTAGGGCTGAATTTTTGGTACACCTGATAGGGTTCGAACCTATGACCTTCGGTTTCGTAGACCGACGCTCTATCCAGCTGAGCTACAGGTGCAAGTTGTTGAGCCAAAGATTATATAAATTTAAGACTTACTCGCAAGTAAAAAACGTAAATAATCCCATTAAACTAATTTATCTTCTATCACCTTAACAACTTTATCGATAGCTATGCGTTCTTGACGCATATCATCACGATAACGAATAGTTACTGTGTTATCTTCCATAGTTTGAGTATCCACAGTCAAACAAAATGGAGTGCCAATTTCATCATGTCTGCGATAACGTCTACCAATTGCATGTTGTTCGTCATATTTGCAATTAATGCCTTTAGCAACAAACTGTTTTACTATTTCACGAGCTTTTTCTGGCATTCCATCTTTTTTGACTAATGGTAAAATAGCCACTTTAATTGGGGCAATTCTTGGCGCAAACCGCAAAACAGTACGCCCTTCCTTACCATCAACACCCTCTTCTTCATCAAAAGCATCAAGTAAAACCATTAATGTTGCACGAGTTGCACCTGCGGCAGGTTCAATAACATAAGGGGTTAAATGAACACCTTTTTTGCCTGTCTCTGGATTTTCACGCTCAGGATCAAAATATCTTAACTTTTGCCCTGAATGTTTTTCATGTTTTTTTAAGTCATAATCTGTACGACTGGCAATACCTTCAAGTTCATCCCAGCCCCATGGATATAAGTATTCAACGTCATAACAATTATCTGAATAATGAGCCAATTCATCTTCATCATGCTTACGCAAGCGTAAATTTTCTTGTTTAACCCCTAGACGCTCTATATACCAATTTAAACGTTGATCTTTCCAATAGTCTAACATCTCGGCACTTTGTTCTGGATAACAGAAAAACTCCATTTCCATTTGTTCAAATTCACAAGATCTAAATATAAAATGTTCCACTGTTATTTCATTACGAAAACTTTTACCTTGTTGAGCAATACCAAATGGCAACTTCATTGACATAGATTGCATAACATTATTAAATTGCACAAACATTGCTTGTGCGGTTTCGGGTCGCAAATATACTGCCGATTTGTTTTCAATGTCATATATTTTTTGCAACAATTCTTCTTTGCTACAATCTTTATTGTTTAAAAACATTTCAACCATATCATTTTTATTATCAACTGGTCCAATACTTGTTTTAAACATTAAATTAAAGTTTTTTTCTGCGGATAAAAAAGGACTGCCACAATTAGGACATACGTAATTACGCTCTGCTTTAGCACCCGAAATAGTTTTTTTAGAACGGCTTAAACCTGTAATTCCCTGTTTTTCAAAAGACTCCATAGCCACTTTTGCACGCCCTTTGTCCGCAAATACAATATCACAATCTGTACCTATCTCTACACTTGGAGCCTTATCTGCTCTAAAACGCTCTTTACACACCAAGCAATCTACTAAAGGATCAGAAAATCCCGCCAAGTGACCAGATGCTTGCCAAACATCTTTTTTCATTATAATTGAGGCATCTATTCCGACAATGTCTTCACGTTCATGAACCATTGACTTCCACCATTCACCCATGATATTACGTTTTAATTCAGCACCTAAGGGACCGTAATCATAAGCTGACTTTAAACCACCATATATTTCGCTGGACTGAAAAACAAAGCCTCGGCGTTTGCATAAAGATATTAATTTTGACATTGTGTCGTTGTCGGCCATTTTGTCTAACTCACTACAATAAAAGGATTAAAGGCTCAATATACTAATGATAAGTATAAAAAAAACAAGAAATACTTTGAACCAAAAAACTATCTATGCAGAATATATAAATATGAACAATAATAATAATTTTACTGAAGAAGATATTGAAAATTTAATTAACACTTTTACTAAATCCAATATTACTGACATTGTTGGCGCGCTTAATTGCATTACTAAATTATATGGATACATTCCGCCTAATTGTTTGCCAAGTGTTGCCAAATATTTGAACATAGAAACAAATAAAATTCAATCTATTATTTCTTTTAATAATTGTTATAGTCTTGAAGCTCAAAAAAAACAAATACAAATTTGTGTAGGTCATGCCTGCTCTGCTAAAGGGTCATTACAAATATTAAATAAATTGCAAAAGCATACTGATTTAGATGTTAAAACTTGTAAATGTTTTGGGGATTGCACTAATGCCATTGTTGTAAAACTTAACAATACAAAATATAATAAGATGGATTTAGATAAATGCTTAAATAAACTAATTTAAGCATTTATTGACTTTTAAAATTGTCATTCTAAAATTACGCATCATTAAATATAATAAATTACTATAATACTAGGAGTTCTCCTGTGGAATTAGCAAATCTTAAAGGCCATAAAGTTGGCATGTGTGTTTCTGGTGGTTTAGACTCAAAAACTGTTACTAAGTTATTTAAAGAAAACAATATAGATGTTGTTTGTTTTTCTGCCGATTTAGCACAGCCAGACGAAAAAGATATCAACGATATTATTACAAAGATGAATCCTTGTGGTGCCAAAACTATAATTGTCGATGTCAAAGAAGAAATGGCAGAGATTTGCTTACAAACTATTAAATGTGGTGCAAAATATGATGGTGGTTATTGGAACACAACAGGTATTGCACGTGCAGTTACAGTCAAAGGCATAATTGAAGCAATGAAAAAAGAAGGCTGTACTATTTTAGCGCACGGAGCAACTGGACGTGGTAACGATCAAATGAGATTTGAACGCTACACATTATCTTTAGCGCCAGAATTTAAAGTTTACGCCCCTTGGAGAGACCAAGAACTTCTTAAAAAATTTCCTGGCCGTACCGAAATGGTTGATTACCTAACAGAATTTGGCATTGAAGCCATAGTTGGTATGAAGAAAAAATATTCAACAGATGCCAATCTCGCTGGACTATCCCATGAAGCTGAAGATTTAGAAAGCCTTGAAACGCCTTGTACAATCGTTGAACCAACTATGGGTGTTTGGCCTCAAGATGCTCCTGATAAAATTGAAACAATAACTGTAAAATTTGAACAAGCTCGTCCTGTAGAATTAAACGGTCAAAAATTAAATGCTTTAGAAATGATGCAAGAAGCCAACAAAATAGGCGGTCGTAACGGAATCTGGATGAAAAATGCCTTAGAAAACCGTATTATTGGCACAAAAAGTAGAGGTGTTTACGAAGCCCCAGGAATGGAAATTTTACACCAAGCCTTAGAACAAGTCTATCAGGCTGTTTTAGATAGAGCATCTTCTGGCTTATACAAACAAATGTCAACTATAGTATCTGATATGATATATGATGGACGTTATTACGATCCTGCATGTACTGCTGCCATGGCAGCAATAGATAGCTTAGCAAAAAATGCCAATGGTATTGTTAGCTTAGGTTTGTACAAAGGTAATATCTTTTTTCAAAGTTTAACAGAAGTTAATGCTAGTTTGTATAACGAAGCAGACTCTTCTATGGAAGCAAGTAATGGTTTAAACCCTGTTTCTTCGCAAGGTTATGCAGATATTATTGGGGTTGAAGCAATTTCATTAGCAAAAGCTGGACAAATCAGAAAATAATATGAAACGAGATAGCATTTACGACATTGATACCACCGATGAGGCGTTAGTTAAAAGACGCGTCATCGGTTTAGCAATGGATTGCCCAATCAACAATCAACAAAATAATTGTCCATTAAAAGAGTTAAGAAAGTATAGTTTTGAAGATAGAATTAAAAAAATAAATGAAATGGATCATAAAACCAGGGTTAAGATTTATTTACATCATCGTAATTGTTTAAGTAACTTAGAGTAGTGCATAAACTTTTAAATAATTTAAAATCATTAGAACTTAATCAATACCGTGATGAATTTGCTGAATTAATTAAAAAAGCAGATTATCACGCAACACATACGCATGGATTGGGTAAAAAGTTTATACAGACATTAAAACAATTACCCAATATCAAACCAGATAATATAAATTTAACTTTAGACAGTATTAAAATTGGCAATAAAAATCAGTTAAATGCGATACAACAAAATGATTTAAGGGATTTGCTAATGTCTTTTCATCCATGGAGAAAAGGCCCTTTTAATATTTTTGGCATACAAGTGGAGTCTGAGTGGGATTCTTCGTTAAAATGGAAACGTATTCAACCACACTTAAGCCCACTATACCACAGAAAAATATTAGATATCGGTTCTAGCAGTGGGTATTATATGTTTAAAATGGCAGAGCAAAATCCACGCTTTATATTAGGTGTGGAGCCGTTTATTTCATTTTATTATCAATATTTAGCAATACAACATTTTGCACAGATACCGCAAGTTTATACCATTCCAACCCGTTTGGAAGATTTACCACAGATAAATAATTACTTTGATACCATATTTTGTATGGGAATTTTATATCATCGCAGAAGCCCTCTTGATTTCTTAAAACAGATGCAATATCTATTAAATAAAGACGGCGAATTGGTGCTAGAAACCTTAACAATTCCTGGAGAAGATGAAGTATCTTTAACCCCAAAAAAACGTTATGCAAAAATGCATAATATCTTCTTTATTCCAACAGTTAATTGCCTGCGATTATGGCTAGAAAAATGTGGTTTTTGTGATATTAAATTTATTTCCACAGTAGCAACTACAAATAAAGAACAACGCAAAACCAGTTGGATAAAAACAGAAAGTTTACAAGACTTTTTAAATCCAAAAGACAACACAAAAACAATAGAAGGTTATCCAGCACCAGAACGTACTATTTTTATAGCCAAAAAAAAATGTAACTGATAAATCAATTCAATAATTTACCAGATAATTTGCCTTATATTTACAAATCTCTACAAATTATATTTACTACAGCATCGCGCGTGAAAGGTTTTGACAAATATGATAAACCTTCAGTATGCCCTATTTTATCGACTATGTCTTCCCAAGTGTAATCCGAATAAGCAGATGTAATAATTATTTTTGCATTATGTTTTATTTCTTTTATTTTTTTAGCAGCCTCAATACCATTAATTCCTGGAGGCATACGCACATCCATAAATACAAAGTCATAACATTGTCCTAAACTCAACTTAGACTTAAATTTTTCTACGCCTTCATGACCTTGCAATGCAAAATCCAACGATATATTCAAATTAACTAAATTGTTTGCAGAATCTTCATCTGTGTTATTATCAGTAAAAATAGTATCAAATAAATTATTTAATTTATTTTTTATATCTAAATTTGAGATATCATATAAAACGGCTTTAAAAGATTCGTGTATACTTTTATTATCATCAACGATTAAAATAGACAATACATCATTGTGATTGGTTGTTTTCGCTTTATTTTTACTTATTAAATCTTTGGCGATATTTAATAATTCTTGCCAAGAATAAGGCTTATCAAATACGTTACACGCACCTGCATCTAATGCGTTTTGAGCATAACCTTCATCATCTGTATACCCACAAGCTGTAATAGCTATTATTGGCTGTCGATTATTTTTCTGTTTTATTTTTTTTATCAGCTCTATACCATCCATAATTGGCATAAAGATATCTGTTATAACTAAATCAAAAGTTTTATCATATTTATTTAATGCTTCAGAACCATCATTTGCACAAACAACTTGATATCCTGCCTTAGTTAAAATTGAATCTAAAATACAAAGATGCGTATGATCATCGTCAACTACTAAAATTTTACACATAAATCACTCCTCCTGTTAAACACAACTACCCAACATATTATTTTAATAATACGTTACTATATTAAGTATACTCTTGCCTAGCCAAAAACAAAGGCAAGAGTGTTAAAACTTAAATTAATTAACCATTTCTCTAGCAGATTGCAAAATATCGCCACCTGCTTTTATATAATCTTTTTGCAAATCACGCGCATTATCAATGGGTTTTGTTGATGCTAGTTCAATATAGTATCTAAATTTTGGTTCTGTGCCACTTGGACGTAATAAAATCCAACTTTTATCTTCAAAGATTACTTTTAAACCATCAATAATATTAATATCTGCAATAGTTTTAGTTACATTACCTATTTTTATATTATCACCAATATTATATAACTTATTTTGCAAAACATTAACAACTTCTTTTTTGTATGCTTCCCACGCCTCTACACTTACCCCTTTAACATCTGCACCTGCTTTATCTGGATAAAAATAACCAACATTTTTTTGTAATTCATTATACTGAACACTTAAATTTTTATTTTGTGTAGCCATAAGTTCCAATGCCATTATAAAGCCAGCAAGCGCACATTTTTCTAGCGTATGTCCAATAAAAGATATGCCATCAGATTCTTCAAAGCATACTAAAACTTTACCAGAACCCAATGGTTGGCGAAAATTCTTAAATCCTACTGCAGTTTCAAAGACTTCTTTGCCAGCTTGTTTAGCAACTTCTAAACCAAAATCAGAACTTGGTGCAGTTGAAGCTACCCCGCCATCTAAACCATTGGCCAACAAACCTGCATACGCTAATGCTCCAAAACGATTCATATCAATATCCATATCCATATCAGCAAATCTAATTCTATCGGCATCTGGATCTAAGGCTACTGCCAAAGTAAATTTACGTCCTTTTGCCTTTAATATCTCGATTAAAGGTGCTTGGTTTTTAGCGCTTGGTTCTGGCTTTACACCATGAAAACTAAAATCTTCATCCTCATGTAAAAATTGCAGCGAGTCTGCTTCATTAAGTTTATCAATAGTTGCTTTGCCCAATAAAGCTTGAATAAATCCGCGACTTGATCCGTGCATATAATCAACAACTAAAGATATATCACTGGCGTTTTTTTCTAACCATGTGCGAATTTTTTTTAAATCAAATGCCTGGGCTTTGTTTAAAACAAACTCAGTAAACATATCTGGAGCATTAATATCAGTTTTTAAACTATCATATTTTGCGGAAGAGATTTTAAAATCTACATTCATATATGCATTGGCATTTGTTTCTATTAATGATGTTAAATTTACATCAGCTGGCCCACCATCTGCAGGATTAAATTTAATACCAGCATACTCCATCGGATTATGTGATGGTGTAAAATTTATTGAACCTGCACCACCTAATTCAGTCAATAATGCAGAACCAACTCCTGTAGGGCATTCACCAGCAAAATAAATTTTAATATCTGCCTGTGCTAGCTCTTTCATGGCAACATCCATAAAGATATCACCCATAAAACGGTTATCGCGTAAAACCAAAATACCCTTATTTTGCACATCTGCAAAACTGCTATACCCATTGGTCTTTAAAAACTCTTCCGTCTTCATCATCTCTATAATTGCACGCACTACTTTATGCACATTCAAAACAGTAAATCCCTCACCAATAACACCACGCCAACCTGATGTACCAAACACTATTGTGGTCGAACTTTGAGAATTATGTGCTTTATCCCCTTGAAAACTTCTGATTTCATCAATAGTTAATCTGCACAATAACCTCTGCGACTCATTTACAGGCTCATCATTGTAATAATTACCTATAATATTAGCTACTTCCCACAAGTGTTTACCATTTAAACATTCAATAATATTTTGCTTAGTTTTATCATTAATAAAATTTAAATCTGTATCTAATAATGACATAATCTTAGAGATTAATTGATTTTGTTCTGTAACTATATCCATAAAATATTCCTTAATATAAAAAAATTATTATATCCATTTTATATGTATAAACCAATAATGTTTATACATATAGGCCTATACAAAAGCTTTTATCTGTAACATTTTAGTTGTTTATTGACAAGTAAATACCATTCAATATGATATCGACTTCACGCCGAAGTGGTGGAATGGCAGACACGTCAGCTTGAGGGGCTGGTGGGACATAGTCCCGTGCGGGTTCGACCCCCGCCTTCGGTACCAATAATATGATTAATAATAAACCAAAAATATTACGCATTATTACTCGTCTAAATATAGGTGGGCCAGCAATCCAAGCTATAACCCTTGCCAACAGTATGCCTAATCATTTACTTGTATATGGCTCGTTAGATACTGACGAAGGTGATATGCTAAATTTTTTAAAATTAAAAAATGATAACTACATCTATTTGCCTGAATTACAACGCCCTATAAAATTAATTGCAGATATAAAAGCATTTATAAAAATCATTAAAATCATCATAAAATTTCAGCCTGATATTATACATACACATACTGCAAAAGCTGGCCTAGTTGGCAGAAGCGCTGCAATTTTTGCCAGAATTATAATTAATAAAAAATATAAAATTATTCATACTTATCATGGACATGTTTTTAGTGGCTATTTTGGTAATGTAAAAACTAAGCTATTTATATATTTAGAAAAACTTTTATCTTTATTTAGCCATTCAATCATTACTATTAGCAATCAATTACAATCTGAGCTAGTTCACACATATAAAATCACAAACAAAAAAAAGTGCCATATAATACCTTTAGGTTTTAACCTAGAACGCTTCTTAAATGCCGACAAAAATGCTATTCGCAAAGAATTTAATATTAAACCATCTACAAAAATTTGTATTAATGTCGGCAGATTAGTCCCAATTAAAAATCAAAAATTTTTAATTGAAGCATTTGCAAAACTGCTTAAAAAACAACCTGATACTTGTCTTTTAATAGTAGGCGATGGAACATTAAAACATCAATTAAAACAACAAGTGAACAGTTTAAATATAACTCAAAAAATAATTTTTTGTGGTTGGCGACAAGATATGCCCAATTTATATGCCAGCGCCAGCTTAAATCTATTAACTAGTATTAATGAAGGCACTCCAGTTGCCATTATTGAAGCTGGTGCAACAGCTACACCAAGTTTAAGCACAGATGTTGGTGGAATAAAAGATGTTATAACTAATAATCAAACTGGTTTTTTAATAGAAGCTAATTCATCGACACAAATATTTGCTGATAAAATTAATCATTTATTAAACAACATCTCGCAATGCTCAAAAGTAGGTATCAATGCAAAAAATAAAGTTTTACAAGAATATAGTTTTAATAAATTAACCGAAAATTTAATAAATTTATATAAAAAGTAGTTTAAGCAAATGCTAAAATTACTGCCATTGGCAATGGCGAAAACAATGTTGAAAGTACAATCCCACCTGCAGCCAAATCAGTATCACCTCCTAATTGATCAGTCATAACATAACACATAGCTGCCGCTGGAGACGCCGAAAACAACAAAGCTATTAATCTTTCAATATCATTTAAACCTAAATACATACAAACATAATAACAGACCAGTGGGTTAATAATAATTTTCACAAACGATGCTATACTTGCGTAAATGGCAACTGATTTGATACGCCCCACCATCAATGATGCACCTACCCCCATTAAGGCAAACGGCATAGAAATACCAGAGATGACCACAATTGTACGCTCGATGACCTTGGGTAAGGGCAAGTTTAATAACCCATAAACCAACCCCAATAAACCAGACAAAATAATAGGATTTGTAATTAATTTTTTTAACGATAGTTTGAGTCTTTGTGTAGCACTTACTTCGCTATTACCCAAACCGATTAAAAGAACAGGAACAGCTAAAAAGTTATATAACACCATAATTGGTATAATAGACATAACAACCATACCCTGAATAGAATTATCAACACCTAAGCCATCTAAGGCAAAAAATACAACTGGCAACCCTACAAAAGCTTGATTACCACGGTACCCCCCTTGAACTAAAGCGCCCATAGATTTTTTTGGCACTCGCAAAATAAGCGATAAAATATAGCCCAATAAAATAATTAAAATAGAAGTGATACCCAGAGCCAAAAACAATTTAACCGCTCTGTCTTCAATAAAATGCACTGCCGATGCCTTAAAAAACAATAAAGCAGGCAAACCAACATAAAAAACCAACTTGTTGGTCTCTTTAAAAAAGTGTGGTGATGTGAATTTTTGCTTACGTAAAATTACACCTAAAGCCACTAGAATAATAATTGGAGCTAATGTATTAAAAATATATACCATTTTAATATTTTAACAAAATCAAATAAAATAACACATTAAAAAGACATCTGTAAATTTAAAAACACCCTTTTTACAATTGCAACCTCACCTTTCTATGTTAGAATTTATTATTATTATTTTACTTGGGGAAGTATGTCCGAGGCAGTTTGTGAACAGCTAGAAAAGATTATTGATCATTTGCCACCACTAAGCCCATCTGTATCCAAAATACTTGAATTGGCTAACGATATAAACGCATCTCCAAAAGACTTATTGAATATTATAAAAATTGATCCCGTCTTAACTGGCAAAATTTTAAAAGTAATTAATAGTGCTTATTATGCTATACCAAATCAAATTGCCAGCCTCAATAAAGCTTTAATACTTATGGGTTTTAATACTATTAAAAATTTAGCCCTGTCCACCGCTGTCATCGATAATATTAAAACAGAAAACAATAACGATTTTGACAACTCTGCATTGTGGGATCATTGTTTGGCAGTTGCTGTTGCTTCAAAATCATTAGCTCGTGCTGTTGGAGTAAAAATAACACAACTAGAAGAACATTTTATTGCGGGACTATTACATGATATTGGCAGAGTAGTTATTATACAAAATTTACCTGAGCAATATATCAACGTTATAAATCACCAAGAATTTGGACAAAGACCCACTATAGAAATAGAAGAAGAAATAATGGGCATTAATCACTGTGAAGCAGGAGCTATTATTGCCCAAAAATGGCAACTACCAGAATCATTAACAACTGTTATTAAAAATCACCATACCGATAGCGACCATCTCGGTACTTGTATTGTGCATATTGCTGATAAATACTGCAAAAAATCACAATGTGGATACGATATCGATAGCGATTATAAAATTCGCAAACAAAACATTACCACTGTGGGTATTTCTGGCGAACAAATACTTCTGTCTATGCAAAATCTAACAGAAGATATAGAAAAAGCACAAATATTACTCTCAACATAAGGAGATTGTATGTTTCTAAAAGTTTGGGGTTGTCGAGGTTCTTTGCCTACTCCTGGATCAACAACTGTAAAATACGGAGGAAATACATCATGCTATGAAATCCGTAATAATGACAATGAATTATTAATTTTAGATGCTGGCACAGGTCTGCGTGAACTTGGCAATTCACTTATGAAAGAACTGCCTTTAAAAGCACATATGCTGTTTTCTCATACCCATTGGGATCATATTATGGGATACCCATTTTGTGTACCAATTTTTATACCTGGTAATGTATTTCATCTTCACGGACCTACGCATTTTAATAGTAGCTTTGAAGATGTTATGACAAAATCTATGGATTACACATTTTTTCCTGTCAGAATGCAAGAGCTTGGCTCTACATTAACATTTGAAGATATGAAAGAAGGTGTTTATGAGTTTGGTTCTTTTACAATCAATGTAAAATATATGAACCACCCAATATTATGTTTAGGATTTAAAATAAACTGCGATGGCAAAACTATAGTCTATACAGGCGATACAGAACCTTATTACGACACAGTATATGGCGATAATGAACCAAGCGATGAAGACGAAGAAATTGAAAAAGCAGAATTGCTAGAATTTGTAAACTTACAAAATGAAGGCATAGTAGAGTTTTTACGCGATGTTGATTTAGTAGTATATGATTGTACCTATACGGCAGAAGAGTACCCTGCCAAAAAAGGCTGGGGACACACATCAATGGAACACGCTATCGATGTATGTGAAAAAGCAAAAGTAAAACAATTAATTATGACTCATCATGAACCAACCAGAACAGATGAACAATTAGATGAATTACTAAAAAAATTACGAGCACAACTAAAAAATACTAATTCAAAATTAGTCATCGATTTTGCAAGAGAAAAGCAAACCTATACACCGTAAATATATAGGTCATAATAGATACTATTATGACCTATACCCAATTTAATTTAATTGATGGTTGCTAAATGTAGCAACCATTTTTATACCACTATCTGTTAATGACACCCCTGGATTAGAAGAATCATGATTAATTAAATGTTTATTATTTAAATATGCCAAGTGTAATTCAATTTCACCGGGCGAATGATTTAAATTTTCTGATAATCTGTCAATATCTAAGGTGTTATTACTAGAAGATACTAGCTCTAATAAAATTGATTTTTCTAAATCAGCCAAAGAATCTTGACCAGCTATTTCTAGACCAGCCTTTTTATAGTTTTCAATTTGTTGACGTAACAAAGCAATTTCAACAGCTGATTTTTCTAACTCATACTTTAATTCATTATTTTCAGTTTGTAGAGATTCGTTTTTATCTCTCAGTAATTGATTATTAATATGCACTTGAGTAAAATTTTCATCACGCAATGATATACTGCTTCTTAAACTAGTAAATTCTTCTTCGCTTAATTTATCCTTAAACGCTTCTAAAACTTGTATCATTTTTGCTCCTATTTTATTCCAGTCTTAAACCAGAGGGCAATCCCTCACCAAATACAACATCCTTATCTGCATTCGAGATAGGTATATATTTTTCTACAAACTCTATTGTATTTTTTTGTGCTTTATTATCCTTTAAAAACTTCAAAAAACGCTGTCGTGATGTAGCATCTAAATCTCTAAATCTATCATCACATTGACGAGCTATCATTGCAATCTCAACCAATGCATCTGCAGACAACCCACGCAACTTTACAATATCATCCATAAGTCTTCTTATATGCTTAGATGATACCACAGAATTAAGTGGTCCGTAAAGAGGAACTCTAGAGCCAAGTCGTCCAAAGGCCCAAATAGCGTTACCCCTTGCGGTACCAACACCATCCTTTTGAATTATTTTTAAAATAATTTCCATTAATTCCAGTTTTAAACTAGGTTCTAATCGTTCTAACGAGCCTATTAAACGCCAAAATTCACCTGCCTCATGATGCTTCATTTTACCAGTCTTTTTATTTAATAAACTTGCTTTAAAATTAGCTAGTGGTTTTTTTGCCAACTCACGTTGCTGTCCACTATTTAATCCGCCAGCAATTCTGTTAAATAATAACCACCAATCACTCATACATTGCTGATTGCGATGATGTATTACGCCACTATGAAAAACCTCCCACATCTGTTTAATACGCCAATCATCTATATCCACACCAAAACCAGGGCGCAAACAAAAGCCTGCTAAATATAACCACCGCATCTCGTGTTTTGCCGAGCGTTTTCGACCATCTCGATTTTCAAAAACTAAATTAAAAAACTGTCTTAACACAATTAAATTCCATTGCCAGCGTTCTTGATTAGTAATATCTTCTAATAATTTTAAAATCTTATCAGGGTCATTATTGCCTAAAAAAGCATTTTTAATTATTAATTCAGCTTGATTTAATTGACTATCAGTACAACCTTGTAAGGCAATATTATCTTTATTATTCTCTACGTCTAATATTGCCTTTGGGTCAAACTCTAAACGCCATTTTCGATTGCCTTCAATTTCGCGACACCACAACTCTAAAATACCAATGGCACTTAATTTAGACTCTAGTATTACATCTACTTCTGTTGCACGTTTTTTCTTTTTACCTATTTTTAATAAACTTCGCAAAGGATTGCATCTTTTTAAACCTTCCACTGCAATTAAAGTACCAGCTGGAACTACTTGATTTGTTTTAGAACTAAACAACCCAAACTGTACTGGTTGATTAATTTTTAAATGCATAGGCAATGTATCAATTAAATAATTTTGTCCCTCTGACATTCCCGCAGGAGCAATAGATAAAGCTTTGGACTGATTGTTTTTATCGGCAACTTCAATAAAAGTAGAGTGAGCCAAGCCACCGCCGATACGTTGCCCCCACCCCCTGCGAACCATCGCATAACTGGCCGCACCCTGACTAACTGCCAAGTCTAAACGTGGAACATGCAAAGATGGAATATTGCAATTATACCAATGTTTTAATGCTAGTAAAATTCTGTCTCTAAATAATTTAGACTCAAAAAAACCACCATTAAATAATATTACATCAGGAGCTCTGTCCTGTAAATTTTTAACTAAAAAACTTGCCAGATGTTTAGTTATCGCAGAATCACTTACGTAAGGTAAACCAAACTCCTTAAAACCAGAATTGACATTTTTAGGTTTTTCGTTTAATGAGACTAACGGCATAAACCCCTCGATTATATTTTGAGTTATTTCTTCTCGATATAATTTTATCTGCCGTGAACCTCCAACTAAAGAGCGACCACTACCTGCCAAATTAATTACGAGTTCATCAGGAGGTACTGCTGAAAAAAACTGCTCTTTGGCATCTTGAGATCCAGCCACTAACATACCCCAATCACGAGGAGATAGTTTTTCGTTAAGTCTCATAGCAAGCTCTGCGCTATGGGCTATCGATAAATCTAAATTATCTCCACCCAATAATAAATGTGCACCTACAGCTTCACGCTTAAAACCCAATTTTGCGTCTTTTTCTTCAGCTATTGAAATTAAAGAAAAATCGCTTGTTCCTCCACCAATATCACACACTAATACAACTTGATTAGCCTTTAACACATCTTGCCAAGATGCTTGATTGCGCTCTAACCAAGCATAAAAAGCCGCCTGTGGTTCTTCTAGTAAAACTGGATTTTCAATCCCTGCCAAGGCGGCTGCCTTAACAGTTAGGCTTCTAGCCATATCATCAAAAGATGCCGGAACAGTTATAACAATATCCTGTTCACACAATGGATAATCAACAAAAACTTGATTCCATTGATTAACAATGTGTTTTAATATAGTTGTAATGGCCTTTACAGGACTAAGAGGTGTTATATCTTCCGCACCGTGCCATGGCAAAATTGCTGCTGTTCTATCAACCCCATCATGGCATAACCATGATTTTGCCGAACTAATAACCCTACCTGGTGTTAAAGCCGATTGCTTTCTAGCTAATACGCCTACAGAAACATCGCCTTTAGTTGGGTAATAAATAAAAGATGGTAAAACTTCATTGGATGATATTTCACCAACAGCTATTTCTTGTTCAATGGCAAAATTGCGAATTGTAATATTTGTATCATGGCTATCAACATAACTCACAGCTGAGTTTGTTGTACCCAAATCAATACCTACTACAAAGCGACTATTCTTCGCGGGCATTAAATTCAAACTTCCAACGCTGTGTGCCATCCAAGCTAATTGCCCATAATTCTAACGCACCAGTCTCTTGTAATTTAGCTTCTAATTTTACGCTTACAACTTCGCCTGATTCATAACCCTGAGTTGGTAAATCTGCCACAATAGTATCTGCTTCTTCAACATCTGCGGTTATAGTTGGCAATAATGTACCGACATTATCATCAGGGCGTAACGTAGAGCTAAAAAATGGAAATGTTGCCCGTTGACCAACTACAAGCCCTAACGGCTCGCTTGGAATAGCTAAACTTGTGCCTTCTTCCATACCTCTTGGCACAACACATAAGCCCTGCATTGGTTTTGGCATTCCTGGAATAGCCATTGCAGCTGTTTCAAAACCTAAATAATAAGACCTTGATGTACCGCCGCGAATACGCAATCCATTGCCAGCGCGCACAATAGCATAATAACTGGCACCCTGCGCAACAGATATATCCAAATTGTGCTCAGAGTCTAAAACTGTTGGCCTAAGTCCAAGCCATTTTTCAATTGAATTCAACACTCTATCCTGAAACATTGCAGCCTTAAACACGCCACCGTTAAAAATAATATGTGTTGGTCCGCCTTCAATTTCCGCAGAGTGTTCACGTAAAAAAGTAGCTAAATGTCTGGTAATTGCAGCGTCAGACTCATAAGCCAAACCAACTTGTACAAATCCAGTGGATGCTCTTTGTACTTGCTCGTCAAAATTTACTTCTGGGAAAAAACCATTGAGCAAAAAATCTTGTACAGTTTTTTTATTTAACTGTGTAGAGATACTAGAACCAATAATACTACGTCCTTTGCCCTTAATAGAAATAGTATGAGTATCTTGTAAAGCGTCACCCAATAAACTTTCTTTTGCATCACGGCAACTATGCCAAAGAGAAATATTTTGCCATGGATCTAATGAGGTGCCTCCTTGAGCAAATTGTTGAGCCGCCAAATGCGCCAAAGCTAAATCCATATTGTCGCCACCGACCAATAGATGCTTACCAACCGCCACCCTTTTTAAGCCCAATTGACCTTCTTCATCTACAGTTTTGATTAAAGAAAAATCTGATGTACCGCCACCAACATCAACAACCAATAAAGAATCGCCTGCTCTCAACTGTTTACGCCAAGTGTCACCCTTAGTGCCTAACCATGAATACATCGCGGCTTGTGGCTCTTCTAAAATAGTAAAATTATCTGGAAATCCAGCTTCAATAGCCGCTTCTCTGGTTAAATCTCTAGCTACTTCATCAAAACTAGCTGGCACGGTCAATACTACATCTTGATTTATAAATTTATCCTCTTGATTAGCATAATTCCATGCCGATACCAAATATGATAAAATATCACAAGTAACTGCATAAGGAGATAACTTATCAACATCTTCTGGTGCATTGGTGGGCAATAAATTTTCACGTTTGTCTATTTTACTATGAGCCAACCAACTTTTAGCGGCGGCAATAGTTCTGTCTGGCACCTGCGAAGCACGCCTACGCGCCCATGCACCAATAATCTTAGAGCTTGGCTGATTTTGCCATGGTAACTTAAACGCTTCGCTGTCGGTACCCAAATATAAAAAAGACGGTAATGATGCTCTTGCTTCGATAACTTCACTATCCACAAACTGAGGAATCATAAACACTTTTTGATTTTCCTCATTAATGGGAGTATACACCATAACACAATTTGTAGTGCCTAAATCTACACCTATACTAAATTTACTCATTAGTTTACCTCCACTTCTGTTGGCGCAATAACCTTAGCAGCCTGCTCTGAACCAGTATAAACCGGTATATCGTTTTTAGTGGCCTGCCAACCTGGATGAGCTAATGAACCCTTCCATGGACCTTTGCCAGATACAGAACCTATCAAAGTAAACACACCAGAATCAAACTCCTTTGGCACTTCTAGCTGAGAACCTTCTTCTTGATTACTAAGTGGTTTAATATCAAAAAATCTATTTAAAACTTCGGCACTTTTTGTATGTATATCACGTACAGCTGCACCTATTTGTTCATCGCTAAATGCAGCAATATCTTCTTGTAAAAAATCTACTAACCTTGCATCTCGTTGCAATGCACGCAATAAAGTTAATGCATCAATACCTTTGAGTTGCTCTGATTCTTCTCGATTGGGTTGCACCTCTTCAGAGGGTTTTTCTACTTCATCAGGATTAGTAACAGGTTTGGCTTGATTTGATAAATGCTTAACCGAAAGAGCAAAATTGCGATTGCCTATTATTTTAAAAAATGTTGCTGTTGCTTGAAATATACGAAACATAATTTCTCTCTATTTATAAAATCGCAATTATCGTATTTGGATTATTATATTCAAGGTTAAAATCACTTATTAATTGTTATAAATACTCAAAATAGTGTATAATGCCTAGTATTTATTTTAATGGAGAATCTATGTTATTAGACGGATTTGAACTTATGTATATCGGTATGGGAGCCGTTTTTGCTTTTCTTTTGATATTAGTTAGCATTATGAATGCTATGGGTTGGTTTTTTAACAAATTTGACCGTCTTTTTCCAGAAGAAGAACTAGAAACTAAACCACAAAAACCAATATCACCTATGCCTAAAATAGCGGCAGCCATAGCTTTGGCGTATTCACAGAAAAATAAAAAATAAGGATAAATATGACAAAAAAAGTTAATGTAATGATAACTGCATTTCGTGATGGCTTTCAAAGCGCATACGGAGCTAGAGTTGCAACAGAAGATTTTATGCCAGCAGTAGAAGCCACTAGAGACGCTGGCATTACCCATTTTGAAGCTGGCGGTGGCGCAAGATTTCAAAGCTTATTTTTTTACTGTCAAGAAAGTGCATTTGATATGATGGATCGCTTTCGCGAAGTAGCTGGCCCAAATGCTAATTTACAAACTTTAGCCCGTGGCATTAATGTAGTAGCTTTGGATTCTCAACCAAAAGATATTATTGATTTACACGCCCGTATGTTTAAAAAACATGGCATGACAACAATTCGCAATTTCGATGCTTTAAATGATGTAAACAACCTAATTTATAGTGGCGAACGCATTACAGCTGCAGGTTTAAATCACGAGGTGGTAGTAACTATGATGGAACTGCCTCCAGGTTGTACAGGCGCTCACGATGTCGCTTTTTATGAAAATGTATTACGTCAAATTTTAGATGCTAATATACCATTTACATCTGTGTGTTTTAAAGATGCTTCTGGCACTTCCTGCCCTCAAAAGGTGTTTGAAACCATAAAAATGGGTCGTAAAATGTTGCCAGAAGGCACTAAAATAACCTTTCATACTCATGATACGGCTGGCATTGGGGTCATAAGCTGCAAAGCCGCAATAGAAGCTGGAGTAGACAGTATAGACTTATCTATGGCACCCTGTTCGGGAGGCACATGTCAAGTTGATGTTGCTACAATGTGGCACGCTTTAAAAGGAACCGACTACCAACTAAATCTTGATATTGATAAAATTATGGTTGCAGAAGAAGTCTTTAAAGATTGTATGAAAGACTATTTTATGCCACCCGAAGCAAAAGCTGTTGAACCACTAATTCCTTGGAGTCCAATGCCGGGTGGAGCATTAACTGCAAATACACAAATGATGCGCGATAACGATATAATGGATAAATATCCAGAAGTTATCAAAGCCATGGGCAAAGTCGTGCGCTTAGGTGGCTTTGGCACATCAGTAACCCCAGTGTCTCAATTTTATTTTCAACAAGCATTTAATAATGTAATGTTTGGCGAATGGAAAAAAATAGCCCCTGGCTATGGTAAAATGGTATTGGGTTATTTTGGCAAAACACCAGTAACACCCGATGCTGAAGTAATTAAAATATGTGCCGAAAAACTCGGTTTAGAACCAACCACAAGATCGCCATTAGAAATGAATGAAGAAGACCCAAATAAAGGCCTACATATTGCCGAAAAATTATTAGATGAAGCTAATCTCGAAAAAACTGAAGAAAACATCTTTATCGCTGCTGCCTGTGAAGCAAAAGGCATTGCCTTTCTAAAGGGCGAAGCTCCTAATGGTATTCGCAAAAATACTGTACAACAAAAATCATCATCCGATAATAACGATAATTATACTGTAACAGTAGATGGTAAAAGTTTTGCTGTTGAGCTAAAAGATAACACCGCTATCGTAAATGGCACAGCATACCCAATCTCAATTGTGGATGGTATACAACAAAAAGCATCTTCAAGTGATGCCAACACAACCGCTATTAAATCTGGAAGTCCAGGTACTGTATTTAAAATAGTAGCCAATGTCGGAGATAGCGTCAGTGAAGGTGATACTATCTTAGTTCTTGAAGCTATGAAAATGCAAATGGAAGTAAAATCTCCAACTGCTGGAACAGTAGCAAGTATTGATGTTGCCGCAGGCGATAAAGTTGCTAACGGCGCAACCTTGGCAACCCTATCTTAGGTATAAAAATGAATACTATAACTTCTACAGTAAACCATGCTATCACTAATGATATTGCCAATAACAATATAAGCCAAATTGATAAATTATGGAACTCAACAGGAATTAACGCCTTTTTAAAAGGATTTCAAGAAATTGGACAAGTAGATGGACTACCTATTGGCGTAGGCCAACTAATAATGATTGGTGTAGGGTTACTACTAATTTATTTGGCAATAAAAAAAGGTTTTGAACCTCTTTTATTAGTACCAATTGGATTTGGTGGTATATTGGCCAATATACCTGTTACCCAAGGCATTATCGGACCTGAAGGATTTTTACATATTTTATATGTTTCTGGACTAGAAACGGGCCTGTTTCCACTATTAATTTTTATGGGTGTTGGCGCAATGACAGATTTTGGTCCTTTGTTGGCAAACCCAAAGACAGCACTACTTGGTGCTGCTGCTCAATTTGGCATATTTACCACAATAATAGGAGCTTTGTTACTCACAAAATATGTATCTGGCATTGATTTTAGTTTAGCTGATGCTGCTGCTATTGGCATTATTGGCGGTGCTGATGGCCCTACTGCCATATTTTTATCTACAAGATTGGCACCAGAACTACTGGGAGCAATTGCAGTAGCAGCTTACTCTTATATGGCTTTAGTACCAATTATACAACCTCCAATTATGCGACTGCTAACAACAGCAGAAGAACGCAAAATAAAAATGAAACAAATGCGTCATGTTAAAAAAGTAGAAAAAATTATTTTTCCACTCGTAGTATTGGGTTTATGTATTTTATTTTTGCCTGACGCAACACCATTAATCGGTATGTTAATGCTTGGTAATTTATTTGCAGAATGTGGCGTTGTAGAGCGTTTGCGAGCTACCGCTGCAAATGAACTTATCAATATAGTAACTATATTACTAGGCTTAACTGTTGGCTCTAAATTATCGGCGACAACATTTTTAAAAATGGAAACCCTTGGTATTTTAATTTTAGGTTTGATTGCCTTTGCCATTGGCACAGCCATGGGAGTATTATTGGCAAAACTAATGAATCTGTTTATTAAAGATAAAATCAACCCATTAATCGGTGCAGCTGGCGTCTCTGCTGTACCAATGGCTGCCAGAGTAGTTAATAAGGTAGGTATGGAAGAAGACCATCAAAATATTTTATTAATGCACGCCATGGGACCTAACGTATCTGGAGTAATTGGTTCGGCAGTAGCAGCAGGTATATTATTAGCTTTATGTTAAAATTTTGTTTTATATATTGACCTAAGGATACTGATTTATATAATTTCAAACATATAAATGCGCTAATAGCTCAGTTGGTAGAGCAAATGACTCTTAATCATTAGGTCCAAGGTTCGAATCCTTGTTGGCGTACCAAATTTTCACCCGAAAGGCTTTTGTCTTTCGGGTTTTTTAATTGTCTCAAAACAACCCATCTCTCCATATAATATCCAAAAAAAGATACTATACTTGGCAAGCTAAAAACTAAAAAAGCTGTCGATAATTTATGCGGACATATTACAAATGCTAATAAGCCACCAAGCAACACGCTTGAGAGACTTGCCGTGCGCCCTATCCCCTTTTTAATAATCAATTTTATTTGTAAAAACAATAATACTACAATTAAAAAAATACTGTTAGGTGCAATAATAATTGAGCTTGGTTTAAATGTAAAAACAGCAAAACAAAGCCCAATTAATAAAACCGTATTCAATTGCCAAATAGTTAATCGACAATCTTTTGGTAACTTAAAAGCAAATATCAACAAACTTATAATACCTGCAATAAGCCCAAAGCCCAGTGGTTCTATTATTAAAAAAAGTGCCATGCTTAATAAAACCCATTGATAGATACTCACTCGTGAAAACAACAATACATTAGAGATATACACAGTATATAATGCACTGACCATTATTACGGGTATTTCCAATGGATGAGAAACAAGTATCACTTGATCCATAAATGGCCAAAAGATATAAAGCGCTGCACAAAATAAACTAGGTGCCGATCTGGCCAAAATTTGTCTGCAAATCAAATACAGCAAAACCGCTACTGTGGCATCAAGTCCAATAGCCATAATTTGTTTTGATAAATAGCTTAACTCAAAGCATCTATCGCCTAAAATATATTTATCCAATCCATCTATGACTAAAACAAATATTCTAATTACAATAGCAAATGTAAATAAAATCAATTTGGTATCAAAAAATTTTTTTATATCTAAAGTCATACTACCAAAGGATTAACAACTAATTACAAAAAAAATCATACAATTTATTTTTAATCTAAATCTTGACATTTACTTCATTGCCCCCTAAGTTCCTCCACTCAACTTCAACTAAGGGAACTCTTTATGGATGAAAAGATACTAATTATAGCAGAAAAACCCAGTGTTGCGGGAGACCTATGTAAAGTTCTCCCAGGAAAATTTAAAAAACACAAAACTTATTACGAAAGTGACACACATATAGTATCCTATGCAGTAGGTCATTTAGTGACTATTTGCCACCCAGAAGAAATAAACGAACATTATAAACCATGGAAATTAGACAATTTACCAATTTTACCAGAGGAATTTCCATTAAAATCTATTCCAAATACTAAAGGTCAATTATCTGCCCTACGCAAATTATTAAAAAGACGTGATGTTGTTGAAATTATCAATGCTTGCGATGCTGGACGTGAAGGTGAACTGATTTTTAAATATATTTTAGACTTTGCCGGTAGTGCTTCAACAAAGAAAAAGCCAATCAAACGTCTATGGTTGCAATCTATGACTGCCCAATCAATTAAAGATGGTTTTAAAAATTTACGCGATAATGCCGATATGCAAAACCTAACTGATGCGGCCATGTGTCGCTCAGAATCAGATTGGCTAATTGGCATTAATGCATCAAGAGCAATGACTGCGTACAAATCTAAAATGGGAGGTTTCTTTTTAACCCCATGCGGACGAGTACAAACCCCAACCCTATCTTTAATAGTAAACCGCGAAAATGAACGTAAAGCATTTATCTCTCAAGACTATTGGGAAGATATCGCAACATTTACAGTAGATAGTAACAATCAATATAAAGGGCGATGGTTTGATATAGACTTTAAAAAGTCCGACGAAAACCCACACAATCGTGCCGAACGTATATGGGATAAACAAAAAGCTACTCAAATAGCTAATGACTGCAAAAACAAAACAGCAACCGTCGAAGAAACGCAAAAACCTTCTTCACAACGCTCACCTCAACTTTTTGATTTGACCAGCTTACAACGAGAGGCAAATAGTAAATTTGGGTTTTCGGCCAAAAACTCATTAGGGCTTGCACAAAGCCTTTACGAGCGTCATAAGGCTCTGACCTATCCAAGAACTGATAGCCGTTGTTTACCCGAAGATTATGTAGAAGAAACTAAAAAATTAATGGAAAATATCAGCAATGGTAAATTTGGTAAATTTGCCAAAACCGCCCTTAAAAATAAATATGTCAAAATAGATAAACGCATATTTAACAATAAAAAAATCAGTGATCACTTTGCCATTATCCCTACAGGTACTATACCCAATAATTTAAGTGAACCCGAACAGAAAATTTTTGATTTAGTAACACAACGATTTTTAGCTGTGTTTTTTCCGCCTGCAATTTATCTCAATACAAAACGCATTACAACTGTCGATACGCATAAATTTTTAACTGAAGGCAAAGTATTACAAGAGCCAGGTTGGAAATCAATCTATGGTAATGCCAGCGATGAAGAAGCTACACTTTGTCCTATTAATGCCGATAGTAAAATACTTTGTGATGATGTAGAGGTTATTGACAACGCAACTAGACCTCCCGCCAGATATACTGAATCAACCTTGCTAGGTGCGATGGAACACTCAAACAAATTTGTTGATGATGAAGAACTTGCCGATGCTTTAAAAGATAACGGATTAGGCACACCAGCCACCCGTGCATCTATTATTGAAGGACTTTTAAAGGATAAATATTTAGCAAGAGATGGACGCGAATTAGTACCAACAGGTAAAGCATTTGACCTATTAAATCATCTTGAAGCAATGAATATCAATGAACTATCTTCTCCAGAACTAACTGGCGAATGGGAAAACAAACTAAAACAAATATTGATTGGCGATTATACTCGCGATGAATTCATGTCCGCCATACGCAAACAGGCGGCCTCCATAGCCGAAAAAGTCAAAGGTTTTGACGAAGATGTCAGCACCAGAAAAGAAGCCAGTTTTAGCCCATTAAATGGTGTAAAATACTACGATTCACTAAGTAGGTTTAAATCTGAGGATGAAAAAATTATTATAAGAAAAATCCTCGGTGGACGCATTATGGAAGAACATGAAATAGTCGAGCTAATTACCAAACGTAAATTAGGACCAATGGATGGGTTTAGATCTAAAAAAGGTAAACCCTTTAATGCCACAATTATTTTAACTGATGAAAATAAAGTTGAATTTATATTTGCTAATACTGCCAAATTTAGTGCTGAAGAAGTGCAAGAGATTAAAAAAACTCAGCCACTTGGAAATTCTCCCATAGATGGTACACCTGTATATGAGACTTCGGTCGGTTATTTATCTGAGTCGGCATTAGATGAGATGTTGCTCGATGAAGTACCAAAAAAATCTAGCGCTTTAAGGATAACTAAAATTATTTTAGAAGTAAGCTTAAGCCCAGAACATATCAAAAAACTGCTAAATGGCGAAAAAACAGAACTTATCAAAGGCTTTAAATCAGCGCGAACACGCAGATTATTTGACGCTTTTTTAAGTATGGATAAAAAGGGTAAAATTAAATTTGATTTTCCGCCCAGAGTACCTCGCAACAAGAAAAAAACAACAAGCGATGAAAAATAAACTGACATAATTTGACAATGCACTTTAAGTCATAATAATATATAGTTTTAATATAAATATAGAATATACGTGGGCTTTATACCAAACGAACAAGTAACGCAAATTTTAGACGCAACCGATATAGTGGAGCTAATCGGTGAATATGTACAACTAAAACCTGCTGGCAGAAACCATCAGGCATGTTGCCCTTTTCACCGCGAAAAAACTCCATCTTTTAGCGTCAATGCCGACAAACAAATCTTTAAATGTTTTGGCTGTGGCATTGGTGGTGGTGCGGCTAAATTTTTAATGGAAATGGAAAATTTATCATTTCCAGAATCCCTACGTTTTTTAGCCGATCGAGCGGGCATTGTTATCAGAGAAGAAAAAGGCAACTTTAAAAATAACCAATCCGACAATCAACATCTTGCCCAACCTACTGGTATCAACAAAAGTGATGTAATGGCCATTGCTAAATTGGCCGCTAAATATTTTTTTAATAATTTACAGACATCAAATAAAAGCCAAGAAGTCATTAATTATTTACGCACACGAGGTATTAACGAAAAAATTCAAAATTATTTTGGATTGGGCTTAGCTCCTCAAGGTTGGGATACTTTTTTAAATTTCGCAACTAAACGTGGGGTCAGTAAAGAATTACTCTTGGCAGCTGGCTTAGTTAAACAAAAAGATAATGGTGGCTTGTACGATACTTTTCGCGATAGATTGATGTTTCCTATTTTTGATGTAAATTCAAGGGTTATCGCATTTGGTGCGCGCACTCTTGGCAATGATAAAGGTCCAAAATACCTTAACTCATCAGAAAGTATCATTTTTAACAAAAGCAAACAACTCTATGGATTAAATAGAGCTAAAGATACCATTAAAGAACTTGGTCACGCAATTGTTATGGAGGGTTACACAGATGTCATTGCCGCCCATTTTGGAGGCTCTACCAATGCAGTAGCTACACTGGGAACATCTATTACAAAAGAACACGCCAGATTACTTTCCAGATATTGCCAAAAAATAACTGTTATGTACGACTCTGATAATGCAGGTCAAAAGGCAGCGGATCGCTCAATAGGTATTTTGCTCAGTGAAGACTTAGATGTGCGCATAGCCAGCGTACCAGAAGGCAAAGACCCCGGTGATTTAATGCAAGAAGGCAGAGTTGACGAATTTAATCAAATTATTAACTCCGCGATTGATTTGGTAGAATATAAAATAAACTTTTTAAAAAATAACTTTGATATTTCTAGCATACATGGAAAAACAAAAATAGCTCATTTAATTAATGATTTATTAGCAACTGTCAATGACGGCATAAAACGTGAACAATTACGTAAAAAATTTATACTTGGATTAAACCTGCCAGAAAATGCGTTACGAGATGATTTTATCAACAAACAGCAACGTCCAAATCGCAAATTACCAACACAAGAAATACATAAAAGCAAAACTGTACAATTTAATGAAACAGAACAACGTATTTTAAAATTAATATTAAATCACCCACAAAATTGTACTGAATTATTAGAATTAGATGAAGATGATATAGTATCACCCATTGCACGTAGTATTTTTACTATGGCAGCACATCAAATTGCAAAAAACTCATTTTCGCTGTCTCATTTATTAGCTCAAATTGCTACTAAATTTGGAGATAGCGATATGGTTATGCCATTTATTGACTCTGCTGACATGACAGGTATCGACAAAGAGAAAGTCGGACGCATGATTCAGGAATGTCTCAATGATTATGATTATAACCGTTTAATGCGCAAACGTAATGAAATTACAATGCGTATGAATCAAACCTCAAATAGTGAGGAATATAACCAATTACTGACGCAACATACTGCGTTAAATCAACAGATTAAACACAGAGAAACCCTCTCTACCACCTAGGAAAAAATATGAGCCAATTAGAAATAATTATTTCCGAACTTATCGATGAAGGTAAAAAACGCGGTGCTTTTACTAGCGAAGATGTTACTAAACTAATTCCAAATACAGTATTTGCCCCCGTAGACCTTAAAAAAATCTTTACTGCTTTAGAAGAAGCAAAAATACCTGTTATTGAAACTGATATTGATGATATTGAAATAGATGTAGAAGTAGCCGAAATAGAAACCCCAGAAGTAGAAGCTAGCGGATGGGGAGATGTTGCTCCAGAAGGTTTATCCAAAACTGAAGTAGCAATGGAAGAAGACGCTATTAAATTAGACGATCCTGTACGCACATACCTATCACAAATGGGTGGTATCCCACTTCTAAGTCGTGCCGAAGAATTAAGTTTAGCTAAGCGCATTGAATATACTAGACGCAGAATGCGCCGTAAGATTTTTGAAAATGAATGGTGTATTAAACAGATGGTAGAAATCTTCAAAGATATCCACTTTAATAAAAGTCCCTTTGAACGCAACATTGAAGTCAACACGGCGTTTGGTGAAGGCAAAGAAGAAATTATTGCGTGTATTCCAAAAAACATTGAAACTCTAAGTCGCCTTTTAGAAGAAAACAAAGAAATGCGACATAAAATTTCGTTGAAAAAAACTTCAAAAAAAATGATTGCCAGTTTAGAAACTCAAATTTTACGTAATCAAAGAAAATGCGTAAAATTAGTAGATGAAATAGGCATTAGAAATACTAAAGTTATGCCTATATCAGATGAGTTTGCAACAATGACTCGTTCTTTTGCCGCCACAGAAAAAGAATTATTAAAATTAAAACGCAGCAAAAAAACCGATAAAGAACATATGGCTGAAATTGCTGCTTGGCAAAAAAAAGCTGACGATTTTTTAGAAATATTAGCGGAAGATTCCAATTTAGCTAAATCTCGTGCAAACTCTATTGCTTTATGGCGTGAAGATTATGATATTACTAAACAAAAATTAAGTAATGGTAATTTACGTTTAGTGGTTTCTATAGCCAAAAAATACAGAAATCGTGGTTTGTCATTTTTGGATTTAATTCAAGAAGGCAATACAGGTTTGATGAAAGCTGTAGAAAAATACGAATACAAACGCGGTTATAAATTTTCGACTTATGCAACATGGTGGATTCGTCAAGCTATTACACGTGCTATAGCAGATCAAGCACGAACCATCAGAATACCAGTACATCTAATTGAAACATTAACAAAATTAAGACGAGCCATAACTACCTACGTACAAAAGCATGGACGTGAACCAAACCTTAAAGAAGCTTCCAAACTAGCTGAAGTTAGTTTTGTCGAAGCACAACGCGTAAGTAAAATTGCTAAAAATCCAGTTTCATTAGACAGCCCCATTGGAGATAGTGATGATTCTTATTTTGGCGATTTTATTGAGGATGATAAAACACAAAGCCCCATTGCTGTTGCCAACTCAGAAATGCTAAAAGATAGAGTTGGAGAAGTTTTAAATACATTAACCGATCGAGAACGAGAAATTATCCGACTTAGATACGGTATCGGTGACGGATATACCTACACCTTAGAAGAAGTTGGCAAACGCTTTAAAGTTACTAGAGAACGCGTACGCCAAATTGAAGCAAAAGCTATAAAAAAACTCAAACATCCAGTTCGCAGCCGCAAACTTGAAGGTTATTTTGAAGGCACAGAGGATTTACGCTAATGTCAAAAATATGTGAACTACTATCGCAATTAGCATCGGCAAATCGTGCCATTGCATCTGAGAATGAAGCCATAGAAAATTATCAAACTAAAATATCTATGGCAGAACAAGAGCTAGTTACCAAAACTACAAAAATAGAAAAGCAAAAAGATGCCAATAAACTAAAACGCAGAGAAGCCCAAAAACTTGAAGGTGAGATATCTGCCTTAGATAAAAAAATAGGCGATGCAACTGCAAATCAATCTCAAGCTAGCAATAATGATGACTACGCCACTTGGACAAAACGTATTGCAGAATACAAAGAAAAAGTGGCTGAAATTGAAGATAATGTTTTAGAAATGCTAGAAATTTGCGATCAAAACGAAAGTCAACAAAACGAGTTAGATCAACAAATTGCAAACTTAAAACAAGAAACAACAATAAAAAAAGAAGATTATTTATCATCTATTGAGGCTGCTAAAGAACGCAAAGCTGATTTAATTTCACGCCGTGATGCCATTTTTAGTCAATTGGGCGGTTCATTTAAAAGTTTTTATGATAGACTTTATGCTAAATATGGTGAAACTACAGTTGTGCCGATAAAAAAAGAAAGTTGCGGTGGTTGCTATATGAAATTAACCATTGATTTAATAGCTCAAGTGAGAACAAGTGAAGATCCTATAACGTGCAAAAGTTGCAATCGAGTTTTATACACTGTTCCATTAAAATAAAATAAGATCTAAATAATAATTTAAGCCTAATTAATTGTAGTTTTTAATTAATGGTTTATACTAAGCTGTGAAAAGTAGGTGTGCAACCGCGTTTAAGCTTGCTTAACCGAGGAAAGTCTGGACATCGCAGGACAGAATGGTTTGTAACGCAAACCGAGAGTAATCTTAGGGAAAGTGCCACAGAAAATATACCGCCTAGCAATAGGTAAGGGTGAAATGGCGAGGTAAAAGCTCACCGCATCTTTGGTGACAAAGATGGCAGGGTAAACCCCATTCGATGCAAGACCATACAGGGTCAGAGGCTGTCCGTCTCGTTAATAGCCCGGGTGGGTCGCTTGAGTTTACTGGCAACAGTAAACCTAGATAAATGGTTGCTATCTCATTAGAGTAAACAGAATCCAGCTTATTGCCTACTTTTCTTTTTTTATAAAAACAAATCTAGCTTTATCGCGCACTTTACAATTTTTATTTATCAATTAAAATACAAACTTATAATTTTAAGGAGTATTATGGCTCATTTGCGTGTTAAAAACGGACCTACTACAGGTACAATATACGATATAAAAGAAGATACCATTACTATTGGACGTGATGAGTCTGCAACTATTTGCATAGCTAATTCTTCTACTTCTCGAAATCATGCCGAAGTATTTATTATCGGTAATATGTGCTTTATTAAAGATTTAGATAGTCGCAATGGCACTTTTGTAAATAATGAAAAAATAAATGAAGAATTATTACAAGAAGGCGATTGTATTACTATCGGCGGTATCGATTTGATATTTGAGACTGGCATAATTAAAAATAATGAAAATATTTCTAATCAACTATCAAATGCAGATTTTTCTGGACCAACTACAGAACTGAGCTTAGAAGAATTAGGCTTAGAAACTCAAGAAGTTTCAAATAATAAAGACGCTTTAATGTCTATTTACAAGCTTAGTAAAATTACCTCAACAGCTATTAGAGAAGATGCCCTTCTGAGTCAAGCATCTGCCACTATACACCAAATATTAAAAGCTGAAGGAGTATACTTTTTTAAATTAGATAAACACAACAACAAAAATATTACTTTAAAAGGCAAATTTGAATGTGAAGGTGCTTCCATGAAAATGGTAAGCAAATCTATTTTAAAACGTGTTATGAAGTTTGGCAAAGCTGTTTTAACCTTAGATGCTTCTTTAGATAAAAGGTTCAATGCAAATGAATCTGTTGTCTCAAATAATATTCACTCTGCAATATCGGCACCTTTAATTTCACGAGGCAAAATTGTCGGTATTGTATACGCTTTAAAAGTTAAGCTTTTTGAAACATTTGATGATTCTGCTTTAAAATTATTAACTTTATGTGGTTTACAAGTTGGCACAGCAATTGATAACTTTGAAAATATACACTTAGAACAACGCCATACTACTGAAATGCTAAATTTATTAGTACGTGCCGTAGAGCAAAGATTTCCTGACTTGGTTGGACATTCTCAACGAGTAAAACAATATGCAACAGCCATAGCCGAAAACTTAAATCTTGATCCGACACGCATACAAGAAATTCAATGGGCAGCCATGCTACATGAAACTGGTAGACTTGGATTAAATGATGCTGAATTAAGCAATGTCAGTAATGAAGATATAAAGCTAATCCAATTAAGTAAAAAACTCATACTACAAATCAATGCTATGCCAAATGTCTTGCCTATAATTTTAAATATGTTTGAACGTTATGATGGTTCTGGATTTCCCAACGCCATAAGTGGTGATGATATCCCTATAGAAGCTCAAATACTTGGCATAGCAAATCACTTTGATATGCTTACCACTTTTGGTTTAGAGGATGAACCTTTAAGTACCCAAGATGCTATGTCGCATATTCAAGATATGACTGGCGTTTTATTCTCTATTCAAATATCTACTGCTCTACAAGCAACATTTTCAGACGGTACGCTATTTTTACCTTTTAATAAAAAGTAACGTGAAATCTCATGCTCAAATAATCCTTAACAGGGTTAGTAAGCTATTTAACCAAGAAGACCAAACACACTTAGGTCATGTTTGTTTAGATTTATTAAAAGAGATTTATCCTGAATTGGATGCTATAGTGCATTTTTATTTGCCAGAACATTCTGAATTTATAATGCACTCTAGGCAAAATGCTCAACAGAGATTTTCTGATAATCAAGGCTTAGCTTCGCGTGTTATGACACAACGCGAAGCCTTTAGATTAGACGAGTTTGAAGATGAACTAGATATTATTCCAGAAATAGACTGTCCTGGTTGCAACGAACCCGCTGATATTTTTGCCGTACCAGGCTATTTAAATGATAAATTATCTACTGTTTTAACTGTATATAGCGATGAATATTTTGCTCACAATTTTGACCATTCTACCCTACACTATTTGGCAGAAATTTTAGCCAAAGCCAATAAAAACATTAATGAAAAAAATAGCCTATGGAACTTTTCAGAATCTTTAACTAGCACTTATGCTAGTGCTATAGAACAAAAATCATTAAAAAATATTGGATTTAACTCTAATATACACGCTTATTTTAACAGCTTAATTCAACACATTAATTTAAATCAACATCAAATATATAATATTCATATCGCAATTAATATGCAGTTTGTAGGTCAAATTAATATACAAGATAATAATGTTCTACAGGGTTTACCAAATTATCAAATAAATGTTCTAAATAAGGCCTTTGCTAAAAAAATAAAATGGCCAAATTATCTTACCAAAGTTCCCATAATATTATCTGAACTGCAATATAATTTTAATGAACAAAAAGATAAGCAATCAATAGGCGCAAGAATTTTAAGAATGTTAGGATTATTTGAATTTGTTAAAAGATCTACACACTTAGAAAATGCAATATCTACTATAAAAAATGAAGCTGGCAATAGTTTAGATCCAAAATTGGTTGATATTTTTATAAAAAAAGAATGTTACCAAATTGCAAAAAGAAATAGCGAGCGAATAGATTTAAAATTTCCAGTTGAAATAAATCTATTAAAACAACTCAATCCTAAAAAACACCATGCACTAGCATCTAATTTAAGTGAAACAGGATTAAAAATAGAAATTGATTTGTCGTTTGATTTAGGCGATTTAATAGAACTAACTATGTTTTTGCCAGGGCAATCTATCATAGCTTTAGCCACTATTGTAAGAGTTGAAAAAACAAAACAAAAATATGTTTATGGACTACACCTTTTATACCAAAGTCAAGTTCAAGAATTTTAAATATCTATATATTTTAAGCTAATTCTATCAATGTTTTTACTAAGTCAGTATAGCTTAAATTTGCCTCTTGCCATAATTTAGGATACATACTAATCGGCGTAAACCCAGGCATAGTATTAATTTCATTTATTACAAAACTGCCATCTTCCCGCAGTAAAAAATCAATCCTTGCCAATCCACAACCACCAATTGCTTTAAACGCTTTTAAAGCATATTGTTGTATTTTTAGTTTAACTTCATTTGTTAAGTTTGCAGGTATAATCAATTTAGAAGCATTATTATCAACATATTTAGAATTAAAATCATAAAAACCTCCATTGGTTTGCACTTCTCCAAGCGGGCTTGCTTTAGGATTTTCGTTGCCCAAAATAGCACATTCAATTTCGCGGCCTTGTACACAGCCTTCAATCAAAACTTTATAATCTAAGTCAAATGCTATATTTAAAGCGGCATCTAGCTCTTTTTGATTAGTTACACAACTAACTCCAACTGAAGAACCTTGACAGGCTGGCTTAATATAAAGCGGTAAATCAAATTTTAAAGACAATTCATCAAAACTAGGTATGACACTGCCCTTGCTAATGGCTATGCCATCGGCAACAGGTATATTGGCCCCACGCAATACATCTTTAGTTATTTGCTTATCTATTGCAATGGCTGATGCCATCACTCCGCATCCCACATATTTAAGCCCTACAATATCAAAAAAGCCTTGTATTCGTCCATCTTCACCCCCAAAACCATGCAAAATTGGCAAGGCAACATCCAATAACACCTCGCCATCGGCATAAACCAATTTAGCCTTGTTATCTGAGTTTACAATATAAGTTTGAAAGCGGTTTTGCTTAGATAAAGCAATACTTTCAACATCTGTGTGTCCGTTGGTAAAATTTCCATCGGGATAATACCACCACTGCCCCTTATCATCGATACCAATTATATGTAATGTATATTCACTAGATTTCAGCACTGACTGTATTGAACTTGCCGATACCAAAGATATTTGATGCTCTGTGCTAAGACCGCCTGTAAATACTGCGATATTGTAAACTTTCATTATGTCTCCTTGAAGATATAGATAAGTATTCTATAATCATTTGATGATGAAAAACATAACAAAAAAAATACTATATCTATTATTTTTAAGCTTAATCATATTTGGATGTGATCAAAATCAAATGCATCACAATCCACCCAGAGATTTTGATGCCCAGAATATACTACCGCAAGAATCTAAACCGCATGGTATTTACCACACCATAGCAAATGGTGAAACTTTATGGAAAATATCAAGAAGGTACAATATTCAATTAAGTGATATACTAAATTATAACCCAGCCTTAGATACACGCAATATTACTGTTGGAACTAGAATTTTTATCCCCAGTGCAAGTGTAGAATTATCTAGCATAACAACTAAAATAACTCAAAAAGACCATGGTTACCCTTGGCCTGTTAAAGGCAAAGTTATTACAGAACATAGTTTTAAGCAGCCTGGTATCGACATATTAGCTAAGCCAGGATTGAAAATTAAAGCCATTAGAAGCGGTAAAGTTCTTTTGTCTACTTCACATTTTCCGGGACGTTGGATAATTATTAAACATAAAACATTTTGGTCTATTTACGGCAACTTAGGTTCTAGGTGCGTTACAAAAAGCCAAACAATTAAACAAGGGCAAGTTATAGGAACTGTTGGCAAAAAAACAATCCACTTAGAATTTATGCGTAATGGTAGTCCGTTTAATCCTCGTGATTTACTTGGTTCATGATTTTACGACAAGAACTTGAAAATCGCGAAGCGATTCAACTAAAAAAATATGCCTGTTTTGCTAAAGATAGTTTTGGACGCAAATATCCGCAAAGCCACGATGAAATCAGAACTTGCTTTCAACGTGATAGAGGCAGAATTATCCACTCATCTGCCTTTAGACGATTAGAATACAAAACACAAGTATTTGCAAATTACGTTGGCGATCATTACCGTACACGTTTAACGCATTCTTTAGAGGTTGCACAAATAGCAAGAACCATTGCCGTTGCACTTGGTTTAAACTCTGATTTAGCAGAAGCCATAGCCTTATGCCATGATTTAGGACACCCTCCTTATGGACATGCTGGCGAAGACTGCCTGCAAATACTTATGAGTAACGATGGTGGTTTTGAACATAATTTACAATCTTTAAGAATTGTAGATTTGTTAGATCATAGTTACAAAGAATTCCCAGGTTTAAACCTTAGCTATGAATTGCGCGCATCCCTATGGTTACATTCACATAAACGCCAAGACAATCAGTATAAAACAGAATTTAATCAATTAAACCAGCCACCCCTTGAAGGTCAAATTGTTGATTTAGCCGATAGCTTAGCATATATAGCCCATGATTTAGAAGATGGTTTACGCTCTAATATTTTGCAAGTATCTGATTTGCAAAACTTGCATTTATGGAAGCTTATATCTCATGCTCCACAAACTGATTTTAGCGGTGTTAAACATCAATACCGCCAACGTATAGGATTGTTAATTAATATTTTAGTTAATGACTTACTTCAAGTTTCACAACTAAATATAGCTAAGTACAACCCTAAATCATGGTTAGAAATATCTAATCTAAATCACTTTTTAATTGCCTTTAGCCCTGAAATACAAAAACAAAAAGAGCAATTACACCAATTTTTATTTGATAACTTTTATCGTCATCCAAAAGTAAATACAATCACTGAAATGTCTAAAAATATTCTTACTACTTTATTTGATTTTTATCTTAATAATCCACAAAAAATGCCACCCTTTTATTACAATCTAATTCAAAAAAATCCCATAAAACGTGTGTGTTGTGACTATGTATCTGGCATGACTGATAGATTTGCATGGGAAACACATCAGGAAATTACAAAATAATGGCTTTAATATCATTACATCAAATATGTTTTAGCTTTGGTGGCACACCATTGCTAAATGGCGCAACATTAAGCATAGAAGACAACCAACGCATAGCCTTACTGGGGCGTAACGGTCAAGGCAAGTCTACCCTTTTTAATTTAATAACCCAAAAATTAAAACCTGAGTCTGGCGAAATACTATTTGAAGACGGCTTACAGGTTGGTATTTTACCACAAGAAGTCATTGTGCCTGACGAAAGAACAATCCGAGAAATAATCATCAAAGGATTAGGCAATATAGGCACTGTTTTATGGGACTATGAACAAGCTTTATTAAAATCAGATGAGAGCACAGTAGAAATACTACAAAACAAAATAAGCAAAGCAGATGCATGGGAACTGCACGCCGATGTCGATGCTGTTATAAACCGTTTTGAGCTAAATGAAAACACAATTTTAAGTTCTCTTTCAGCTGGTTGGAGACGAAGGGTAAGTTTGGCAAGAGCTGTTATTAACAAACCTAAACTACTATTATTAGACGAGCCTACCAATCATTTAGATATTGCATCTATTCAATGGTTAGAAAAATTCATAGCAAATTATGATGGTGCCGTTATGCTCATAACACATGATAGATATTTTATGAATAAATGTACTTCACGCATTTTAGATTTAGATCGTGGAAACCTAAGCTCTTGGGATTGTTCTTACTATCAATATTTACAACGGCGAGAACACCAATTAGAAGTTGAAGAAAAACAAGCACACTTATTTGATAAAAAACTTGCCAATGAAGAAACTTGGATTCGCAAAGGTATAAAAGCTAGACGTACTCGCAACGAAGGCAGAGTGCGTGCTTTAGAAGAACTGAGAAAACAAAGGGCTCAACGGCGTGAACGTAGCGGCACAGTTCGTTTAGAAATGCAAGAAGGCACACAATCAGGTAAGTTAATCTGTCAACTTAAAAAAGTTAGTTTTAGTTACCCCAACACAGAAGAACCCATTTTTAGCAACTTAACAACCAAAATAATGCGTGGTGACCGCATTGGAATCATTGGCAATAATGGCACTGGAAAAACAACACTCATCAAAACTCTACTTGGCGAGTTGCAACCAACTTCTGGTGAACAAAAAATGGGTAGTAATTTGCAAATAGTTTATTTTGATCAAAATCAGGCATGCCTGAATCCAGAATCTAATTTACAAGATGTAGTTGCCAACGGTGGCGATTGGGTAGAGATTAATGGGCGTAAATTGCATTACAAAGGCTATTTAAAAAGGTTTCTATTTGATGAAGAGCATCAACGCTCTAAAGTTAAAAATCTTTCTGGTGGCGAACGCAATCGATTATTATTAGCACAATTATTTACTAAACCATGCAATGTTTTAGTCTTAGACGAACCGACCAACGATTTAGATATGGAAACATTAGAATTGTTAGAAGAATTAGTTGAACAATTTTCAGGTACTTTGATTTTAGTTAGTCACGATCGTGCATTTGTCAACAATACTGTTAGCTCTATTTTGCTCCTAGACGGTGACGGGCTTGTTCACGAATACATAGGTGGCTATGATGATGCTATAGAACAACATCAACCCATTATAAATGCTAGACTAGCAAAAATAGCCCAACAACAAGAAAAACAACGCCAAGAAGCAACTGCTAAAAAAGAAACTCAAAAAAAAGAAAAAAAGAAAAAACTTTCTTATATGGCACAAAGAGAATTTGACGCCTTACCAGAAAAAATTGAAAACTTAGAAGAGATTCAAACTAGATTAACCAAAGAAATAGAAAACCCTGATTTATATACCGATGATGGTTCTAAATTAAAAGCGGTTTCCGCCGAACTTAAAAAAATAAGTTCAGAACTGGAAACCGCCTATGAACGCTGGAGCGAACTAGAAGAACAAACTATATAATTTATTTATTATACAGCGGAAACTCTTTAGCTAATTTAATTACTTCGGTTTTGACTTCTTTAATAATATCTTCATTATCAATATTATTTAAAACCTTATCGATTAACTCCGCAGTTTTTACCATTTGTGGTTCTTTCATACCGCGAGTAGTCAACGCTGGTGTTCCCATACGTAAACCAGATGGGTTCATTGCTGGATTTTTATCGTAAGGTATTAAATTCATATTAGTTGTAATGCCTGCTTCTTCTAATGCGTGACTAGCTTCTTTACCCTGCAAACCTTTACTGGCTAAATCCAATAAAAACAGATGATTATCACTGCCACCACTTACTATACGATAACCTTTATCCTTAAGTGCACCCAATAAGGCCTGACAATTTAACAAAACTTGTTTTTGGTATTGCTTATAACTTGGGTCTAAAACTTCTTTAAACGCCACAGCTTTAGCAGCTATTGTATGCATTAAAGGACCTCCCTGTATACCAGGAAAAACCAAAGAATTTATTTTTTTGTGATGCTCTAGTGTATTACACATAATCACACCACCACGAGGACCTCGCAAAGTTTTATGTGTAGTGCTAGTTACAAAATCGGCAATACCAATTGGTGAATTATGTAATCCTGCTGCAACTAAACCGGCAATATGCGCAATATCAGCCATTAACAATGCACCAACTTCTTTGGCAATATTACCAAATTTTTCAAAATCAATAGTGCGAGGATAAGCCGATGCCCCAGCGATAATTAATTGCGGTTTACATTCACGAGCCAATTGGGCAATTGCGTCATAGTCTAATTGTTCTGTATCAGGATTAACCTTATACCCAACAATATTAAAATTGCGACCAGAATAATTTAATTTATGCCCATGACTTAAATGACCACCATGATCTAAATCTAAAGATAAAATAGTGTCCCCTGCATTTAAAAATGCCATTTCTACTGCCATATTTGCCTGAGCACCAGAATGAGGTTGTACATTGACAAACTTAGCACCAAAAATTTCTTTTAAACGGTTACGAGCCATATCTTCCATTGTGTCATATAAGCCACAACCTTCGTAATAACGGCGTCCAGGATAGCCTTCGGCATACTTATTGGTCAATACAGAACCATTGGCCTCCATTACAGCCTTTGATGTGTAATTTTCAGATGCGATAAGCTCTAATCCCTCTTCTTGGCGTATAGCTTCTTGATCGATTAGCGATGCCATTTCTGGATCGATTGAACTTAAATATGACATTGGAACTCCTATTACTAATTAAATTCGCAGTTATAGTTTATCTATCACCTTTGGTCAAGTTGGAAGCATAAATTTATCAATACAACAGTAATTAAATTAACAAAATAAATCTAAAAATATCCAATTCCTACTAACGACTAACATTATTGATGGTGACAAAATTTTACGACTCCTATTATTTAATAATTATAGTCGATTTTTTCTTAATAATTGTCTAATTTTTAAAGAATAACTTCAAAAACTTTCTTTAAAATATACCCGCTAATTTTACAATATAACGAATAGCAATTAACCAAACTACTACACCAAAAAACTTTTTCAGCTTAACCTTATTAACCGCTATTGAAATTTTACTACCGATAAGTCCACCAATTAGAACAAGGATAGATAAGATAATGCCAAGTCTCCAATCAACCTTGCCATTTAATATATGCCCTGTCAAACCAAACATAGCAGTTATAGCTACCATTACAGTTGAGGTAGCAACAGCAATATCCATAGGAACCCCACAAATAAGTACCATTATAGGCAATTTGATTATGCCCCCAGTTATACCTAACATTCCAGAAAGAACACCTATAAAAGCCGTGGCAGTTAATACTAACGGTAAATTTACTGAATAATTTTCACCATTAAAATTACGCTGCCACCGCCACCATTTATTTTCTGATAGTAATTCATATCTATTGTATTTAGAATTATTTTTTAGCATCAAAGTTCCTGCAATCATAAGAATGCCGGTAAGACATCCCAGCAAAACATTTTCTGGCAATAAAGCACAAAAATACCCACCAACAAAAGCCATAATATCAGTTGGAGGGTCTATCACTAATGCTAATTTCCAATCTACTTTACGATTACGCAAAAATGTTGATAATGCTGCCAATGAGGAAACTGTAATCAATATAAGACTAATTGCTGGAGCTTGCTTAAATGAAACCCCAGCAAATAGAAGAATTGGTACATACAAAATACCACCTCCCATACCGAGCATTGAAAAAACTATAGAGACAACAAAAAAAACAATTGATAGAATTACAAGATGTTCCATTAAAATTATTTACCTTACCTTTTAATTTTTACAAACAGGCAAGACAAACTTTGCCGTTATCAGTTTCTGTAAGTGTTTTAACAAAAGTTAATTCGCCACATTTTACACAAGCCTCAGCTTCAAAATCGCCGGTCTTACTAGTAAAATTATAATCTTGTATGGGAGCAATATTTAAAAAAATATCTTCGGGCATTGACATTACTTTTTCTACAAGAGGATTGGCAATGTCTTCAGAAATATCTTGTGGAGCTACACCTTGTTTTCGTTGTTCTACAAATGGTGATTTTAACATATTAGCAAAAAAGTCATTCTTTAAAGATACTCGTACAGAACGATTAGCTTTAACGTCTATTAGCGTAAATGCCATTTTATTATAATATAACTTTTCAATATTTGATTTTCCGTAAGTACAGCCAGTAATAATCATAATACCGTCAAGAAAACAACCTGCTGCATGTCCTTTCCCGGTTTCTGAAATAACATACAACTCCTTATCCTGAGACCTTTTTACGCCAAGAACATTCATAGCAGCTGCTGCTGCCCGCAATCCCAGTGGCATAGCAGGACACTTATGCCCATGAAATTTCATTCCTAGTTCTATAAAATCAGATGCTGTTATCATTTTTTCTCCTTTAAAATTTGTTTAAAATATAAACTTATAATTTTTTGCACTGTGTATTTATTATATTAATAAAAACCAAATAGCTGTTTTGTATTTTCTACTAAGCTATCCATCAATGAATATACTATAGGAATAACAATTAAAGTTAATACTGTACCCACAAGCAACCCACATGCAGCAACAATTCCTAATGGACTCATTCTTTCTAACCCAACGGCAAATTCAAAAATTAACGGTGTTAACCCTACAATAGTAGATACTGTTGTCATCAAAATTGGTCGCAAACGCAATCTTACACTGTGTAATATCGCTTCATTTTTACTCATTCCATTTTCACGAGCACCAATAATAAAATCTAATAGCAAAATGCTATTATTAACAATAGTACCACTTAATAATATCAATCCCATCATTGCGGGTTTACACATAGGCTTGTCAAAGATAAGAAGTCCCCAAAATCCACCAGAAATAGCCAACGGTATAGCTGACATAATAGTAAATGGGTGCAAAAAAGATTTAAACATTGCTATTAAAAGAATAAATAACAGTACTACTCCAATAATAAGCGCACGCCCCATTTCTGCCTGACCAGTCTTCATATTAGCTGCCGATCCAGCAACATCTAAACTATAACCATATGGCATTTTAATTTTAGAGACACGCTTATTGACCATGGCAGTTACTTGCCCAATTGTATACCCACGATTAATACCTGTAATATCAATCGTAGGCAAAAGCTTTTCGTGTGTGATAAATGGCTGTTCACGATGCAAGGTAATTATTGCCATAGAACGCAAAGGCACTTGTCCATATTTTGTTGATATATATACATTCTTTAACTTTTCTGGACTATTAATATCGTTGTAATCATATTGCACACTAATGGGTATATCCAAATAATCATTGAGCCTCATATATATTATTGGCATTCCTTTAACTAAAACCCGTAATTCTTTAGCAATATCCATTTGTGACACCCCGTAAAAAGTCGCCAAATTACGATCGATAGTAATATCGCAACCAAGTTTATCTCTATTCCAACTTTTCCGCACATCTACAAGACCCGGAGTATTCTCAAGAGCTTGTAAAGTAATATTAGCTAATTTATCTAAAACTTTAGTATCTGGTCCACTTATGATAATATCCAGAGGAGCACGAGTAGTGGATAAAGGTGTAGCCCCGTACTCACTCATCTGCAATGTATGTATACCAGGAAAGTCTTGTAACGTTTTACGCCAATCATCTTGTATTTGCCATATATCACGCTCACGATGCAAACGATCAACCATGATTACCTTAATTCTACCAATTTGAGATGTCTTTGCCCCTCCTCCAAAACTCATCTCACCAGGTTCTGAACCTACAGTGGATGACATACTGATCACACCTGGAGTTTTATACAACTGTTCTTCAATACTGGATAACACCTTTTCAACTTGTTTAGGTGTATAATCTGATGGTGTTTCAAAATCTATATTAACAATGCCTGTATCCATTTTAGGCATCAATTCTCCACCGAGAAGAGGTTTAACATTTTTCATTGTCAGAACAAAAAATGCTATTGAAATCAAAATAACAAACCAACGCACCTTTAATGCAATAGTAAGTATATATAAATAAACATATCCCAATCTTTCAACCGCTACATCAGTTATAGTAAATAAACGTTCCACAAAATTACGTTTATGTTTACCATGAGACAATAATCGTGATGCCATAAGTGGTACAATTGTTAATGCCGCAACTAATGAAGCGACAAGCGTTGAACTTATCATCAAATTAAGAGGTCGCATTGTTTGCTGAGTATAACCTCCAGCAAACATAACAGGAACAAGAACGATAATAGTTGTTAGCATTCCAGCAGTTGTTGCCAAAGCAACTTCTCGAGATCCAACACTCGCTGAACGCCTAGCATCCTTATCTTTATCGTCCTGATAATGTCTAAAAATATTTTCAAGAACAACAATCGAACCATCAACTACCATTCCAACTGATATAATTAAACCAGACAGAGTAACCATATTTAAAGTATATGGACTAAACCATAATACAACTAAACTAGACAAAAAAGCTAGCGGAATACTAACAGAAACAATCAATGCTGTTCGTATATCAGCAAGAAACATAAAGATAACCACAATAGTAAGAAATATAGCCTGCAACAAAGACGATCTCATTCCACTAACATTCAAATCAATCACTGGCTGTTGGTCATCTGTTATTTCAAATTTTATATCTAGATACTCGGCCTTAAGCAATGGTAAGCGTTTCTTGATATTTTTAATTACAGTTACTGAATCGCCATGCTCAACTTTTAATAAATTCATTGCTATAGCTGGTTTACCATTTCCATGATAAATACTTCTAGATTCCTTGGTTGATAAGACAACATCTGCCACATCTTGTATTCGTATTATGCCATTATCATTATGGACTATTGGAGTACTCTTAATCTCTGCAATATCTTTAAACTCGTTAGAAATTTTTACCAAATACTCCTTATTTGGAGAATAAATCGTCCCTGCAGGAGATGAAATATTATTTCTCTGAAGAGCAGCAAGTACATTGTTTAAGGTCAAATTATTACCTACTAACTTTGCTCGATTAATTAATACTTTAATTTCTGGTTTTTGTGAACCAAAAATATCGACATCAGCTACACCATTAATATTTAAAAATGCATCTTCTATTTGATTTTCTGCAAGGAGTCTAATATCAGACAAAGTTTTTAAACTATTTTTTTTAGGAGTAAGAGCAATCGTCAACAGCGGTTTAGTTGCATCACTGATACGATAAATTCTTGGCTCCATTATATCAGCAGGCAAAGACGCTTTTATGCGATTAACGGCATTCTGAACATCAAGAGTTGCCTCACCAAGTGGTTTGTCATAAAAAAACTCGGCGTTAATTGAAGAAACCCCGTCACGGCTAGTGCTAGTTATTCGTTTAAGCCCACTAAGAGTATTTAATTCTTTTTCAATAATCTGTGTTATCTTATCTGCAATATCTTTTGAATCCGCACCAGACCATACCGTAATCACTGCCACTTGAGGCGGTACGGTATCTGGGAATAAATCAGTTGCTGTTCTAAAAAAAGCAAACATACCCAAAGCTATAATTAAAAGCGAACCAGCGATAATGGCGTATGGTGATTTAATTGAAAAGTCAGACAAATTCATTATTTAGCCTCAACTTTCATTCCATTAGAAATTTTAGCCCAACCCAAAAAAGAGTTAAGTACAACAGTTTCTCCAACTTTAACACCTTTAACAGCCACTTTTCCTGTAGCACTTGCAATCACTTTTACTGTATTTACATTTAATTTGCCATTTTTAACAATATAAATATATTGTTCTCCTCGATCATTAGTCGCAATACTACTCTGAGGTAGAACTACCTTATTCGTAGCAATATTATATGTCATAAACAATGTAATATACGCCCCCAATGGTAAAGTTTTGTTTGCAGTTTTTTTTAATATAGCTTCTGCACGTAACATACGGGATTTATTTAATTTAGGATACACTTTACTTAATGTTACTTCATAAGTTTCTTTGTCAAATGTAAAAAAACCCGCTTGCCCTTTTTTGATATACGAGATATCTATTTGTGGAATATCAAAAACTAATTTTATTGAGCTTTGATCTTCAACACTAAACAATATCTTGCCTATAGTTACCATATCACCAATATCAATATTACATTGCGATATAACACCAGTATACGGACTTATTATTGTATAATATTTTTTTTGAGTATTTAATTGATCAATATGTCTTTTAAGCGTTTGAATTTTATTTTCAATAACAAATAATTGTTTAACAACTACTTGTTCCTTACCTTGTGCCACATTGTATTTTTCAACCGTAGCTTGAAATTGTGAATTAGATATTATATTTTTATCTACAAGAAGCTTGTCTCTGTGTTTTTCGTTAAGCCAATATTTACTTGTTTGACGTAAAGAAAGCAAACTTTGTCGACTTACTGCCAATTCTGCTTGGGCTTGTTTTATTTGTGATATGATAATTGCAATTCCATCAATAATATTTTTATCATCAAGCACCGCAAGGATATCACCTGCTCTAACTTTTTCACCTTCACGATAAAAAATTTTCTGCACATTCGCCACTACACGAGCTGAAACTTCTGCTGTTTGTTCTGCCTCTATATAAGCCAAATATTCATTACTTTCTTTTAAAGAACCTTTAACAGCCACAGTCATCTTAACAGGTTTGTTATTTAGATGAAACTTTGGTGATTGAGATAATGATTTTTGCTTATTTATAATTAAATGATGTCCAATATTAACTAAGACCATAATTAACACAACTATCACTACTACACGAACTGCAACTATTTTATTCATAATAATATTCCTTTAAATCTACCTTCTAATTCTTGCAGCAAAAAAACACTACTTTATATAAATTTCCATCTTTTTAATATTAGCCTCAATCATTCCATCAATACAAGATATAAAATTTAATACACATTTTACCTCAAGAGAATAAAACACCTTATTTCCATCTTTGGTATCACTAACAATACCTGCCTGCTTTAAAACAGAAAGATGCTTACTAACCGTTGATTTATCCGCACCAATCATTTCCGTCAACTCACATACGCATTTTTTACCTTTGGCAAGTTCGTTAACAATAAAAATTCGACTAAAATGCGCTAATGCTTTAAATACATTAGCCTGTAAATCCATACGCTCTTTAGTTTGTTTTTTCACTACCATTTCTCCTTGTTGGCTAATTGGCATTATAGCCAACAAGTTAGGGGCGTCAATTTAAAATAGTTCCCACTGATTTTTGAACGTAAAAATTTATCTGTCTTTTTTAACATTTCAGACTTCTTTTATTTAAAAAAGATGTCTATTTTATATTTTTTTGGTGATATGGTATGCAAACTCAATTAAAATTATATTTTTATATTTTTATGGAAAACAAAATGTCAGATTTTTTTACATCATATCAAGAACACGTCAATCAAAGAGCATTAGAAGGTATACCTCCCCTTGCCTTAGATGCGCAACAAACCAGTGATGTTTGCCAATTGCTACTTGAAAACCACCCCCGCAGTGCGGAACTTGTAGAATTGCTAACCAACCGAGTAAATCCCGGTGTTGATCCTGCTGCACAAGTAAAAGCTGATTTTTTAACAAAATTGGCTTTAGGCATACAACAAACAAATAGCCTAAGCCCAGAAACCGCCTGTAAATTATTAGGCACTATGCTTGGCGGGTATAATCTTAGTGGGTTAATTAAACTATTAAATTGCGAGGATAAAATTGCCAGTATCGCTGCTCAAGGTCTAAAAAACACATTGTTAATTGCT
>Ga0256837_1000098_pt1 | contig 78215 bp, 73 predicted proteins | sample 4562384metaG_FD_185976 | JGI IMG/M metagenome (GOLD analysis project Ga0256837, IMG submission 185976) | Hydrothermal vent microbial communities from Guaymas Basin, Mexico - 4561-384 | ecosystem: Environmental > Aquatic > Marine > Hydrothermal vents | place: Mexico: Guaymas Basin | collected...
AGAAAAAAGGAATGCAAAAAGGAATGCAAAAAGGACTTGAAGAAGGCGAAAGAAAGAAACAAATAGAAATAGCTAAAAATTTATTAGATGTTTTAGATGTTGAGACTATATCGTTAAAGACTGGTTTAGATGTAGAATTTATTTATGAGCTTAAATAATGGCTGTGGTGCAAAAAACGTAAGATGCTAAACTCAGATCATGAAAACTAATCAAAAAGCTCAAAAAATACCGAAAAGCCATTTCACTGGAAGCACTATGAGGGTGAAATCATCCTGATAAATATGAGGTGGTATTGTAGTTATGGGTTAAGTTATCGAAATATTGGTTAATATAATGGAAGAGCGTGATCTTAACGTGGTTCACACGACAATAATGAGATGGTCCATGGATATGCTCCTCAAATTGACAAGAAGATTTGGCACGCCTGAAAAGAGCTGAGAAGTCTTGGCTAATGAATGAAACTTATATTAAGGTTAAAGGAAAGTGGAAGGCCGTCTTCCTGAAAAAGTTAAGATTCGAGCTGTTAAATACCGGAACAATATAGTTGGCAAGATCACCGGTTTATTAAGAAAATAACAAAGCCTGGTCTGGGTTTTCAATCGATACGAACAGCATTAAAAATTATCGCTGGAATTGAAGCCATGCACATTCTCTGTAAAGGGCCATTACGCAGAAGTTTTTCCACAGGATCTTCACGTACACAGATCGTAAATAAACTGTTTGGGTTGAGTGTTTAATGGAAGTGGATTTTTCTAAAATTGTGCCTTATAAGAGTTTTTACACCAGAGCCACATGAAGGACGTAATGATTATAAAAATTTAACACCACAGGCACTAAAAAAAGATATTCAAAAAGTTATTAAGCTAGGCTAATTGTCTCTATCGGATGCTTACGGTTGAATGCAGTGTCGCGGTTGCCATTCAATAAAATTTATATATAATTTTTTATTATATTAATGGAGAAGAACTTTGACATCTAAACAAAGCCTTGACGATACAGATTGGGCAATTATTAAAATACTTTCTGATGAAAATACTACTAATAATGCTATAGCTGATGAATTGGGCATTACAGAAGGCACAGTGCGACAACGTATTAAACGTTTGCGTAGTACGGGGGTATTAAAGATTAAGGCATTAATTGACCCTGAAACCTTGCCTAATCAACAACTTGTTTATATTATGGTTAATGTTAGTGAAGCTCATTTATTAGACGAAAAAGCTAAGGAAATATCTAATTTAGGCGGTGTACTGTCGGTATCTATTATGGCAGGTCAATATGATTTAATGATAGAGCTTTTGGTGGATTCTAATAAAGGTTTAATGAAATTTATTACTAAAAGTTTGTCAACTGTAAAAGGATTGGCTAAATCGGAGACTTTAGTAACTTTAAAAAGTTATAATAAGTACATATAAAATATGAAAATATCACGTATATCTATTTTTGATATCTTTAAAATAGGCGTTGGTCCTTCTAGTTCGCATACATTAGGTCCGTGGCGAGCTGTTAGGTCTTTTTTGCAAGATTCTCAAAAAATTAAATCATTGGCAGATGTTGTATCTGTTGAATGTTGCTTGTTTGGCTCTTTAGCTTTTACAGGCAAAGGACATCAAACCGATAAAGCTATAATATTGGGGTTTTTAGACTTAGACCCAGAAACGGTGGAAATTGATAAAATAGAACATATTTTAAATGATGTAGAAAGTCATAAAAAGATATTATTTGCTGGAAAGTACAATATAAATTTTGATATTGCTAAAAATATTATTTTTGATTTTAAAACACCTACAGATTATCACCCCAATACTTTTGACTTAAAATTAGTTTACAATAATGGTGAGAAACATACGGCAAGGTATTATTCCACTGGAGGCGGTTTTTTTGAATTGCATGGGCAGGCAAGTGCTGCCACTATAAAACCTATGCCACCGCATCCAGCACAAAATGCTAAAGAACTATTGGCATTAAGCGTTAATCAAAATAAATCTATTGCAGAATTAGTCTTTGAAAATGAATCATTTTGGACATCACCTGAGCAGGTAACTCAACGGATTGAAAAATTATGGGATACAATAAAAGATTGTATACATCGTGGTTTTTTGTCGACGGGTACATTGCCAGGTGGGTTAAATGTTAAATATCGTGCCGGCGAAATAGCCAGGCGCCAGTATGATTATCCGCGATTTAATAGTTTTGATGAATTCTTAAATTTATTAAGAGGCGAACAATTAAAATACTCTGAAGTATCTGGTTGGGTATCGGCATTTGCTTTAGCTGTTAATGAAATAAATGCGTCAATGGGTAGAATTGTAACCTCTCCCACAAATGGTGCGGCAGGTGTGATACCTGCAGTATTGTTATATGCGTATTGTTTTGAAAATAAAATTAGCCAGCAAAATATTTGTGATTTCTTTTGTACAGCAGGAGAGGTTGGTACTCTTTTTGTTAAAGAGGCGACTATCAGTGCAGCCCAAGGTGGTTGTCAGGCTGAAATAGGTGTTTCGTCAGCAATGGCGGCGGCAGGTTTAACGCAAATTATGGGAGGAACAGCAGCGCAGGTTCTTGAGGCTGCCGAGATTGCCATGGAGCATCATCTTGGTTTGACTTGCGACCCTGTTGGTGGGTTGGTACAAGTGCCTTGTATCGAGCGTAATGCGATGGGAGCTTGCAAAGCCATAACAGCTTCTCAATTGGCTTTGACCAGAGACCCTAGGGATTCTTTGGTGGACTTGGATGATGTGATTGAGAGTATGTGGAATACAGCTAAAGATATGAATGATAAATATAAAGAGACCTCTAGGGGTGGACTTGCTTTGTCGGTCACTTGTCGAGAGTGTTAATCTTTAATTATTAACGTTAGATTATTAATATTGAGGATTGTTATGTTAAAATTTGAAGTACCACAAGATGCTGTTTTTTATGCAATATTAAACGAAACTTTTATTTTTGGCGAAGATATTTTAACCTTAGAAAAAACTTCTAAAGTCGATACAAAAGATTCGACATTTGCATGGGTTGTTAAGGCTTTTGGGTATGCAGGCGCGCTTAAAACTATCAAGCAACTTAGAAAAGAACAGGATAATCAAAGTAGGTTAGTAATTCCTAATGATTATCATTTGCGTTTAATATATCAGATGTTATGTAAATTTAGTGAAAGCCATAATGAAGAAGTTCAAGATTCAGGCGTTCAAGAAATAGACGGTTTTGCACTTTCTAAAATCAAATTTAATGCATTAGTAGAATTATACTTTGGTGATATAGATAGTTTACATATGAAATTACCCGCATCTGGAAAATTAAAAGCAGATGATTTAATTATGCAAGAAGCTGATTTGGAAAGTGAATTTTTAACCTTGGGCGATAAGTTTTATGTTGAAGGCGCAACGTACCCACAGTTAGATGATGATGTGTCATTGATGGCTCCAATTAATGATTTTGAAGATGCCTTAGTTGAAGAAGAAGATGCTGTTGCTGATTTTTATGCAGATGAAGATGATTATGATGACCCGTTGGCAGATTATGGTATGGGTGACGATGAAGACAACTGGGGTTACGAAGATTAATAAAGGTTGTTGACAAAACATAACGTTTGGTTATATTGCCAAATGTTATGTTGAATATGCAACCATATATAGATAAAACCAAAATAATTAAAGCATTAGCGCACCCTACTAGATTATGGATTGTAGAAGAGCTTGCCGGTGGTGAGCGTTGCGTCTGTAAGTTTGTCCAAGATATTGGTGCTGATTTTTCTACAGTCTCTAAGCATTTGTTGTTGTTAAAACAAGCTGGCATTATTGTTGATGAAAAACGTGGTAAACAAGTTTATTACACTTTAAAAACGCCTTGTATATTGTCGTTTATTGCTTGTATAGAAAAAGTCGCTAACAATGCTTGAAATATTTACGCGTTTAGCAGATTATATTTGTTATCAAGTATTGGAGCTTGGAGTAAATACAAGCTTAGGCGAATCACTACATTTTTTTATTGAAGATACTACTAAAATATTTGTTTTGGTAATGTGTATGATTTATGCCATTGCCATTGTGAGAGCCTCGCTTGATTTAGAGGTTGTACGTAGATACTTGCATAATCGCCCTGCGTGGTTTGGGTATTCTTTGGCATCTTTTTTTGGTGCGATTACACCATTTTGTAGTTGTTCTAGTATACCAATGTTTCTTGGTTTTACCTCAGCGCAAATACCAGCGGGGGTTACTTTATCATTTTTAATCACATCACCTTTGATTAATGAGGTGGCAGTTGTTTTGTTGGGTTCATTGCTAGGTTGGAAATTTACAATTGTATATATCATTGCAGGTTTAACGGTTGGGGCTTTGGGTGGTTTTATTTTTAATGTGCTAGGTGCGGATAATCAATTACAGCCTTTGGCACGAGGAATAACTAAAGAATCTTTAAACGATAATGTGTCTGTTGTCTCTTTAACTTTGCATCAAAGGCACTTGTTTGCAAAACAAGAGGTTGCTCAGATATTGGGACGAATCTGGAAGTGGATTTTTATAGGTGTTGGTGCAGGGGCAGCCTTGCACGGTTTTGTGCCAGCTAGTTGGATAGCATCTCATTTGGGTGATAAATCTTGGTGGAGTGTACCGATGGCGTCTTTGTTGGGCATACCGTTATATAGTAATGCTACTGGTATGATTCCTATAGTAGAAACTCTATTAGATAAGGGTTTGCCAGTCGGGACGGCATTGACATTGATGATGTCAACAGTTGGTGCTAGTTTTCCTGAGTTTATTTTATTAAAACAAGTTTTAAAGCCACGCTTATTACTTTGGTTGTTTATATATTTTTTAATAGCGTTTACCAGTATTGGTTATTTAATGAATGCTTTATTTTAATGGAGATAACAATGAAAATACAAATTCTTGGAACAGGCTGTGCTAAATGTCAAACCTTAGCACAAGTAACAAAAGATGCCGCTACAAAAGCGGGGCTTGATTTTACTTTAGAAAAAGTAACAGATATTAACGATATTATGGCTTTTAAAGTTATGATGACTCCAGCATTAGTTGTTGATGGCGAAGTTAAATTAACGGGCAAGATACCGTCATCAGAAGAGCTTAATGCATTATTAGGTGTATGATTATTATTGCCATTGCTTCAAATATTTATAGAATGCGTAATTAAAATTTGTTTTAGGATTTATCTATGGAAGCTTATATTAAGCCAGAAATCACAGGATTAACCCCTTTTTATACGGGTAAAGTACGAGACCTTTATGATTTGGGAGATAGATTTTTAATTGTTGCATCTGATCGTATATCTGCATTTGATGTTATTATGCAAAATGGTGTACCGGGTAAAGGTATAGTATTGACACAAATATCTAAGTTTTGGTTTGATTATTTGGGTGATGAGTTTCCAAATCATATTATATCTTTTGATGTTGAAGATGTACCCGAAATTAATAAGTCAGATTACGCCAAGCTACGAGGACGTATAATGCTGTGCAAAAAATTAACTATTTTGCCAGTGGAATGTATTGTGCGTGGTTACTTGACAGGTTCGGGGCTTAAATCATATCAAAAAGATGGTACTGTTTGTGGCATTAAATTGCCAGAAGGCTTGGTGGAAAGTTCTAAATTGCCAGAGGTTATATTTACGCCATCAACTAAGGCTGTTGAGGGTCATGATGAAAATATTTCTTTTGAACAGGCTGTAAAAATTGTGGGCGAGGATAATGCTCAATGGTTAAAAAAGACTTCTTTGGCTGTATATGAAAAAGGACGAGCTTATGCTAAATCTAAAGGCATTATTTTGTGTGATACTAAGTTTGAATTTGGTACAGATGCAAATGGCAATATTGTTTTAGCAGATGAAGTGTTAACTCCTGATTCTAGTCGTTTTTGGCAAGCTTCTTTGTATCAAGAGGGGCAAAGTCAGGATAGTTTTGATAAACAAATTTTAAGAAATTATTTAGAGACATTAGATTGGGATAAAAATTATCCTGGACCTACATTGCCTGCCGAGATTATAGAAAAGGTTAGAGCCAGATATGTTGAAGCGGTTGAAATGTTAGCAGGCACAGATTTTGCCAATGATATGAAAAAATTGTTGGTTGATTATTTGTAAATGGTTAATGAAATTGAGTTAAAATTTTTTAATCTCGATATAAAAGCCCTCCAAGAAAAAATTATTTCTTTGGGGGGTTTTTTAGATTATGCAGGTGATATGCGAGCTGTTTATTTTGATAATGGTGAGTTAAAAAAACAAAAAGGTGCTTTGCGTTTACGTCAGCAACCTGTTGCAGGCGGGTTAATCAAAACTATTTTAACTCGCAAAGAACATATCAGCGAAAGCGGTGTTAAAAGTTGTCGTGAAACAGAAACCACTGTTGGCAATTTTAATGCCTGTCAGAATATTTTATTGAGCTTGGGTTATAAGCCAGTTTTAACCATTGTAAAACATCGTAGCAGTTATATTTTAAATGGTGGGCGTATAGAAATAGATACTCATAAAGAAGACTTAAGCTATATTCCACCGTTTGTTGAGTTAGAAGCCAGTGATAAAACTAAATTGTGGGATTTGGCATTAAATTTAGATTTAGACCCTAATAGTGGCTTAGCATTAAACGCTTTTGAAATTCAAAATAAATTTAAAAAACATTAGCTTTAAATTAATTTAAAGCTTGTTCAATAATTCTTGAAAAACATCATAAATAGTGGTAGTCTCAATGTTCACATAAGAATAAATAAGGAGCAAAAATGAGTAAAAGCTGTGTATATCTTGAAAAAGTAGAAGATTCATTAGTTAATATAGCCATATCAGGTCTTGCGGAGGCATTGAATATTCCAGACAATACAGCCCAAAAAATAGTTAATTCAGCTCCAATTATTTTGTTTAGTAATCTTGAAGCTAAACAGGCAGATGCAATTGTGCGTGCTTTTTCTTTAATTGTTGAAAAAGGTGTTGGTATCGCTTCGGCTTTAACATCAACAAGATCAGAAAAACCAATTACTTGGCCAAAAGATATTAAAGTTCGTGGGCGTAGTTTAGAAGATTATGCCTTTGCCAGTTTAGATGGTGGTTTTTTAGCCGGTGGTTTTTGTTGCCCTCGTTGCGGAGAAAAATTTGCTATTATTTCAAATCCCGTTACAAACAATTCTAGCCCAGTAGAGATTTCTGAAGCTCCAGTAGTAGTGCAAGAAACAGTTGAAAAAACGGCGCAAGAACCTGCGGAGAAAATTGTTAAAGAGCCAGTAACAGAAGTAGTTGAAGAACCTACCGAAGAGCTTGTAGAAGAATCTGTGGAAGAAGTTATAGAAGCACCTGTTGCAATAGCAGAGGAAGTTGTTGAAGAGATTATTGAAGAACCACAAGAAGAAATAGCATTAGAAAATGATGATGAAATTGTTGAAGAGGTAGTCGAGGTTGTTGATGAAGTTTCAAATACGGACGATATAGGCACAGTAGAAGCCCCAGCTCCACTTGGAAACGAATCTACCTTCGAAACAATATCTCCAGGCAGTGGTGAATTTAGCGTCCGTTTAAAGGGTATCAAAGGCAAGGATGCAAAGGCAGAGGCATCAGCTGCTATTCAAGAAATTATGGGCTTAAGTGAAGCAGATGCAAAAAAAATCCTAAAGAAAGTCATTATTAATGCTGTTAAAGATATTTCAGAAGAAGAAGCTAATAATTTAGCAGCTAAATTTGAAGCTAAAGGTATTAAAGCCGAAGTTAAAGCTAAAAAATAAAACTTACTTATTTTATCGCCATTATAGTTTGTCTTGTATAAATCTATAATGGCTTTTTTTATTTATATGTAGATAATTTTATGAAAACAACTCAAAAATGTTTGATAGAAGCTTTGCAGGGCGAAAGTAATGCCATTGTAAGGTATGCCGATTTTGCTGATGTTGCATTAAAAGAAGGCTTTAAAAATATTGCTTATTTATTTAAGGCATTGGTTGAAACCGAGAGGGTACATCAAAAAAATCATTTGCGGGCATTGGGCGAGTGTGAATATAAACAAGAGCTAGAGGATTGGCCAGTATCTGATACTACATCTAATTTGCAATATGCTGTCGATGGCGAAACTTTAGAATACAAAAGTGCTTACCCATCAATGATTAAACAAATACGTAAAGAAGGTAGTAACGAATATCAAAAGGTGGCTATATTATCGATGACTTGGAGCAGTGCAGCAGAAAAAACCCATGCACAAGTTTTAAAAATAGCTTTAAAGGCAATTAAAAAAGGTATGGATTTAGATGTGACACAGATTTTTGTTTGTGAAGTCTGTGGCAATTTAATTTTAAGTAAAGAATTGCCAAAATCAGTTTGTGATATTTGTGGTCACGATGCCTTATTTTATAAATTAGTAAAGCCATTTTAAGGAATTTTATGCCTAAACCATATCAAGAAAAATTTCATTTACAGGGTGGGGAGTTAATAAGGCAAGTAACCTTTGGAATGAACGATGGTGTTGTTAGCGTTTTTGCATTGTTAGCTGGTATAGCTGGAGCAGGTCAAGGTACGCAAACAATATTGGTTACCTTAATTGCGGCAACAGCGGCTGGTGCATTAAGCATGGCAGCAGGTGAGTTTATATCATCGAAAAGCGAGAGTGATTTTTTTAATCACGAGATAGAACAAGAACGTTTAGAAATTAAACTGTGTCCTGAAATTGAGTTGGAAGAATTACGTCAAATTTATAAGAAGAAAGGTTTTGAAGGTGATTTATTAGATGATGTGGTTAATCAGCTTGCTAAAAATGATGATCAGTGGATTAAAGAAATGGTTATTGATGAGTTAGGCGTAACAGAATTAGAGCATGAAAGCAGTCTTAAAACGGCTTTAGTGATTTTTGTTGCCTTTTGCATAGGTGCATCATTTCCGACTTTACCGTATGTTTTTTTGGCACCTTTAAATATCGATGCTGATATGATTTTTAATATTTCTACAGGTGTTACCATAGGTGGCTTATTTTTTGCAGGTGCCATGAAAAAATTTGTAACTGGTGTAAATTGGTTAAAGTCGGGCTTAGAGATGGTTTTGGTGGGAGCTTTTGCCTTTGGTATATCTTATTTGATAGGTATATTTATCCCTATTTAAAATATAAAGTTAGCCTAGCCTAAAAAAAATTGACAATGCTTTGATAAATCGTAAAATCCAAAGTTAGCTTGACCTAACTTATTTATTAAAGGAGTAAAATGTATTTATCAGATTTAACTAAAAATCAGCAAGCCAAAGTTGTGCGGGTAGGATGTGAGCGTGCTTTGGCTTGTCGTTTGGCGGATATGGGGCTTAGAAAAGGCGCAGAAATAACCGTAAAGCCGGACGCCCCTTTAGGCGATCCGATGCATTTAATGGTATTGGGGTATGATTTTACTTTGCGCAAAAAAGACGCCAAACATATAGTTGTTGAGGTGTTGTAATGAAAAAATTTACTATTGCTTTAGCGGGTAATCCAAACTCAGGAAAAACTACCATTTTTAATAATTTAACAGGTGCGCATCAGCATGTCGGTAATTATGCAGGCGTAACAGTTGAAAAAAAAGAGGGTATTTGTAATTATTGTGATTATGAATTAAACATTGTGGATTTACCAGGTACTTATTCTTTGGCGGCTACTTCTCTTGAAGAAATAGTATCTCGGGATTTCTTAATAGATACTAAACCAGATGTAGTTGTAGTAGTTTTGGATTCAGCAAATTTAGAACGTAATTTATATTTAGCAGTTCAGTTGATAGAAATGAAATTGCCACTGATATTATTGTTTAATATGTGCGATGTATCTAAGGCACGGGGTATTGAATTTGATTTAGCACGTTTATCTAAGTTGTTGGGAGCGCCTATAGTAGAATCCATAGGTCGCAAACATATGGGTATGGATAAATTAAAAAAAACTATTGTGAAAGTTGCCGAAGCTCAAAGTATACCAGAGGTTAAAATACAGTATGGCGATGATTTAGAAAAAGAAATTTATAATATAAGTAAATTGTTAGAGCAATATGAAACTAATTTAATTAAACATTATCCAGCTAAATGGTTGGCTATGAAGTTATTAGATCATGATTTGGATTTGCAAAAAAAGATAACCTCTCAAGAAGTTTTAGCTCAACTAAAAAAAAGCACTACAATAATAGAAGAAAATTATGGAGATTATCCTGAAATAGCCATTGCCGATATGCGTTATGGATTTATTTCTGGCGCTTGTCAGCAAACCATAAAGCAGACTATTGAAAAACGTCATGAAATAAGTGATATAATAGATGCTGTAGTAACTAATCGAATATTGGGAATACCTATCTTTTTATTTTTAATGTATTTAACTTTCCAATTTACTTTTACTTTGTCAGAAGCACCTATGGGTTGGTTAGAATCGTTTTTTGGGTGGTTAGCAGATTTTATATCTAGTTTGTGGCCTGCTAATAGCCATAGTGATTTAAAAGCATTGTTGGTAGATGGTGTTATAGGTGGTGTAGGTGGTGTTTTGGTTTTTGTACCAAATATCATGCTACTGTTTTTGGCTATTTCTTTGATGGAAGATACTGGGTATATGTCAAGGGCTGCTTTTATAATGGACAGACTTATGACAAAAGTAGGTCTACAAGGAAAATCCTTTATACCTATGTTAACAGGCTTTGGTTGTTCTGTACCAGCTATTATGGCAACTAGAACTTTAGAAAATCGCAAAGACCGTTTAATAACTATGTTGGTAGTGCCACTTATGAGTTGTAGTGCCAAATTACCAATTTATATGTTGTTAATTCCAGCTTTTTTTGAGACATCCATTCAACCACAAGTGATGTTTGGCATTTATTTATTAGGTGTCTTTTTAGCAATAATTTGTGCGTGGATATTACGTTTTACAATATTTAAAGGGGAGATTACTCCTTTTGTTATGGAGTTACCTATTTATCGTATGCCTACATTACGAGGGGTATTAATCCATATGCTAGAAAAGAGCTGGGAGTATGTTAAAAAAGCTGGAACAGTAATTTTAGCTATTTCTATAATATTATGGTTTTTAAGTACATATCCAAAGAAAACAGAATTTAGTAAAAATTATGATATTTTAATTGAGCAGGCAACTAACATTGCGGATAAACATGAATTAGAAAATCAAAAAAAGGCTGAGTTAGTAGAATATACATTAGCGTCAAGGGTTGGTAAATTAATTGAACCTGTTATTAAGCCCATAGGTTTTGATTGGAAAATTGGTACGGCATTAATAGGTGCATTTGCAGCTAAAGAGGTGTTTGTTGCTCAATTAGGTATTGTTTATTCTGAGGGAGAAACAGACGAGGATTCACAGTCTTTGAGAGATATTTTAAAACAATCTTATGGATCGTTAGTAGCGGTATGTATTATGGTTTTTTGTTTAATTTCAGCTCCGTGTATGGCTACTATTGCTGTTACAATTCGTGAGTCTGGTTCTTGGAAATGGGGAGCGTTTCAGCTTATAGGACTAACGGTTATGGCTTGGATTGTAACTTTTATATTTTATAATGTAGGAATGTTTTTCTCGTGGGGGGTAAGTTGATGCTAGAGACTATAATTTTAATTTTAATTTTTATAGGAGCAGGTGTATTTGCCTATCGTGCTTTACGCAATGATATTAAAAATCCCAGTTGTGGTGGTTGTAAAAAAAATAAACGCAACAAACTTTGAACTTGTTATCCTACAAATACAACAGCAAGTGCAATTAACTTTGCACTTGCTGTCCTGCAAATACGTTATAATCTAATCGTTTAAGTTTATATTCCATATAGAACATACCAACAACAACAGGGATTAAGCAAGCTAATAAATAACCAAACCCCGTATATATAAAACCTAAGTTTATGGTCATAGGTGTTAATATGGCATTGCAAAAAAGAAATAAGGTAGTGATGCCTGCAGCCAGTTTTTGCCAATCAAAATATAAGATAATTATAATTTGTACCATTAAAAGAGCTTGCATAAATGCTGCAATTAAAGAGATGCGAAACATTGTAGCAAGACCTGGATTTAAGCCTGTTATTTCCATTATTTTAGGCGCTAATAAAATACAGATTAATGTAATTGCCCCTTGAAATTTTAACATTCTTAAGATAGATAGTTTTAAGGCATCATTCATTTGTTCTTTAGCTTTGGTTAATTGATTCCAAGAGAACCCGCTTTCTAATCCACGGTAATACTCAGAATATTTTTGATAAAAACTTGTTTCGATACGTATTAAAAATAACGCCATTGTTGGTACGATAGAAATATAAGCATAATACATACAAGTGTCATAATCTGTAGTTGCTAAAAACGGGCCAGCACTTACATTGTTATCAATCCAGTAATATACTTTGTCTATCCAAATGCCAGTGTTATAGCTAAATCCACATAAAATAAGCCATGGCTTATTATACCAATATTTAAGAACTTCTTTGTCTGCCCCGTGTGTTGTTGGAAATTCTCGTGCAGTTCGTATTGCTAAGAAAAGAGCCAATACTGTCATTCCAAAGCCAAAGCCCCATAACATCCCATCTAATCCCCATACTATTCCACCCCAATATGCGGCGGCAACACTAATGGCATAGCCGATAAAAAAAGATTTAACTATGGCAATATAATCTCTAGCAGCTGACAAATAAATCATACCAACCCATGTCAACGCAATAGTTTGAAATAATAAAGCTCCGGCCAAGCTTAGTGATATAGACAGACCAGTTATTATATAAAACAAAAAACTGCTTCCGCCACCTAGTATAAATAAAACAGCCCCTACAAAATGAAAACTAGGCAATAATGATTGGGGATCATCAACATATAATCTGTCGGCTAAATACCTAGTTGTCGCCAGTTGAAAAGGCCCTGTTAATATTAATGTACCCATATATGTATATACGACAATTACTCTAAATAGCTCATTTTCTTTTGGAGTAACAATATCTTTTAATACTATGCTAATTAGTGCGATGCCGATAATCGACAGTAACCATGGTCCTGCTGAAAGTAGTGCACTATAAATGTAAGCTTGAGCAATACCTAGATAGGTGTTTTTTTGTAATATTTTTTGTAGATGAAATCCAACGCCAGCCATAATTAGTCTTGTAAAGTAGCCATTAAAAAATATTCATATTCTTTTTTGTAAGCATCGGTAACTAGGTGTAGGGCATAATAAGTTTGCACACGTTTACGTCCGGCCTTACCAATCTCACGCGCATATTCTGGATTGTAATAAAGTATTTTTAATTTCTCTGCAAATGGACTAGGCGAAGCAACTGGTACGACAAATCCTGAAGGGCCAATTTCTTTATCTTCTGCACTCCTACCTTCTAATAATTCTCGGCACGCACCTACATCTGTTGCAACTACTGGTACTCCAGCGGCATTTGCTTCTAAAATTACAAAAGGTAACCCTTCAGATATCGAGCTTAAAACTACCACATCTAAAATGGGCAAATATTTTTTAACGTCTACCATACCTGTAAATTCTATTTTATTTTTTAAATCTAATACTTCGATAAATTCTTGGCATTCTTGTACATATTCAGCCTCTTCATCTTGAGGCCCCATAATAAATAATTTAAAATTTAAATTTTCACTGTTTAAAATGTCTAGGGTTCGCAATAGAGTTTTTATATCTTTAATTGAGGCTACTCTGCCAATAAAGCCAATATGAAAGATGTCATCGGTATGGCGATAGCGTTGTTTTAGTTTTGTAAATTCAAATACATTTACACCATTGGGAATAATTTTTATTGAATCTGGTGCGCCATCTGCGATTTGATCAATTTTGTTTGCATCAAATAAGGAATATATTTGGTCAGCGGCATTATAGGCACTGCGACTTAAAGATAAAAAAAACTGTACCCACCAGTATTTGTAAAAATTGCGTTTACGTCCCATATCTAAGCTTCTAGCTTTACTTAAATCATCTTTAATCCATGATGAATTAAAGATTTCAATACGCCTTTCACGTGTGTATATGCCATGTTCACTAATCAGAAAAGCGGCATCGTTTTGTTTGCTAGCAATAGCACCTAGCATTCCAGCATAGCCTGTACAAGCTGCATGATAAATACGTGCACGTGGTATTTTTATACGCAATAATTTTAAGAGAGGTAAATTTACAAATCTATATGCCCAATAAAAATCCAAAAACCCTGCCTCTTGGTTTAAATGTTTATGATAAAAATTTTTGGCAATTTCCCATGCTTGTTGGCTGTAGGCAAAACAGTCCATAAATTGAGATTCGGTTTTTGGTATGTTCACTAATGTTTGTAAAGTATGCAAATCGAGAGGCTTTGCTTCTAGTATGTCTTCTTGTAGTTGTTCTAATTTTTGCCATTGATTTTGGCTAAGTAATTTGTCGACTTTTAAATGGGGCTTCTTATCTGGATAATCGTGTATGTAAGCTTCGTGCATATTAATCACATTTGCTGGCAAATGATATTTTAGTTTTTTAAAATCATTACGCTTAGGACCTAAATATAGAATATTAAATCTAATATATGGCATTGCATCTAACAGTTGTTTAACCCAAGAGCTAACACCTCCTTGAACGTATGGGTATGTACCTTCTAAAATCAAACACACATCGGCTTTCATTTTAATGTTCTTTTTGCACTTGTATAAAATTGTTAGAAATAATTTTTGTGGCTAATTTTCTAACACTCAATTCTTCATCAAATAAACTGGCGTCAATAATACTAGCATAGATGTTACTGTTAATTAAATGCGGGGGGTGTAATAGGGTGGCAATTCTGATTTCTTTTTGGGGTAATGTTAATAGATGTTTAATAGGCAGTGGATGTTTTAGTTGCTGTGATAAATCAGCTAGTACCCATGCTTCTATTAATGCTAAATTATAGCTGTGGGTGCTTTCGGATAAAATTTCATTTAAAGGTTTTAAATCATATTGTGCCATTGAAATTAAAGCGTTAGTAGCCCAGTTTAAACCATTACTAGCTTGTTTGGCTAGATATATGATAGCTTGTTTTTCTGCTTTGATTGAAGAGGCATATTTTATAATCAGTTTTAATTTAGCATGGTATTCAGGAAATTGTGTAATTAACTCATATAGAGAATAGTTATGTTGATATAGTAATGATTTAGAGATAGCTTTTAATAATTCTATTTCCGAGCTTTCTTGTAATAGATTTAGCATTTCTATACTTAATGTTTTATTTTTGATATGCGCACTGACTCTGCATGCTAAAATAGCAATATTTAAATATGGATGCTTAAGTTTACTTTTAACACTTATTGCTATTTCTTCTGGTAATGTATGATTTTGTCCCCACATTTCTAATCGACTTAAAACACTTTCATATATGCTATTTGGGTGTTCTTCTTCTAAGATGGAGCTAAAATCATATAGGTTTTTTTTAGTCAAAATTGAAGATAAGCTTTGCACTGCTGTATACGAGGTGAGTTCGTCAGTTTTTAGAGCCTCCCTTATTTGTGGCCATGCCTTTTTAAAACCCGCTTGTCCTGCAATTTCAATAATGTGCAAAATCACATTTGTATCTTTTTCTTGTTGCCACCAGTTACAAAAATTATCTTCTGTTTCAGGTAATGCTAAAAGTCCAGCTAATTCATAACCAATTATTCTTATATTTGCGTTTTGGCTTTGCATAGAGTTATTAGATATATGTATTATTAATTCTTCTGGCATAGCGCCTAAACTTTGTATACAAGTTCGTTTTAACTCTGGGTGAATTTTTGTAGCCATTACATTAATAATTTTAAAAGCTACATTTTCTTGAGGGTAGTTAGCTAATGCTTCTACAGCAGATTTGCGTAATATATTTTGATTTGTTTCATTTTCTAAAATATTTAATAAAGTGGATATGGCATCTTTTAGTTGATGTTTACCAAAAATTTTGCATAGGTATATTTTGACCTCTATATCCGCTTCTGTCTGTAGTGCTTGTAATAATATTTGTAACGGTTTGGATGTAATAGGTAAGTAGCATATTTGTTCGGCAGATAATTTGCGTATAGTTACAGAATTATGTGTAAGACAATTTAATAATAAATCAGCTAAATTTTTGCGAGCACTTTTTTTAAAATTTAATTTGCTTAAAGAAAGCAAAGTAGCTTCGATAACTTTTTCAGATGTTGATTTTAGTAATCGGCGAATATAGGCAATATCAAAACCTAATCCATAATAACAAAGCAAGTTTATTACTGGTATGCATAATTCAGAATTAACATCTTCTAGTAAAGATAAAACGTATTTTTGTGCATTGTAACCATCGATTTTACGCAAAGCGTTAAAAGCTTCGAGGCTTAAATCTTTATCTTTATTTTTAGTATATTCAATTAACAGTTCAATACATGGTTTGGCATTGGTCAAAGATAATAACGGACATATTTTTTTTGCCTTTATATAATTTAAATCTTTAGCAAATTTACAAAAATCTAAAAGTTCTTTTGGGTTTTCTTCTAGTTGTTCCCAAAGAATACGCGCTTCTAAAATAGTTGCTTTTTCAAGTTCAGTAAAAATAGTTTCATTATTTTTATTCATGCGGATATATTCTCTAGCCAAAAATCAATATTATGTTTAATTCTAAGCGGAATCGTGCCAAATGTCGCAGCTTGTTGGCAACATAATGCAGTTTCTGCGAACTTGCCACAGTAATAATTTGCCTCAGCGCACCATAGTAATGCAGTTTGAGGATTATCTGATGTTTTGGCTAATGTAGTAAAACACGCCAGTGCTGATTTGTAATCATGTAAACCTAAATCAATGCGTCCAGCTAATTCATAGACTTTAGAGTCCGCTTGCTTGGGGTTGATTTTATTAATATACATTTTAGCTTTTTTTAGATAGTTTTTTTCTCTTTCACCTTCGGCAATATTATAATAACTAAAATCAAAATAAGATTGGGCAAGGTTAAAGTAATCTAATGCAGAGGCTGTCGTGCGTGTTGCTCTTAAATCACGTTTTTTTAAGCTATCCGTTAATTTGCTTTCAATTTTAGAAAGTATGCTAGCAGCAAAAAAGCGTACTTCAACTGATTCTAAACTTAATGCTTTACGCAAGGTTGCAACAGATTCTGGGGTTTCTAACTGGGCTAAAGCTTCAATGGCCGTGCGTTTTTCTAATAATGGTTGGTCGGATTTGAGAATGCTAAATAAAGATAGTAAACGTTCTGGATCGGGAGTAAATGTTTTAGTCGTATTGTTGTATTCTAAATCTTTTGCTAAGTGTTCTTGATAGTCTTCAAAGGTTCCTGATTTATGCTGCCCAGATGTAGCTAAAGAATAATAACTGGCACACAAGCCTCCAAATACGGGAACGCCCATAGCTAATGTTATTTCAAAACTTGGCAATCGCCTTTCATCACGTCCAAAATAAACCGTTATTAACCCTAATACTGCACTCGTCAAATGCATTTTAGTAGCATCTATAAACTGGTGTTGTTGCAAAAACATTAAGCATAACCCTGTAGCAATTATATTAAAAATAATGATAGGTATAAAACGCATTATAGCTCTTTGTAAAAAGTTTTTTGAAACTTATTAAACTCTGGTAGATTATTTACTTCTAGTAAATTTATATTATCTGCAAAGTGGATAGGTTTTTTATTGTTATTGTTTAATATCATTAATTTATAATAAGCTAAAGTATTTAATATTTTTTCTTTGACTACATTTGCTCCAGCAATATTTGTAGAAGGTAAATATAGTAAAAATGTTTGCTGAGGATAATTATATGTTAATAAATCACTACCTCGTGCTATTTTTAAAATAATGTGTGATATTAACATTTCTAAACGCCAATGTGCTTTGCGGTTTAATGAAAATGACTGTAACGATAAACTTAAGATGGTAGCAGGTTTGGCTTCTCTGGCTAATAATCTAATGGATTTAGATACATAATCACAAAAAAAGTTTTCACCATTTAAACCTAATTCTTGTAAATCAAAATCGTGAGAGCCTTTAGCTTGCATTATTTCAATTCTGTCTAAACTCATTCCAACCCAGTGTAAAATAGTTTCAAATACATCTACACTTAAAGACGCCATATTTTTAAAAGGTATCATACCAACAGTAATACCCATAATTAGTTTTTCTTTGCGGTTATAAACCACGCCAGCAAGTATAGCATCATTTGGAATGTTTGGGTTATGTTTGGTGGTACAGCTTAAGATGCTTTTTGTTTGCATACTTTTACGTAGTAAGGCTGGTATGTTTGTTTCTTCAATTAATTTATTGTTTTGTAGCCAATCTCCGTTGTGGTGTTCGTATATACTGATGTCTTCGGCGTGTAAGATTTCTGATAGAGAATCCTTTAGACAGGTAATAAGTTCTTCTTTATTTCTAACCGAATTAAGCCTTTTTATCGGTCCGTGCATTCTAAATAAATTTCCTTCACGGCCGGCAATGTTTGATTCTAAAAAGCGATATTTTTCTTCCAGTTGCAAATAATTTTTACGATTTATTTCTAGCTCTTCTTTTGTTTTTTGTAAATTTGTTTTAAAAAAAGTTGTCTTACAATCTCGGCTATTAAGAGCCTCGCTACAATAATGGCCTAACATAATCATAGATACTGGTATAATCATTTTATTAGTATGTAGGTATAGCATATCACTAACGTTGTTGTCTATTTGATAATACCCCCAAAGAGTTAGTCCGGCACAGATTAAACTTATTAATTGTCCGTAAGGCTCACCATATCTAAAAGAAATCAATAAGATAATAAGCCAATAAGGCGACAGTGGCATTTGAGTAAAAAACATATCTTCAGGCATAGTAAAGAATGCAACTAGCTGTAAGCTAGCTAACATAAATAATGCTTCTGAATACACTTGAAGTTTTTTAGGCATAGATTATTTTTTATTTTTAAAATTTCTTTTTTTTATTTGGTTATTTTTATTTGTTTTAGGTATTAAATTTTGAACAATCTTAGCGCATTGTTGCTGAGTTAAATGCCCAAGGCTATTAGAACCAAAAATATTGTTATTAGATTTAGCACAATTTGCAGACCATATAATCTTATTTGTTGCCACATTTAACATATATACAGTCATACCTATAGCTGGCTTTTGGCTGACTCCTGTTTTATAGCGATATTCTGTAACAGTACCAGTAATAATAGTTTGTGATTTGATAATATTTGCCATTTTTTTGGCAGTTAAAATTTTTCCTGCAAATGGAGCTAACAGTAATCTTACTTTTTCTGGACTGAGGATATTTAAATTGGTATTAATCATTAGTTCGCTAGCAAGTTGATCAGACACGATTAAGCCGGCGTTGGGATTATTAGAATAATTTTCAAAAGGTACGACGGCAATTTGACCCAAATTGTCAAAAGTATTTTGCGTTAATTGTGAATATTTATTAGATGTACAACCAGTAAATAAACTAATTGCCAATATGTAGGTTAGTAATTTAAACATTTTAACTCCATTTAAAAAATAAAATTTATTCCAAAATCAGTATAGCGGGTTTTGCCTGTTGCAATGCCGTTAGATGACTGGGAATCTATACCAAAGCCAAGCCATAGTCTAATATTATCTGTTGGAATAACATATAGATTTGCTTGTAATTCATATAATTTATTCCAGCTGATTTGTCGTGGCGAATCTTGTCCTGTTGTAGCATCTAGGTGTACCCCATAGTTTTCCGTTAAAAAAACATTTGCTGTCAACCCAACTTTTAATTTTAGTAAATGTTGTTCTTGTGGGATACGTGTTTCTTGATATGCCGAGTTAAATCTTGCGCCATCTAAGCTGGTGTATATTTGCAAAAAACTATATTGGTAATCTTTTTCAAGATAGTTTCCTGTGCCTAAAAAACCAGTTTTCAATTGGTGAGAATAATTATTCCATAAATTATATCCAATTTTTCCATGCCAGTTGTAGTTACGTCCTTCGTGATGTTCTGGAGAAAACGTACTGTCTGTGGTGTAAATTTCGGTAATGCTTGCGCCACAAGATAAAATTAATTTATTGTTTATGTTTTTGTAGAGCTCTGTTAATAGTTTAAATCCGCGATTGTCTTCTTGTATGGCTATTGTATTGTCAATTTGAGGAGTCCATATTTGAGCCTCGATTGTAAAATTTAGATTATTATGTTTGATAAAACCTAAACGAAGTCCAGGGCTATTTATGTTAGAAGTATCGCTGAGTGATGTTTCTATATATGTGCTATAAAGTTTAGTTTCTTTTTGTAAGCGTATATTTATTTCTTTATTTTGTTCTTTAATTATATTTTCATCCGCTTCTAGCTGATAAGTATTTAATTTGATTATGGTAGCCAGTTTAAAGTATGCGGAAATGGGTACAATTCCAGTAATTTTTTGTAATGTGATGGTTTCTGCTTGGTTATAAGAATGTCTTGAGGTGTAAAGCAATTCTGGGCGGTGGTTGCGTATAAGTTCTGTTTGTCTTAATGTTATATATTCTAATTCTGTATCGTAGACTTGCTTGTAGTTTTTTGCAACTTGTGTAGGTTTTATATCTTGAGGAACTTTTATTAACAATTCATCATTTGCTAATAATATATTTGAGCCTATATTACAGATAAGCCATACAATAAAAATAGTTTTCAAATTCATTGTTTAGCCTTGTTAATATATGCAATGGCATTGGAATATGCCGTATAAGTATCTAACCAAGAAGTATTTTTGTTGTGCCATTTTCCTGCATCGCTATTGTAGGCTTTGGTTAATAGCTGGTTGCGTTTATTCATTTGTGCAAATTTTTGTGGCGGATTTTTGATAATAACCTTTGCCTTGATAGGTCTAGGCACAATACCGCCTATTTTAGCTACTAGCCTGTAATACTCGTTTTGTATGTTTTGTTTGCCCGGTTGTAAGTCAAGTAATTTACGATAGTTTAAAATAGCCATTGGAATATCATTAGTTTTTTCATAAAAATAGGCTTTGAGAGCCAATATATTTATATTAGATTTAGAATTATCAAATTTTCGGATAATATGTTTAGCTAATTTTAGATCGTTTTTATCTAAAGACATTTGTAACATTTGTTTGTCTATGTTGCTAATTTTAGTTTGGTATGTTTGGTATTCTGTTTTAGCTAATCGGTAGTTGTTGTCATCAATAAATAAGCTAATTAAATATGTTTTTTCGGCGGCAGACAAACCAAAAGGCTTTAATTTTGTTAATGCTTTTATTGCCTTGTTTCTATTTACTTGTCTTTGTATGTTAGTATCGTGAGCATAGTTGCGCCAATAGCGCTCTAAATAAATATTTGCTAAATATCTGGTTGCTTGTTTGGAGTTACGTTTACTAGCTAAGCGCAATAATTTATTTTGTTTTTCGGTGTCAAGTAAACGTGCGTAAAAATTAGATATGTCTATTAAATTTTCGACGCTTAAATTATCCCAGCCAATGGTTTTTTTTATATTTTGCAAATCATCCATTGCCAGTTGTCGTTTTTTTTGTCTTAGGTGCAAGCCTATTATTTTTACATATGCTGTTTTTGTTTGCGGAAACCCTTTGTCAATAATTTGTTTAAGTATAAGTTTGGCACGTGGATATTTTTTGTCTTTTATTAACAAATCAGCAATATATAAAAACATTGCACCATCTTGTTTTAATTCGGCTAATTTAGTTAAGTAAAATATATATTGTTTGTTATTGTTTATTTTTTTAGAAAACACGGTTCCCATCCAACAGATTTTTTCTTTATAACCAAATTGTTTGGCAGTTTGGTTAATAGTATTTAAAGCTTTGGCGGTTTGATTTGACCACGAATATAAATAAGCCAAGTCTTCCCAGTCGTGTATTGTAGCTTGTTGATGTTGGCATAATTTTTGTGAACTTATTATGGCGTTTGGAATATCTCTAGCGCGTATATAAAAGGTGGTTAATAATTTATAGTCATCGCAGGCACATTTATTGTGCATTAGTAATTCTTTTGCGTATGGTAATGCTTGTTCTATTTTACCTTGCCAAAGTAAAGTCTCTATTAAGCTGGCAAGGTCATTGTGCTTATGTTGAGTTTTTACCATACCCTGTAAAGCTTCTATGATGCCAGTTACATTCATTGACCATTCTTGATATGTTTTAATTTGTTCCCAAATGGCATAGTCGCTTTTGTCGTGTTTTAGTTGCTCTTTTAAAATTTTAATCGCCTCATTTAAGTCGCCAATTTCAACTAATAATTTTAAAATGGTTACATAATTTTGTTGGCGGTTTTCATTTAAAATAGCTAAAGCTTTTTGATAATAAAATAGTTTTTGATAGAAATTTACTAAAAAATCTTTTGCCCAAATATCAGATGGTTTTTGTTGTCTATATTTTGTAATTAAATTTATAATGGTTGCGTTTTGCTTATCCTTTAGAAGTAAAGGTACAATCATTTCTAGTGCGCGTTTATCTCCGGGGTTTGCATGCAATACGTCTTGCAAAGATATAATCGCGATATCCGAAGAACTTCTTTGAGCCAACATAATGGCTTGTTCACGTTGCGGAGGTATGCATAAAAATGCTAGAGTAATGACACCTAAAGCAAAAAACAAAATTTGATGGATTTTAAAACCCAATTTTCAACTCCACTATTTTGACTTTGTCCGCAGGTATTTTAAAACTATAAATACCGTTTTTAAAATTTGTTTTGATTTGTTTATTATTTAAATAAACAGTAGGGGTATGTATGCTTCTAAATTCAAATAAGCCACTTTTGCAAAACAATTTGATTTTGGCTAAAAAATTATGTTTGGTCAATTGTGGGGCTAATAGATTGTGAGTAGATTTTTTTAAACTGAAAATGTTTTTTGGATTTGCACTTAGGTAAATTTTAGTATTTTTTGCATTTATACTTACATATAAAGAATTGCAAAAATAGTCCCATCCCAAAACACCTTTTGATTTTTGCATATCAACGGCACGAGTTTCGTTATCAAATCTGATGGTTTTTAAATAACCATTAGTTTTAAATTGCCAAGCGGAATTATCATCTGAAAGTCTATAAATTTTTAGTGATGTAAAATCTAAAACCATTCGGCAATAATCAGCTACATCAATCCAATTGAGTTCTTGTTTGCTTAGCCAAGCATATATTTTTTTTAATGAGTTTAACCCCGCCTGATTTTCACAAATATAAAAATGATAGTATAAATTTAGTGCAATCAGTCTAGGTGAGGCTGTGTTTTTGAAAGTATCTAAAATATGTACAAAGCCGCCTTTATCTTGATGCCAGCCGTTAGTGTATAAATATTCATTGCCTGCTGGTGCGTATATTTGTAACTCTTTGCCTTTTGCTACTGTAAGTGGTGCAATAGTAGCACGACTGTTATATATAGCATCATATCTTGAGTTACCGCCATTTAGATTTAAATAACCGTTTTTGCGTAGCAATGCTATTTGTGCTTCGGTTGGGTCACAGTCACCAGTCCATAAAAACACCTGAGCTTTTTTGTTTTTTGGAACAGTTAATTTTTCAACTAATTTAATAGCGCCAACAGTTTCAAGGTAATCACTATAAATATAGTGGGGATATTTTATGCCGACTTTATGTTTTGCCCAATTCATAGGGTGGCAGTATCCATGTGCTGTAGGTTGTACATGGGGAAGTTGCATAATATTTTTAAAGACATCTAGTTGATTGTGTACTAAGCCGTTTTTATCTATCCGACAAGCAACTAATCCGATAGTAATAGGATATGTATTAGTTTTTAATATTTCATCATAGCAGACTTCGGGAGAAATTCTTTGACGCCCTGGCAAGTTAATGCTTTTGTTTGCCATACCATCGCCATCGATATGCGAAAATGCAACTCGACAACCTGTAATGGTAGTAACATCAGCTTTAGGTAAATTTTGTGTGTTGAATGCGGCTTCTAAAAATATAAAAGGGTTTAAATCCCAACTGATTTGCCATTGTGGCGCTTCAAAAACTCTGTAAGCAAAATTTGGCTCACTGATAAATCCTCCACGCTTGCCAACACCAATAGCTATAGCTTGTGAATCGGCAATATCTTTTAGATATGTAATCCTCCAAGCTTGCATACCAAATCCCGAAGGGCGAATGTCGTGATAAATCAAATCTTGTGGTGGTAGTTTGGTTTCGTAATCAAATAAGTTTTTTTGCTCTTTGAGGTTGTGGTATTGCACACGAATAGGATCTATTAAATCTCCGTATTTGCCATAAGATAAACCCATAGCATTTAAAACTTGCGTGTATAAATGTTCATCGACACTTTTGCCTTGCATGTTGGTTTCGGCTCCTAAGCTACCAATTAATACAACGCGTTGATTGTTGTTTAGTTGTTTTAATAACCATTTCAGATACATGGCAGGATGTTGCATTTTTTGGTCATTAAACCAAATTAAAATCCCACGATATTTGGATGTGTCAATCAGCTTGTCTTTGGTTATATCTAAATAATCCACCATTAAACCAAGGCGGTTAAGGGGCATTTCTAACCGTCCGTGGATATTGCTTTTTATTACAGAAGTCTCATTAGAGTCAAATAATGCTAAAATCCGTCTCGGTTCTATTTTTGAAGTGCTTGCAAGTATGTTTGATTGATTGTAGCATAAAAAAATGCTTAAAAATACAATTATGATGCCCCACCTTTTATGCATTTAAGATACCTTTTTTAGGAAATAAACTATGTTTAATTATACTGTTTTGCGCTTTATTCTCAAGTTTAAGAACTTTTGTTTAATTAATTTTATATTGTTTTTTATATGTATTTCTCAATGTATTGCCAGGGTCGATATTCAGTCATATTCGTATATATTGCAGGCGGAACAAGAGGTCAGTTCTAAGCAAGACGCTATTAAAAAATTGCGTGCTTTAGATAGTGATTTAATAATTTTAGATGCCAAATTTAGTAATACACAGAAATGGCTACCAAGTGATTTAGATGCAATACGCAATGGCAAAGTAGCAAAAAAAGTAATTTGTTATCTTTCAATAGGTGAGGCAGAAAATTATCGTGATTATTGGCAAACTTCTTGGGATAAAAATCCTCCATCGTGGTTGCTTGCCGAAAATCCAAATTGGGCAGGTAATTTTAAAGTGCAATATTGGAACGCAAATTGGCAAAAAATAATTTTACAAGATGTTGATAGTATAATGCTTCAAGGCTTTGATGGTCTATTTTTAGATATAGTTGATGGTTTTGAGTTTTTTGAAGAGCAGGGCGATAAATATATAGATTATAAGATTAATAGTTTAACAAAACATAGTTATCGTCAAGATATGGTAAACTGGATAGGTTTAATAGCCAAGCGAGCTAAAGTAATAAAACATGATGCTTATATTGTACCGCAAAATGGTATACAGTTATTGCAAGAACCAAATTATACACAATACATTACTGCTCAGGCGTTAGAAGATTTATATACACTAAATAATAAAAAACAAAGCATAAGTAGAATAGAATATATTTTAAACTTTGCTAAGGATTGTTTAGAGATTCCAATTTTAACTACTGAGTATCCTAGCAAAGAGAATATTAAAAAATATGCGCAACAAAAATCCGAATATTATGCAACAATATTATTATTGACCAATAGGGATTTAACTAATTATCAATAGTATCTAAAGAAAAACAGACATAAAAAATTTGTCTGCCCATAGCTATATGGCGTTTTTCGTAGACGGTTTCAATTAAAACCTCTTCGTCTTGACTTGGATTGTTTTTTAAATCTCGTATAAGGCTATGTATGCGAATGCCTTTGGTTGTGTTTAATGTTTCTATTGTATATTCAAATAATTCAGGATTGTCGGTTTTAAAATGTAACAGAGAAGTATCTTTAAATATGCAACGGTAACATTCTAAAAACCTTGGAGAAGTCAAACGCCTGCTGGCCTTTGCTGGGAACGGATCAGAAAACGGTATCCATGCGCAATCTAATTCATTAGGCATAAAATAGTTGTCTAAAAATTCGCAACGTATTCTTAAAAAAGCAACATTTGTTAAGTTTTCTTCTATGGCGGTTAAAGCGCCTCGCCAAATCCTTGCCCCTTTGATGTCGATACCTATAAAGTTTCTATTTGGATATTTTTTAGCTAGTGCCAAAGTGTAATCACCATATCCACAGCCTATTTCAATTGTAATGGGATTGTTGTTTTTAAAGTAACTTTGCCAGTTGCCTTTTATTTTGTCATCTGTTTGAAAGACATTGGGCATTTGGTCAATTTCATTAAATTTTTTTTGTTTATTTCTAGCCATGGCGAGTTATTGTGTTGATTTTAGGCGTATGGTCAAGTATTCAATGGGTTTTCTGTATAATAAAAAACCCCAACTTAAAAGTTGGGGTTTCGTTAAAAGAGCTCCGCGACCGTAGTCCAAGATAGTTTTAAAATTCGTTCGTGGCCTTTTAACTGTCTATAGGTTAGTGTTAAAAAAAAATTTTTCAAAAAAATTTTAACATTTGTAGTTAACTCGTTGTCAAATAAGGGTTTAGTTATAAAGTTTTTTTCCGTTGATAATTAATAGTATTTTTTGACTTAAGTTTTATTAAGCAAAGTCGATAAAAAGGCTATACGAGGTGTTATTTGGGGGTTAGATGGATAAACAAAAATGTGATGCTTGTGGTGAAATACTTGCAAATGATGCATTTGTATGTAGCAGTTGCGGTTCATTGGTACGTGATATTGATGAAATTAATGAGGATACAGATAAAGCAATTAAATCGCAATTTTATGAACGTCGCCGCCGTGAAAGAACACCAGATTATGAGCATGCTATCAAAAAAACACATATTTTGTTTTTGGTTTTGGGTGCAGTCTTAACGGTTTTATTTGTGATGATGTTTATGGCATCTAAATCACGCAAGGATAATCTTAGTACTTCTTCTGATAAAATAGCTAAGGAAACCAAGACAGTAGCTAAAGCACGTGTTAAATTAGAGGGAGAGTTAAATGCTATAAAGGTAGTCGCTGATTTAAGTGAGCCAGGACGTGATTTTTATATAGTGCCTAATTTAGCAACAGTAGATGTTAAATTATCTGTTGCTACAGTTTTAGCTACAGGTAAACCAACTTTAGATAAAAATGGTAAGGGTCGTATATCACTTAAACCAATTTCAGATCCTTATGCACCTATTATTGCTGATATTTTTTATAAAGATGGTAAACCTTTTAGGGTTTTAATTCCTAAAAATATAGAGCGTATTAAAAAAATTAATGGGGCAGAGTTAGAGGTGATTTCTAAGTTTAATTATATGTTTGAACAAAAACGTCAACAGCTTAGTCCAGAAGAGATTGATGAATTGCGTAGGCAAATAACCGAAGACGCAGGTTATGATTATGATGCAGAAGTTGGTTCTGGATTTTGGCGAGCTTGTTACGAGTCTGAGTTATGGCGTGAGGAGTATCCTCTTTCTGCATTTTTTGGCTTAGTGCAAAAAAACAAATAGCCCTATAAAAGATTTTTTAATAATATTTCAAATTCTGTTGTCCAGTTTTTGTTATTTATGGTTTTTAAATGATTGTTTATTTTGTCTTTTAAATAGCTAGTGCCATTTTTAATAAACAAATCGGCTTGTGATAAATATTGTTGTTTGGTAGTAGTTATGCAGTCTGTTAAGTTAAAGCTATGCAAAAAGGCACTTGAGGTACGTTTGACATGCGTGTCGCCCTGTAATGTTAGCACTGGCACACCCATAGCTAAAATTTCACAAGTGGTTGTAGTTCCATTGTATGGGTAAGTATCTAAACAAAACTCGCAGGCTATAATGTTTTGACGGTGGCGCATTATATCTTTTTCGCCAGGCAATATAGTAATGCGGTTTTTATTAATATTTACGCTTAGGTCTTTTAATAATCTTTGTTTTGTATCTTCTAACTTAAAGTTTCTGGAACTTATGATTAAATGAACTTTGGGATTGTTTTGTAAAATTTGATTCCAAAGAGCAATGAGTTTAGGGTTTAACTTAGCGATATTATTAAAAGAGCCAATAATATAACAATCTTCAGGTATATTTAATTGTTGTTTTAAATTAATTGTGTTTGGTGGCTTTTTAAAAGGAATAAATGGTAAAAAAATATGTTTTGGCATTCTGATTAAAATTTCACTATATAAATTTTGGGCATCTGGCAAATCTACTAATGTGTCACTTAATCTAAAATCAATTTCTTTAAGTCCAGTAGTATTTGGGTATCCCCAAGCAGTGATTATTTTAGGTGCTGGTTTTAATTTGCAAATTTCTAACCCATTATTTTGTGTATGTCCCGCACATTCAATTAATATATTTAGCTGATGATTGTAAATTGTTAAGGCAGCGTCTTTGGGTGACAGATTACTTATGTCGATAACTTTAAAATGTTTTTGAAACCATATTGATAATTCATCATTGTATGTCTTTAAAGAAAATAAAGTTATGTCAAAATCTTTACTATGATTACTGATTATTTCTTTTAAAAATAATCCAACAGAATGCTGTCTAAAATCAGGCGATAGATAGCCTATATGGATGTTTGTGTTATCAGATTTGTGTTGGTTAAAATTTTTAAAATAGTTTGAAGTTTGATTTAGATCACCCCATAATTTATGTATGTTTGCTATGGTATTGGCTGGCAAATCTAAATAGTGTAAGTGTAACAACGTAAGATCTAAATCGTGATATTCCGCTTGAGAAAATGTAGTATTGCATAAGCCTTGAAAAACTATATCACTTAATTGCCATTTGTAAATTAAGGGTGCTATAGCTATCCAGTGTAGGTATGTTACAGCAGGCGTATGATGATTAGTTAGTAAGCGGTGGATATATTTTAAGGCAGATGGTAAATCTCCTAAATTAGCTTTTAATTTTATTAATTCCAATAAGCTTATTTCAATATTGTGCGAAGTAGCTTTATTATTATGTACTATAAAGTATTCTAAAGATTTACAGGCCTCATTTAACAAACCTAAATCCAGTTGCATAATACCACAATAAAATGGTATTTCTGCGATAGGTGGTAAGCTTTGAAGCTTTTGCAACGCCATTTTTGTATGGCCATTTTGAAACAACTTTAATCCTTCTCGATAAATTGTTATTAGCTCTTTTTTTTGCATTTATTGAGTTTAATCATTTAAAAGTCGCAAACAAAGGACAAATATTGAATTTTAGCCCTTTTTTGTTAAAATATTTTTTTATTATTATCCTTATGAAAGAAAATTATGTTAAAAATAGACAATGTTAATGTAAAAAGTATCGAACCATTGATGTCTCCTAATAGCCTTAAATCTGAATATTCAATTAGTAGCGATGTAGTTGAGCAAATAAATCGTTCTCGCAATGATGTTTATAATATTATTAATCATCACGATTCACGTTTTTTGGTAATTACAGGGCCTTGTTCAATTCATGATGAAAAAATGGCATATGAATATGCTCAAAAATTGATAAAACTGCGTGCTGAAGTTGGCAATAAGATTATGCTTTTAATGAGAGTATATTTTGAAAAACCACGCACTACAGTTGGTTGGAAGGGTTTGATTAATGATCCTGATTTAAACGGTACTTTAAATATTGCCAAGGGTTTGGCAAAGGCGCGTACTATTTTAACATCTATAGCAGAAATGGGTTTGCCAATAGCAACAGAATTTTTAGATCCGATTTCACCGCAGTATTATTCTGATTTAATTAGTTGGGTTGCTATTGGTGCGCGTACCACAGAAAGTCAAACGCATCGCGAAATGGCCAGTGGCGTTTCGGCTCCTGTTGGCTATAAAAATGGTACAAGAGGTAATTTAGATGTAGCTTTTAATGCTATGGAATCGGCTAGGCATTCGCATAGTTTTATTGGTATTGATGGCGAAGGTCGGGTAGGGACAGTACATACTTTAGGCAATAAAGGGGGGCATTTAGTTTTGCGAGGTGGTAGTGATGGAGCTAATTATGATGCTAAATCTATTAATATAGCCGAAGAAGGCTTGCGTAATTCAGGTGCAAATGAGGCTATTATTGTTGATTGTTCGCATGCTAATTCTTCTAAGGATCATAATCGTCAAGGTGTAGTATTAAAGGATATTTTATCACAAAAGCAAGCTGGTAATAAATCTATTGTAGGGTTGATGCTTGAAAGTAATCTAGCAGCTGGTAATCAAAAAGTGCCTGAAGATGTAAAATTATTAAAATATGGAGTATCCATTACAGATGCCTGTATTGATTGGGATACAACAGAAACTTTAATTAGGGATTTAGCTAAGGGTTTGCCTAACGTATAATGTTTGGCACGCAAGATATAAATAACTGGTGGCCGTTTTTAGTTTTTTTAGCGGCCACTGGTATGTTGTTTTTTCGCTTGCGTTTAAGAAATGCTATGCAAAAGACTTCTTCGCGAGAGGAGGGTTTAGAGCGTTTAAAAGAATCAAATCGTCGAAAATCATTAGAGGGTATGTTGGTAGAGATTCACGATATTAACAGAGAATTAACAGCCCGTGTAGATAATAAATTATCCATAGTAAGTACTATAATTAAAAATATAGAAAATACCCCACAAGATAAAAATCTTATAAGTAAAATTGACATTTTAGAATCTCGTATAGTTGAGTTAGAAAAACGTTTAGGCGTTTTAGAAGACGGTACACAAACTAAGGTAGATTTAGATACGCAACAATGTATGTATGAACGACAAAATCGTCATGCGGAAGTCTTTAAGTTATTTAAAGATGGTTTGACCTCTTTGGAAATTGCAGAACAGGTTGGACGTCAAAGAGGCGAAATAGAATTGATTTTAGGTTTAGGTGGGATTGATGCAAGTTCCAACACAACAGTCTAAGTTATTAGATTTGTTGACAATTAAATTAAGTGATAAATTACAACAGGAATTAAAAATACCTTCCAGATTGCGTGTGCCTTTTAGTAAAATAGTTGAAGGCGAAATATTGTTAAACGAATCTGAAAAAATTTCACAAAATCAATTTAGCAAAACGCCCATTGATTTGCCAAGTGTAAACACACTTTTAAAAAATAGCATAAGTGGTCAAAAGTTAATAAATGATTTATATAGTTTTGCCAAGCCTGCCGAGTTGCAAAAGGGTAATTTTGATTTGGTTAAAGATATCAGAAGTTTTTTAACTAAACAGTTAGATGTTTATTTATTACAAAGTAAGCCGTTAAAGCAACTAGATAGCATTATTACCGATGTTAAAAATTTGCAAAAAAAAGTAAGTAATAATTTAGATAACTCTTTTAATACTTCGTTTAAAACTATTCTTGCTACATCAACGGACATAAATATACCTATTAAAGAAATTGTAAATACGGTTTTGCAAATGCAACCTGATGAGCTTGATACAGAACTATCAAAGTCATCGCCCATATTATTAAAGAATATTGCCAATGCTTTGGAAGCAGAATTTTTAAAACAAGCGAGTCCAGATTTAAAAGATGCATATACTAAACTTACTAAATTAATATTTGATAATTCACCTGATGATGTAAAATTATTAAAGACTATAGGTGTTTTATTAGAAAGACAGCCACAATTAAGAGCTATTGAAAAAACTTTAAGAAGAGTATTAATATTGGTAAATAAAAGTATAAAAACTAAATCCATTACAAGTGGTATATTAAAAAATATTGATAAATTTACGCAAAATAAAATCCAATATAAAACAGATTTATTGTTGGATACATTAATGTCTTTGCCAGAGGTGGATATCCCTAAAACTTTAGAAACTTTTATGCCATTATTGCCCAAACAGCAGTTTGGATTATTGGCACAATTATTGGGTTTAAGTTTAAAGCGAGAGTCCAATTTAATAAATGACGATTCTGCAATACAGTTAATTAAAGATGCAATGACTGAATTAGATGTTTTAGATGATGAAATTGTAACTCGCAAATTACAGTCTTTATTTTTGTCTACAGATGATAAGACTCTTGATTTTATATTTCCATTTGATAAACAAATACACCGTGCTTTGATTACTAGGCACAAATCACAAGGCTCTTCAAAAATAGATGATATACCTAGGTGGAGTATCCATTTATCTTTACCAAAATTAGGACATATACGAGTTGAATTAACTACATCTAATAAATTTTTGCAAATTGGCTTTAATTGTAGTATGCAAGAGACGGTTGAGTTTTTAAAAAACAATCGGCAAGAATTAGAGTGTAAATTACAAAGATTAGGTTTTGTTTCTAGGATATCTTACTGTTTTGACGATTCTTATGAGCAAAGTAATAAAATGTCAAGTACAATGGATTTGCAAGCATGAGTAAGCGACAGGTTGCGGTTGCTTTGGGATATGATAGCGACACTATGCCAGCTCCAAAAGTTTTGGCAAAAGGTGGTGGCGTTATTGCAGATAAAATCATCGCCCTTGCAAAAGAGCAGGGTATACCTATTCAGAGCAATGAAGCCTTGGTGTCTTCTTTACAGCAATTAGATTTGGGAGTAATTATTCCAGAAGAGTTATACGAGGCGGTAGTTGAATTATTAGTTTTTATGATGCAATTAGAAAAATCTAGGATGTGATATGGATAAAAAATCAACAGTTTTACAAGCGCAGGAGTTTTTTCAGGCGGGTAATTATTCTGATGCTGAAAAGTTGTGTTTATCTTTATTAAAACATAAAGATGATGGTTTAATATCTCATATTTTAGGTCTTATTTTAATGCGAACCAATAGATTTGAGCAGGGTATTATACATTTACAAAAAAGTTTAGAATTGCAACCAAACAATGCACATTTTTTTAATAATGCTGGGATTGCTTTTAAAGATTGTAATTACACAGAGACTGCTAAAAATTTATACTTAGGAGCTATCGCAATTGACTGTAAATTTGCACAAGCTTATTTTAATTTAGCCTTGTTGTTATCTGAATCTTTAAAAACACAAGATGAAGCATTAAAAATGTATACTAAAGCATTGGAGTGTGATTGTAATTTTATAATGGCTTTTAATAATCGTGGTAACTTATTGCGAGATTTAAATCGTTATGATGAAGCTCTTAATGATTTTAAGCGTGCGTTAGAAATTGATAATCAATGTTCTATGGCGCATTTTAATATAGGTAATTTATATTTTGATACACATAAGTTTGATAGCGCTATAGAGGCGTATGCTTTAGCTCTTAAGTATGATGAAAATTATCAAGATGCCAAGTATAACATGGCGGCCTGTTATGATTTTATGGGGAATTTAGACAAGGCTATAGAATTATTTGATCAGCTTATTATTCAGTACGGTGCTTCTCCCTTGTATCTAGCGGGATTGGCTTCTGTATATGAGAAAAAAAATCTAAAACAAAAAGCCGCATTAATTTTACAAGGTGCCATTCCAGACGGATTAGATGATTATATAGTATTATTGCAGGTTATTAAGTTGATAGATTATTTGGATTTAGACCCCTTGGATGTAGCTAAAATATCAGAAGAAGTATATATAAAAAATCAACATAAAGTCACAGATCCACGCTCTCTTGAATTAGCTTTTTCTTTGGGCAGATTATTTGATAAATTAAAAAATTATCGCAAGGCATTTTATTATTATCGCCAAGCAAATAATAAAGATAATGTTTTGTATAATCATCAGGCAACTATTGAAAAATGTAATAATGCAATAGCACAGTGGCAGTGTAAATCAAATATTGTGCCAGATAAATCATTGCCAACACCTATATTTATTATTGGAATGCCAAGATCGGGTTCAACATTGGTAGAGACGATTTTAGATAGACATTCTGATGTTGTTGCAATAGGAGAATCAACAATATTATCAGAGGTTTGTTGTGAGGCCGAGGTAGATGTAGCGTATTTTAAAAAAATTAAAAATAAGTATGAAGACTCATCATTTTATGTGGATAAAAATCTGTTTAATTTTTGGCGTTTACCTTTGTTAGACAGGCATTTTGCCAATGCAAAAATTATTCATTGTCAGCGTCATCCTTTAGATGTTGTTTTGTCGATTTATAGTTTATCTTTTATATATTCTATGCCATTTTCTGGTAAATTAGAAGATATTGCCAATTATTATGTTGAGTATATGCGTTTAATAAATTTCTATAGAGATAAGATAGATATCTTAGAGATTTCTAATAAGGAATTGAGTTTAAATCCAGAAATAGAAATAAAAAAGATTTTAGATTATTGTAATTTGCCTTGGCAGCAGCAATGTTTAAGTCCTCATAAAAGTAATAGATTGGCTCAAACAGCAAGTTATAATCAAGTACGACAACCAATTAATGCAAGCGGTGTAGATCGTTGGAAGGCTTATGAAAAATATCTAGTACCTGCAATAAATATTTTAGAAAAAGCTGGTTTATTATAAATTTATTGATTACGTTTTTTTGCTTTTATGGCAGTAGCAATAAAAGAAATAGTACAAAATTCATCTCTTATTATACGCACGCCAACACGAAAGTTGTGGTTGGTTAGAGGTATGCAGTCCATTACTCTAATTTGTATTAACCGTTCTTTATGAAGCCAATGTAGTTCAAAACCAAGTAAATAATCTTTGCCTGGTTTTAACGCTTGATTTAATTGTAATCCAAGACCTGTTGAGCTTAAATCTAAAATTTTGGCTTCTTTGTCAATTTTTTTTCCAAAGAAGCCAATTTCTTTAATAGAGACAGTAACATCATTTACGGTTGTTCTTGATGCCCGTCTACGCTCTTGGCTCATACTTATTTTTTACCGCTAGTAGCAGCTTGATATTCCCTTATTTTTTTGGTTATATCATCTTTGTTTTTACAACATTCAAGTGTGCTAGCAAAGTCTATTAAGCCATTTATATACAGTTTAAATAAATGATCATCACGTGTTACCATTCCCATTTTACCGCTGGTTTGTAGTACAGATTCGATACCAAAAATCCTATTTTCTCTTATGAGATGCGCAATAGAGTGGGTATTAAATAATATTTCAAATGCAGGTACACGCCCGCCACCAATTTTTGGTAATAAAGATTGTGTTATAATAGCTCTTAGTGAGCCACTTAACTGGGTGCGTACTTGTTCCTGTTGATCTGCTGGAAAGGCGTCTATTAGGCGACTAATTGTTTCTCCAGCTCCAGTGGTGTGTAAAGTTCCAAAAACTAGATGTCCTGTTTCGGCAGCAGTAATAGCGGCCTGAATTGTTTCTAAATCACGCATCTCGCCTACAAGAATTACATCAGGGTCTTCGCGTAAGGCACGTCTTAATGCTTCAGAAAAACTAGGTACATCTGTGCCGATTTCACGTTGATTAATTAGGGATTTTTTGTGTTCGTGATAAAATTCAATAGGATCTTCAATAGTTATAATATGGTGTGGCTTTTCTTCATTAATCATGTTGATTAGTGAAGCTAATGTTGTACTTTTACCAGAACCAGTTGGCCCTGTTACTAAAAATAGTCCACGAGGTTTAAATATATAATCTTTTACCTGTGGTGGTAGGCCTAGTTCTTTAAATTTTAAAATTCGATTTGGTATTATGCGTAAAACTATCGCAATATTGCCCCTTTGTTTAAAAACAGAAGCTCTAAAGCGGGCTTGGTCTTCAAAAGAAAATCCAAAATCAGTAGAGCCAATTTCTGCTAGTTCAACTTGGTTTTTGTCTGATGTAAGAGCCTTCATATAAGCTGTCATGTCGTCTGCGTTTAGTTCAGGCAAGTTTACACTGCGTAATGCTCCTGATATTCTAAGACATGGCGGTCTGCCAACTGTCAAATGTAAATCACTTGCATCATGGTCAATAACCATTTGTAAAAGTTTGTTAATTTCTGTGGCCATTTATGTTACCTTAGTTCTAGCTACTTTTAATACTTCTTCAGGCGTTGTTAAGCCCGTTAAAACTTTTTGTGCTCCATCGGCAAGTAGAGGGCTCATACCTGAGGCAATGGCTGTTTTGCGGATTTCAATAGTTGTTGCACCAGCAAATGCCATTTTTCTAATTGGGGCAGTCATAACTAGCATTTCAAATATGGCTAGTCGACCTTTGTAGCCTTTGTGTTCGCAAGCATTGCAACCCTTTGGCTTGTATACAGTATTATTGGCAACATTTTCAGCTTTTAGTTCTAGAGCAGAAATCATACTAGGACTAAGCTTAGTTGCTTCTTTGCATTCTGGGCATAATCGTCTAACTAGACGTTGGGCAATGATTGCCTGTATGGATGAGGCAACTAGAAACGGTTTAATACCAATATCTGTTAAACGAGTAATAGCAGAGGGCGCATCGTTGGTATGCAATGTCGAAAATACCAAATGTCCTGTTAATGATGCTTCTACTGCTATTTCAGCTGTCTCCATATCACGAATTTCACCGATAAGTATTATGTTTGGTGCTTGGCGTAGCATGGAACGTATAATACGGGCAAAAGTCATACCGGCAGATTCGTCTACCTGTGCCTGATTAATACCAGACAAATAGTATTCTACTGGATTTTCTGCAGTTATAATTTTGCGATTAGGTGTATTGAGCTCATTTAATGCGGCATATAGTGTTGTTGTTTTTCCTGAACCAGTAGGTCCTGTTACCAAGATAATACCATTTGGTCTTTTAATTAATTTTTTAAATAATTGTTCATCATGATCGCTCATACCTGTATCGCCTAAACCGCCACTGATTGAGGCTTTGTCTAAAATACGTAGTACGATTGACTCTCCGTGAACAGCTGGCAAACTATTTACACGCAAATCGATACTTTTACCGACTAAATTTAACTTAATTCTACCGTCCTGAGGTAAACGTTTTTCGGCAATGTCCATACCGGACATAATTTTAAATCTAGATAACAATGGTTTTTGTAGTCTTTTCGGTGGTGAGTCTATTTCGCGACAAACACCATCAACTCGATATCGTACTCTTAGACGATTATCCATTGGCTCTATATGAATATCTGAAGCCCTTTGTTTAACAGCTTCGGCAATAATCATCATTGCTAATTTGATAACAGGCGCATCGTCTTCGTCTTCATTGTCATCATCTAAATCTAAATCACGGGCTTCGATATCATCAGCATTCAAATCACCCATCATTTCGTCTATTTGTTCTTCTGTAGCACCGTAGGCGCGTTGGGTAAGCTCTGCAATGCCTGTAGCAGAAGCCAAAACTGTTTCAAAGGGGCAACTTAAAATAAAATTTAAATTGTCGGCAATATGTATATTAAGCGGATCTGAAGTGGCTACAAGTAAGACTCCTTCATCAATATCAAGAGGGACTATGCCATTGTCTCTGGCAGCACTTTCTGGTATTAAAGCCATGGCGTCTTTTGAAACTTCAAATTCTTCCAAGTCGACATAGCGCATATCAAATTGGGTGGCCAAAGCTTCGTATAATTGTTCTTCAGTAACTAAATTGTTTTCGATTAAGTAGTCCCCCATACGTTGGCCACTTTCCATAGTGTCCATAATGGCTTCCGTGAGCTTTTCTAAGCTTAGGTATTCTAAATCTACTAATATTTCACCGATACGTTTACGTGCCAACTTATGCTCCTTTAACGACTTATATCCCGTAGTCTACCTTTGAAACTGCTTGCTGTCAAACTTTGCAAATTGTTTTAATTTGTTTATAGTTTATAGTACTTTGTAATGGAGACAATAATGATAAAATATAGCGTGTTATGTGTATTAGGATTGGTTTTGTTTGTATTGATTAATTCGGTAATGGCAACATTGCCACCACCTCCTCCTGGAGGCGGGGATACATCTTCTTCAGAAGGTTCAAGCTCTGGAGGGGGTGGTGGAGGTGGATGTTTAATTTTAACTTTGAGATAGAAATTCAAAAAAAAGCCAATCATAAAGATTGGCTTTTTTGAATATAAATTTACTTTTACTTATGCTGCTGAACGAGCTGCTTTAGAAATTTCTACAAGCTTGTCAAAAGTAGCAGGGGCTTCAATTGCAAGTTGTGAAAGTTGCTTGCGATTAAGCTCAACTTTAGCAATAGATAACCCATTCATAAATGTAGAATAATTAAGTCCACGCATTTTACATGCGGCAGAAATACGTGTAATCCACAATTTACGGAAGTCACCAGCACGTTTTTTGCGGTGAGCATAAGAAAATGCTAAAGAACGACGGATATTGTCTTTCGCAATTTTTAATAATTTAGAACGTCCACCTCGTTGACCTTTTACAGCCTTCATTAAGCGTTTTTTCTTTTTGTGTCTTGCTACAGCGTTTGATGTTCTTGCCATGGTAGTATCTCCTAATTAGCGCCTATAAGAACTTTAATTTTAGAAGCCATTTTGCCTTTAACGTAACTATTTTCGTTAAGACGACGGCGTGTACTACCACTCATGTGGCCAGTTAAATGACCCATGCCACCTTTTTTAAACTTTACTTTACCAGTTCCGGTAATGCGTACTCGCTTGGCGAGTCCTTTGTGAGTTTTGAGCTTGTACATTTTTTCTCCTTTATGTCTGCTCTATTTTTTATTCAGCGGGAGGATCTGTACCTCCATACGCCGCCCGGCTTTTCGCAGTTCGCCGTCGGGTTTGGCGAGGTCTGAACACGCAGCGACGAAGTCATTCATAACTTCTTCGGCACGGTCGACATACATCATTTCACGTCCGCGAAAACGCATTGATAACAAGACGCGGTCGTGTTTTTCGAGGAATTTGCGCGCGTGTTTCAACTTTACCTCAAAATCGTGTTTTTCAATTTTAGGGCTCAATCGAATCTCTTTCACGTGAATAACGTGAGCTCGTTTCTTCGATTCTTTTTCCTTTTTCTTTTTTTGAAATTTAAAGGAACCAAAATCCATAATGCGACATACGGGTGGTTCTGCGTTGGGGGCTACCTCAACTAGATCCAAGCCGACGTCTTTGGCTTTTGCGATGGCTACAACAGTTGGAATTACACCTAACTGTTCTCCGTCAGAAGAAACCACACGGACTTCTTTGACTCTTATTTGCTCGTTGGCGCGATTATTAATAGAAACGGCTAATTCTCCAAAAAGTACTTTAAACCTTGCTACGCACAAGATTTTCATAAATATATGAATTGCGAATTTTAATGATTTTATAAAAACTGTCAATTAATTTATAAAAATTGTTAGCACAAAGTAGAATTATATAAACGCAAAATTAAAATGTCCGCTTATATTTGAATAAAATAAATTTAAACAAGTAGGATAAAATTTACACTAAAAATCAGCGGAAGACTGCTACGCAGTCGTTAATTAACTTTTTTAAATTTAATGATTTTTTTCTTATTTACCACTGAATCTGTCCGTTGATTGGGGACCACTTTAGAATTTATACAAAGATGTTAACGCTTCTTTAGAGGGTAAATCTATAGCGTTAATTAATCAAACAGAGGATATATCAACAACTTATTTGATATTGTTTTCAATACCAAGCCTTACTTTAAGCGCAGATGTTATTGAATATACAAAAGAATAATTTTTTTTGTTCTTAAATTTAAGGTCACGGTTTTTAGCTGTGGCCTTTTTTAGTTTTAAATTTTTTGCCACTCAAAAGCTCTGATATTTTTTTGAGATTTATCAAAAAGGATTCCAATGATATAGCATTCACCTTTGTATTTTTCATAATATTTTTTATCTTTGATTTGTTGAAGTGGGTCTGAACCCGTCATTTTAAATTCAAAGATATATGTGTAATCATTACATTGTAAAGTTAAATCTATTCTTCCTTGGTTGGTGACATCTTCGGCGGTTAATTTTAAACCCAGTGAAGCAAAGTAAGCATAAAGCACACTGGCATAAAAGCCTTCGTAGTTGGCTATATCATTATTGGTGAAATTGTTATAGGCAATGCTAGCAAAAAGGCGACTTATGATTGGCTCTACCTTGTCAATTTCCCCACGGTGCATAGCAGTTAAGATTTCTCTTTTGATGGGGATTTTTTGGCTGACATTTAAAAATAAATCGCTAACAGAATTATTAAAAGCAATGGTTACTTCTTTATTTGGAAAATGTAATTGATAGGTAATCATATCAAATTCATTGATTACATTTTTAATGGTAAGGTAGCCCGCTTGTAGTAATAGGGTTTCGATATTGATGTTTTCAATATCAAAACTATTGGCAACATTGGCATCAACTTCAATGTTTTCAAGTTTGGGTACAAAGTATTTTTTATTTTTTATTAATTTGATTAAATATGATGGAGTGCCAGTTTCAAACCAATAATTTTGATAAGAATGTTTTTTAGTGATAAAGAGCAAAATATCAAAGGGGTTGTAAACCTTTGTACCTAAAAAATTATAACCGTTATACCAAGTCTTTAGTTTTTCTAAATTCACCCCTTGTAAGTATGGTAAAAAAGACGATTCAATATCGTCTTGGGTATACCCGCAAATATCTCCAAAGTCCTCATCTAAGCTAATATCAGTTAAATTATTTAAACCACTAAAAATAGAAACTTTAGAGAATTTAGAAACCCCAGTTAGCATGGCAAATTTTATAAACTCATCATTATCTTTTATTTGGGTGTAAAAGCCTTTTAATAATTCTCTAATCTCTTGGGCTATTTCAAGATGTTCAATATTATCTAAAATGGGCTTGTCGTATTCATCGATTAGAATAACTACTTTTTGATTATATTTTTGAAAACTCTCACGGATAAGTTGCGCAAAGAAGATATCAGGAGTTAAGCTTTGTTCAAAGGTAATACCTAAGCGTTTAGCATTTTTAAAAAGTATATCATTTAATTTTAAGTCAAATGTTTGACGGTCTTGTATTCCACCACTAAAACTAATTTTAATAACGGGATATTTAGTTTCCCAATCCCATTTATCATAGATGTATAAACCTTTAAAAAGTCCTTTATTGCCTTCAAAAATATTATGCAAGGTATCTAAAAATAATGATTTACCAAATCTTCTTGGGCGAGATAAAAAAACATATTTATTTTCATCTATTAAGTCAAAAGCATGCTTAGTTTTATCAATATAAAGTCTATCTTCTTCTATAATTTGGCTAAAAGTTTGGATGCCAGTAGGAAGTTTTCTAAGTTTATTACTCATAGTGTTATTATAGCAAAAATAAAGCTTTGCTCCAATATCCCTTGGTTGTTTATTATAAATAGGAGTTGAAACAAGTAGGATGAAATTTTAGTTCATATTTTAGAATCTCGTCTTTGTAATATTGCAAAAGCAGACAATTGATAAAAGTTTTTTTAAATTACACTCTGAATATACGGGATTGCAATTTTGCTCCAATTTTCAATTTCAGCATCTTGGCTTAGCTCTAGATTTTGTATAAAGCTAAACGGTCGCATGGATCCGCAACTGCTTTCTTTGTCATTAGGATATGCGATGGTGGCATCGGTAATTATTGCATATAGAATACCAAAATGTACTTTGCCAACATCGTTGGAGTCGTCGTTAATATAACCTATCACTTGAGGTTTAATACTGCCTTTGATAGTTATTTCTTCCTGTAATTCACGCAACATAGAAGAGTGTATTGGGTTTGCTTGGGTAATTTCGCAACCATCTATATGTCCGCCTACTCCCCAAGACCATTTACCCTCTAATCTGTTTTCATCATAATTGTTTTGTCCTGCCCGTTGGTAAATATACACAAGTTTTTTTGTGGGATTAATAATAATAGCATAACCTATGGGTTGTTTGTATGTTGTGTCAACTTCGGCATCGCCACGTCTGATGGTTGTCATATTTTTTAGTATGCGCTGTTCGTAATTAATGCCGTCTTTTGTAGCAAAGCCTTCAAAATAATCATCTCCAAAAAGTTTTTTAGTTGGAGTGACAATTATTTGTGTATCATTTTTGTTCATGGGGCTATTTCTGCTACAAAATCTTTTGCCGTTTTGACTTCATTGCCCTTGCTACAGTTCATTACTTTATCGGCAATTGCGGATGCTATAATTGCGCCATCGGCAAAAGTACCAACTTCTTTAATATGTTTTTTATTGGATAGTCCAAAGCCAACAGCTAAAGGTAGTTTGGTAAATTTACGAACGCGATTGGTAAACTTTCTTAAATTTGGATCTAGTTTTTTACGTGCTCCAGTTACGCCTAATACTGCCACAAGATATAAAAATCCGCTGGCTATACTCACTATTTTTTTAATGCGTTCATCGGTACTTGTTTGAGCTATTAAATAAATAAAATGTATGTTTTTTTTAGCTAATTTTTTTTGAAATTCAATACTTTCTTCCAGTGGCATATCTGGAATTAAAACCCCATCAACGCCGGCGTTATGTGCTTGTTTGATAAATTTGTCAATACCCATTGCGTATATGGGGTTGTAATAAGAAAACAAGACAATAGGAATATTTGATTGCTTTCTAATATTAATTACACTTTCGATTGAATTAGCTAGGGTTGTGCCACCATCTAAGGCAATTTCAGATGCGCGTTGTATTGTTGGTCCATCTGCTACGGGGTCGCTAAATGGTATGCCTAACTCTATTAATTTTGCACCGGATTTTTCCATAGCTACGACTGTTTCTTCGGTTATTTTATTTGTTGGTAGCCCAGCTTCTACAAAAGGCATTAATAAAGGTTTGTCGCCACGATTTGTAAATGCTTTGTCGATGTTATTTTTCATTTATTTCCTCTTTTTAATAAATCTTTAATAATTTAGCATAGAATAATAAGTATGAACATAGTTATTATTAAAAATCAATTTTGACGCTTTGGCGGTATATCTCATAAGCGATAACGCTTGCGGCATTGGCGATGTTATGGCTACGTCCAAAATGACCTGGCATCGGGATAGTGATAAGTTTGTCACTAAGTTGATTTTGTAAATCTTTTGGTAACCCTACAGATTCAGATCCAAAAATGATATAGCTATTTTTTGGATATGTTATATCAAAATAGGCTGTGTTGGTATTGGCTGTGGTTAAAAATATATGCTTGGGGTTTTCTTGATTAATAAAATCTTGCCAATCATTATGTATGGCTAAATCAACATGTTGCCAATAGTCCATTCCTGCCCGACGCAGTTTTTTTTCGTCCAGATTAAAACCTAATGGCTTGATTAGGTGTAGTTTTGCTTGCAACCCGACACATAGACGGCCAATGGCGCCTGTATTTTGTGGTATTTCTGGTTTATATAATACTATATTTAATTGCATTTAAAGTCCGCTATTTTACCTGTGTATTGACAATATTGATAATTATTGTAGCATAGTTAGGCAAGCTTAACAATTTTAAAGGAGTGTAGTATGAAATATGATGTAATTGTTTTGGGTGGTGGCCCAGCAGGGTTGTCAGTGGCTATGGCGTTAAAGGCAAAATATTCAAATAAATCAATTTTGCTAATCCGTGAAGAAGAAAAAGGTATGGTTCCATGTGGTATGCCGTATATTTTTGGTAAATTAAATTATGATGTAGATGCGGATGTTAAGCCTCACGGTCAGTTTATCAAGATCGGTGGTGTGTTTATGGTTGATACAGTAACCGAAATAAACCGAGAAGCTAAATTTGTTTTGACTAAAAATAATGATGCCATTAGCTATGAGAAATTAATCATTGCGACAGGTTCTGAACCAATGGTTCCAAAATTTATTAAAGGATATGATAATCCAAATGTTTATTACATTAAAAAAAGTTATCAATATATGGTTAAATTGGCAAAGGTTTTAAAGCCTGCTAAGCGTATAGCTATTATTGGTGGTGGATTTATAGGTTTGGAAACAGCAGATGAGTTAGCTTCAGATTCTGATAAAGAAATTGCCGTCATAGAAATGCAAGATAATGTATTGTCTTTAGCTTTTTCTAAACCTTTTAGTCAAAAAGCTGAAGAAGCGTTGTCAAAGCGTGGGGTTAAGGTTTTGACTCAAACAAGTTTGCAAGAGGTGGAGCAAAAAGGCACAGATACTATTTTGCATTTTAATGATGGCTCTAATTTAGCAGTTGATGCTGTTATATTTGCATTGGGATATCGCCCAAGGGTTGATGTAGCTGTAAAAGCAGGTCTGCCAGTTAATCGTTTTGGAGCATTAATAGTTGATAATTTTATGCGTACTGATGATGAAAACATTGTGGCTATTGGCGATTGCGCTAAAAAACGTGATTTTTTTACTCGAAAAGATTCTAATGCTATGTTAGCTTCTGTAGCGGGTTCTGAGTCGCGTTTTGTGGCTGAAAACCTTTTTGAGGTAACAAGTATAAAAAATAGCTTAGGTACTATCCGTGTATTTGGCACTGTATTAAATGAAGTATCTTTTGGCGTTGCTGGTATTACTGCCAAAGAAGCTAGTATGGAAAATATGGATATTGTCATGGGTACTTTTACTGGTTTTGATAAGCATCCTGCCACTATGCCAGATACTAATAAAGTAGAGGTTCATTTAACTGTATTGCGTAAAACAGGTACAATTATTGGTGGTGAAATTTCTGGTGGTGCAACTGTTGGAGAGATGATTAATGTTTTGAGTATGGCAATTCAATCTCAATTGACCATATATAATTTTTACACTTATCAAATGGGTACACAACCACTTTTAACAGCTGGCCCAACGGTTGTGCCTTTAATGAAGGCGGTAGAAAATATAATTCGCCAGTTAGGTTAGGTTGATGATTTATCATCTTTAAATAATAGTTAGTTGCTCTTATAGCGACTAACTATTATATTTGCAATATTTATTAAAATAGTATGCAAATAACCTATCCTGAAAATTTACCTGTTTGTCAAAGACGTTTTGAAATTGCTAAGGCTATTAAGCAATCGCAAGTAGTTATTGTTTGTGGGGATACTGGCTCTGGCAAAACAACCCAGTTGCCAAAAATATTATCAGAGTTAGGTTATGGCAAAAATGCTCTTATAGGTTGTACGCAACCACGCCGTTTAGCTGCTGTATCAGTTGCTAATAGACTGGCTGAGGAAATGGGTGTGGGACTTGGTCAAGAGGTTGGCTATCAGGTGCGTTTTGATGCTAGAGTTTGTAAAAAAACTCAAATCAAGTTTATGACTGATGGCATTTTATTGGCAGAGACCAGAGCTAATGCAAATCTAAGCCAATATGATGCTATTATTGTTGATGAGGCTCATGAGCGCAGTTTAAATATTGATTTTACGTTAGGTTATCTAAAACAGCTTTTACTTAAAAGACCAAAATTAAAAATTGTTATTTCTTCGGCTACCTTAGATGCTCAAGGCTTTGCCGAGTTTTTTAATAATGCGCCAATTATTACTGTGCAAGGTAGAACATATCCCGTTGAGGATTTTTTCTTACCTGCCATTGAAGATGGTGAAGAGCTTGCCAGCCATTTGCGGCGAGGTGTAACATTTATTAATGATTTGGATTCATCAGGCGATATTTTAATATTTTTGCCAGGTGAACGAGAAATTAATGATTGTATGGACGTGATTAAAGGTATGCGTTTAAAAGATACTGATGTCTTGGCGTTATATGGTAGGTTAGAGATGTCCAAGCAACAGCAAGTTTTTAAGCCTATGCAATCTAAAAGGCGTATAATATTGGCGACTAATGTTGCAGAAACATCTTTGACTATCCCCCGTATTAGATATGTGATTGATTCTGGACTTGTGCGTTTAAGTAGGTATTCCAGTAAAAATCATGTTCAGAGACTGCAAGTCGAAATGGTATCTAAAGCTTCTGCCAAGCAAAGGCGTGGGCGTTGTGGTAGATTAAGCGATGGTATATGTGTTAAGTTATATTCACAGGCAGAGTTTGATAGTTTTAAAGAATTTACAGATCCAGAAATTAGACGAACTTCTTTGGCCGGTGTAATTTTACAGATGTTAGATTTGGGGATAGGAAATATCGAAGATTTTCCATTTTTAAATCCACCGCAACATAGATTGATTCAGTCTGGATATAAGGTCTTGTCAGAGGTAGGCGCGGTAGAAAAACATAGGCGTGGTTGGTTGCTAAGCTCTTATGGTAAAACTTTAGCGCATTTGCCTCTAGACCCTCATATTGGCAGGATGGCAATAGAAGCATCTAAAATAGGTGTATTAAATGAGGTTGTTCCACTATTAGCCTTTTTGTCTATACAAGACCCCCGTGAACGCCCCAGTGATAATCAAGAGGCGGCCGATAAAGCTAGGCAGAAGTGGCTGTCTAAAGGTTCTGATTTTATAGCCATTTTAAATATGTGGCGTGCAACTCAAGAGGTGCGTCAAAGTCAAAGTAAAGGGGCATTAAAAAAGTTTTATCGCCAACATTTTTTAAATTGGCGAAGAATGCAAGAGTGGCATAATTTGTATGAAGAATTATTTAAATATTGTAAAGAATTAAAATGGCACATTGCCAAATTTAATATAGATAAAAAACTGCCAGAGCAACAAATTCATCGTGCTATTTTATCGGGTATACCAAAAAATGTTGGCGTGTTAGAGGATAAATTTGAATATTTAGGCATGGCTAATAGACGTTTTTTTGTTTTTCCTGGCTCTAATTTGGCGCGTAAAAAAATTAGATGGATTATGTCTTTTTCTTTAGTGGAAACCTCTAGGTTGTTTGGTCGTGATTGTGCCGAAATTAACCCCGCATGGATAGAGGAGGTAGCTCCTCATTTATGTAAATATCGTTATAGTGCACCAGCTTGGAGCAATTCTAATGGTGCAGTATATGCGCGGGAAACAGTATTGGCAGGAGGGTTAACTATTGTCAGTAATCGCCAACGTCATTATGGTGGCATCAATCCAGTTGAAAGTAGAGAAATATTTATCAGAGAAGCTTTAACGACTGGAAAGTTACGCAGTAAGGGTGATTTTTTAAAACATAATAAGAATGTTGTAGAAAAAATTATTAAATTAGAACACAAATTAAGACGAGTTGATTCGTTGGTTGTTTGGGAATCTATTTTTAATTTTTTTGATTTAAAGATACCGCAAAATATATGTACCTTAAAGGCTTTTGAAAAATGGCGTAAGCAAATAGAAGTTGCACAACCAGATTTTTTATGTTTTAACGAAGTTATTGCTTTGGGTGGGGAACAACTAAATATCTCCGAAGATGATTATCCCGATTATATTGTTTGGCAAAACCAACAATTTGATTTGCGATACACTTGGGCTCCAGGTGAGGTTGATAATGGTATAGTTTTAACTGTTGATATTGCCCAATTAAATGTTTTAAAAGCTCCGCTTATGCAATGGTTAGTTGCTGGATACCGTCGGGAATTATTAGGCTGTTTATTAAAATCTTTACCAAAGTCTAAGAGATCAAAATGCGTTCCTCATCAGCAGACAATCGAAGTTTTTTTAAATAGTGATATTGATTTTACCCAAGAGGTTTTGGTGCAGTTGTGTTGGTTTTTAAAGAATCAATATAATCTTATTGTGGATCGTACGGATTTTGATTTGAGTCGTATTCCAGATTATTTAATTATGAAAATAGAAGTTGTCGATGATAATCAAATATTAGCAGTACATCATGATTTGGATTTCTTAACTAAGCAATTAAAAGAAAAGGTTCAAAAGTCATTTGCCAAAACTGCGTCTAAATTATGGCATCGTAGTAAAATGACATCTTGGGAATGTCAATCTCTGCCAGAAAAAGTTGAATTGCCCAGTGGTTTGTGTGGTTATCCAGCATTGATTGATGAAGGTCAAACAGTTGGATTAAAATTATTTGAACATCATAAGCAGGCTAAATTGCAGCATAGGCTAGCTCAGGCAAGGTTATTTTGTATTTTATATAATAAGCAGTTATCTTGGGTAGAGTCTAAATTGTTTCAGAACAATAGCACGATGGTATATTTAAGTTTGTTATGTAAACGGGGTGATTTTAAAGATAATTTGCGTCTTCTTTTGGCGGACACGGCTTTAAATGGTTATTATTATGATGCAGATGCTTTTAAGGTAGCCTCAGAAAAAGCCAATGAAAATTTATATGATGTCGGTGTTAATATACAAGATGTTTTAATAAATATCGTTAAGTCTCATAAAGAAACTTTGGCTTATGATATTGCTAGTAAAAACGTTGATTGGTTAAATGGAATGGATGATATAAAAAAACAGGCAGAGTTTTTGTTTGGAAGGTATTTTCCATTGTTAAATTTTTATGATGGCTTGCAAATGTACCCGTGGTATTTAAGGGGGTTGTTGTTACGCTGTAATAGATTAAAACAAAATCCAGCTAAGGATGCTTTAAAGTTACAGGAGTTAATACCGTTTCGAGAAGATTTCTTGCGTGAACTTAATAAATATCCGACAGTTAAGGAAGTTCCTTATAGTTTGCTAGATTTTGGCTGGATTTTAGAGGATTTTAGATTGTCTTTATTGACGCCAGAGGTTAAGCCACGTCAAAAGGTGTCTATAAAAAGGTTGCTTAAGGCTTGGCATTTAGTTGTAAAATAGCGTGTTTAAAATTGTATAATTTTAAACACGCTTAAATTTACTTTAATTTTAAAGATAATTTAGGTTTGTTGGTAGGTTCTTCAGAGGTGGTTTTTTCGGTGTCAGTATTGTTGGTTTCTGTCGATGAAGTTTCGCCTATTTGACTAATATCAAAATCTATATCTGCAGTTTTAAAGGCTTTTAGAAGTCCTTCTTTATTTGCAGATTTCATATAAGCTTCTTTGGCTTCGACTTGGTTTTCTTTAACTAATTTAACAAGGGCATCATTTAGTAGAACCATACCGTGTCGAGCGCCAATTTGCATTTGTGATTCTATTTGGTAAGTTTTGCCTTCGCGTATTAAATTGGCAATACCATCTGTGATGACTAGCGTTTCTAAGGCTGCTATGCGTCCTTTGGTTTTTTTCTTGCATAGAGTTTGGGCGATAACCCCTTTTAATCCCGTTGCTAACATTGATTTAATTTGTGCCTGTCTATTGGCGGGAAACACATCAACAATACGATTGACGGTGCTTGATGCTGTGTTTGTGTGTAAGGTTCCAAAAACAAGATGTCCTGTTTCGGCGGTTTCAATAGCCATTTCAATTGTTTCTAAATCACGCATTTCGCCGACTAAAATAATATCTGGATCTTGTCTCAAGGCTGCCCGTAAGGCGTTTGAAAAACTTTTTGTATGACTGTGCACTTCTCTGTGGTTAATTAGGCATTTATCGTCTTTATGTACAAATTCTACCGGGTCTTCTATCGTGATAAGGTGTTCGCTTCTTGTTTTATTTATTAAGTCTATCATTGCGGCTAAGGTTGTTGATTTGCCACTTCCAGTTGGGCCTGTAACTACTACTAATCCTTTGGATAGGTAGCATAATTTGCGTACGGCATCAGGTAAGTTTAATTGATCTGCGGTTAAAATTTCTTCTGGTATCTGTCTAAATACCATTCCTACGCCGTCTCGATCTTTAAATACATTTGCTCTAAATCGTGCTAAGCCTTTGATTTCGTAAGCAAAATCAGTATCCCAATTTTCTTCGAATTGTTGTATGTTTTTGGCTGGCATAATTTCCATAATCAGACGCTCGTTATAGTCTGAGGTCAAAATAGGCATATCATTTAGGCGTACGATTTCGCCACTTTCGCGTATGATGGGTGGTCGTCCAACAGACATATGCAGGTCACTTGCGCCCATTTCAACCATTTTACGGAATAACTCATCTATTTCAGCCATAGAATCTCCTTGTTTGTATACATTTAAATAATATTGATAATTAATATATCGCAAAATTATCATCTAAAACAGTATTTAATATATGTCCCCAAATGTCATTGATGCCAATATTGATGGGTGTAATGTATTGTATGTAAATCATTGTCATTTAGGATTTGGACAAATCTTTATATGTTAGGTATAATATAAATATGACAAATAAATATAAATTACAGGTATATCCTGCTTTAGTTTTAAAGCAGCGTGCGAAGGAAGTTTTGGATTTTAATCAAGACTTAAAAGAGAAAACTGATGCAATGTTTGAGATTATGTATGAATACAACGGCATCGGTTTAGCTGGAAATCAAGCTGGTATAGCAGAACGTATAGTGGTTGTTGATTTGGGCAAGGAACAAGATCAGGGTAGAGTTTTTATAAATCCAGAAATTATAGAAGCAGGTGCAGATCGTGAAAGTAGTGAAGAGGGCTGTTTAAGTTTTCCAGATATTTATGAGCCAGTGATGCGCTCTAAAGCTATTAAAATTAAGTATGTAGATTTACAGGGTAACTCTCACGAGGAAGAAATGGATGGCTTATTGGCGCGATGTCTTCAACATGAAGTAGATCATTTAAATGGTATAGTTTTTGTTGATAGGGTTAGTAAGGCGCGTAAAATAGGCTTAAAGAAAAAATTGCGTAATTTAGCTAATTAATTTTGTTATGCGCATTTTATTTATAGGTACTCCTGATTATGCTATTCCTTCGTTAGAGGGGTTGATAAATGCAGGTCATACGATAGTTGGGGTTTTGTGCCAAGAGGATAAACCCGTTGGGCGCAAGAGGATTTTAACATCACCACCAATTAAAATTTTTGCCGAAAGTCATCATATACCAGTTTTACAGCCAATTAAAGTTTCAGATGCCAATCAAGAAATTAAAACTTTGCATCCTGATATTTTTGTTGTTGTTGCGTTTGGTAAATTAATACCACAATCTACGCTGGATTTGTCTGTTTTGCCCCCAATTAATGCTCATGCGTCTTTATTGCCTAAATTTAGAGGTGCCGCACCTGCGGGACGGGCTATTATGGCAGGTGAAACTAAAACAGGCATATCCGTAATGCGTGTGGTTAAAGAGTTAGATGCGGGGCCAGTTATGTTGGTAAAAGAAATTGATATTTTACCAAATATGACACGTTTTGAGTTGCTGGACGAATTAAGTAAAATGAGCCCAATAGCCTTGATAGATGCCTTAAATTTACTTCATAATAATGAAGCTAAATTTATAGAGCAAAATCATAATGAATATACTTATGCTCCTAAAATTGTTCGTGAAGATGGAGCTTTAAACTGGCATAAAACTGCCGATGAGTTATATAATCAATTTAGAGGCGTATCTCCATTTCCGGGTGCATTTGGCAAGTTGCATATCACAGCTAAATCAACTGATATTGTAGTTAAGATTGAAGAGGTAGAAGTTGTGCGTCAAAAGTCTAATAAGCCAGGTTGTATTATAAAATGCGAAAACAGTGGTATAGTTGTTGGCTGTGGTAAAGATTCCTTAAAAATTTTAAAACTAAAACCACAGGGTAAACGTCAGATGGGTGCGTCAGATTTTATAAACGGTTATCGTTTAGCCAACACAGACTATTTTATCTTGGAGTGATTATATGAAAACTATTGTCAAAATAGTTGTGGGCTTAATCTTACTAGGTGTGATTGTTTTTTTAGGTTCAATTTTGGTAGAGAAGTATAGCTACACACAAGAATTTAACCTAGGTAATGATAAAGTTGACGCTGGACTCAACGGGGACGCCGCTGTTTATTTTGAACAATTACAAATAAAGTATGCCGATGATGCAACGCGTTTAAAGGAGATAAACAAAAATTTAATACAGTGTTATCGCAGTTTAGCTAACGATAGTAGATTTAATCTTATACAAAAACAGGCAGTGTTAAAACGCATTCAAGAAATTGACAAAAATGCACTTACGCCTGAAGAAATAAAAATTTTAGGTAAAAAACAATGATAAAACAAATAGCGATAGATGGGCCTGCCGGGGCAGGTAAAAGCTCTGTTGCCAAAATGGTAGCACAAAAATTAAATTATTTATTTGTTGATTCTGGAGCTATGTATCGTTGTATAGCAGCTTTGGCAATTCGCAAAGGCTTAGACCAAAACGATACGGCAGCTTGGTTAGATATTGCTTTGACACATAAAATTGATTTAGAAGATAATTCTACTATTGTCAAGGCAGGCGGTATTGATTTAACCGATGAGATACGTTCTCCAGAAGTAACTTTGGCAACTAGATTTGCAGCTAATAATCCAGAAATACGTAAAATTTTGGTAAATCGTCAACGTCAGATAGGACAGTCGGTATCCATAGTTATGGAAGGGCGTGATATAGGTACGGTAGTTTTGCCCAATGCTACTTGTAAGATTTATTTAGATGCTTCATCATCGGTCAGAGCCAAAAGACGTTATGACCAAATCATAGCAAAAGGTTTGCCTGCTAATTTGCAAGAAATACATCAAGCTGTGGTCGATCGAGATTCTAGCGATAAAAACCGCAAGGTTGGCCCTTTAAAACAAGCCGATGATGCGGTTTATTTAGACACCTCTGATATGTTGTTTGATGAAGTGGTGGATAAGATTATTGCTATATCTAATGGTCAACTAAATGATTAAATTAATATCTGTGATATTTGTTTTTTTATTGTCTATACAGGTAGTGGTTGCTAAAACTAATAAAACTTCATCGACAACATTGCTTTCAGAAAAAGAGATGATGTTAGAAGAATCAAAACCATGGACATTGGAAGAAAAAACCCCAACCGAGCAAACTACCCAAGTACCCAAGAGTTCGTTGGCGTCTCAAGTTGGGGTGATGGTTGTATGGTTGATTTTTATTGTAGTTTTAATTTATGCTTTGGCTTATGCTTTTAAAAAATTGGCGCCCCCAAAGGCTGGCTTAATTAATAATGATGCAATAGAAGTGCTATGCAAACAGTATATCGATCCTAAACAAAAAATTGCTGTGGTAAAAGTACATAATAAAGTATTAATCCTAGGTGTTGGCACCAATGGTATTACTAAAATTTCAGAATTTACAGACAAGGCAGATGTCGATTATTTTACATCTATGTTTGCGTTGGATAAAAATAATTTATTTGGACGTATGTTAAATAAACAAACTCAAAAAATAGTTGAAGAAAATCAGGATAGTTTTGATAAAAAATTAACTGAAGTACGCGATTCTCTTAAAAAGACTTAGAAGGAGCTAAAATGTTTACAGGGATAATTCAAAAAAAAGGCAAAGTAGTTGCTGTTAATAAAAGTGTTGATGCGGGTAGTTTAACAGTTGATTGTGGTTCTTTAGTTGAGGGTGCAAAATTTGGAGACAGTATTGCCAATAATGGTACTTGTTTAACTATTGCAGGCATTGAAGGTTCTATAGTGGTTTTTGATGTGATGAAATGTACGTATGATTCTACAAATTTAGGCGATTTGCAAGTAGGTGATTATGTAAATTTGGAAAAAGCTTTGAGTTTTAGTGGTAACTTAGGTGGCCATATGGTAACAGGTCATGTCGATGGCTGTGCTACTATCGCAAAAATAGATGATGGTGAAGAATTTTACACAATCACGTACAGTTGTTCAAAAAAACTCACAGATGAGATGGTTATGAAAGGCTCTGTTGCAGTTGATGGTGTTAGTATGACAATACAGGATTTACAAACAGGTTCATTTTCAATATCACTTATACCAGTTACAAAAGCAGATACAAATTTAGCAACTAAGCAGATAGGTCAAAAGGTCAATGTGGAAACCGATATGATTGGCAAGTATGTTATTAAAGTTGTTAGTAATATGCTAAGTCAAGATGATGGTGAATTTAATTTAAACTCTTTATTGCAAAAGAATAATTAATTATGAATAACAGCGTTCGAGAAATACCATATAACTACACTTCATTATCCGACAAGGAAATTGTTTTAAAATACATAGATGCTGAGGCTTGGGATATTTTAGAACGCTTGCGCAAACATCGGGTAACAGGCAGAAGTGCGAAATTATTATTTGAAATATATGGTGATTTATTTGTGATAGATAGAAATCCATATATTTATAATGATTTGTTAGAAAACAAATCAAAGGTCGAAGTTTTTTGGGCAAAGCAAGAAAATCGCTTGGTTAAATTAATTGAAAATATGACCGAGGATCACGGCGAACGCAGATTGATTGAAAAAACAAGATATGTTATAGAAAACTTTGTACGTGGGGTTGATGTTGAAAAGAAAAGGCGTAAAGAAATACTTGCCAAATTAACTCCTATTACCAAAGAAGTATCTTTTTCTGCATTTGATAAGGTTTCACACTGTACGGATGCAACCGACTGGCGCATTGAATATCCTGCTGTTGTTGTATTTCCAAGCAAGCAAATTGATGTTGTTAGGCTAGTAAAGGCTGCGCAAGAGTTGGGCTTAAAAATTATTGCACGCGGTGGCGGTACGGGTTTGACTGGTGGGGCAGTACCTGTTTATCGCAACACTATGATTATCAATACAGAGAAATTAAATAAAATTGGTGCCATTACTAAAGTAAGTGAAGGAGGTAAGGTATTTCCTATTATAACTGTGGAGGCAGGTGCAGTTACAGGAGATGTTGCCACCCATTGTAATGATTTAAATTATATTTTTGCTACCGATCCAACTTCGGCGTGGGCATCAACATTGGGCGGAAATATAGCCGAAAACGCCGGTGGTAAAAAAGCGGTTATGTGGGGTACTTGTATCGATAATATCTACTCTTTTGATATTGTGTGCAGTCAAGGTGATATTTTGCGAGTAAAACGTAAAAATCATTTGCATAGAAAAATTAAAGCTGGTGATATTGTTAGTTTTGAAGTGTTTAAAATTGATGGATTTGGCAATGCTAGCTTATTAAAAACAATTGATTTGAATGATGTTGAAATACATAAACCGGGTTTGGGTAAAGATATTACCAACAAAGCTTTAGGTGGTGTTCCTGGCATACAAAAAGAAGGTGGCGATGGTGTAATTGTTAATACACAATTTGTTGTATACGAACCGTTTACATATAACCGCACTATGTGTTTAGAGTTTTATGGCAAAAATATGCTTAATGCCTCTAAGGCTATTGTGGATATTATGGAACGCTTTGGCGATGATAAAGAAGTGTTTTTGACAGCTTTAGAACATTTTGATGACAAGTATATGGAAGTTATTAATTATAATAACAAATCAGATCGTCAGGATCCTTTAAAAGCAGCCTTATTAATTGATATTGAAAGCAATGATGAAGATGCTTTAAATAAAGCATGTGATGAAATGCTAAAAATGGTGCGTCCTTACGATACTGAAGGTTTTATTGCTAAAACACCTAATGAGGCAAAAGTGTTTTGGAAGGATAGGCATAATCTGGGGGCTATTTCTAAAAACACAAATGGTTTTAAAATTAATGAAGATATTGTAATACCTATTAAATCATTGCCAGAGTTTACAGATTACATAGACAAATTAAATATTCAAAAAGAGTTAGAAAATAATATTAAGTGCATAGATGATGTTTTAGAATTATGCACACGGCTCACGGATAACACTGTAGATGGTTTAAATCAAATTCGTTTGGATAATTATGTATCAGAGATAAAAAACTTTAAGGATAAGAATTTAGATTATCTTTCAAAATTAGATCAATCAGGTCAAGCTATTGGTTTGGTTGATGAGAAACGCTCTATATTTGAATTGATTCAAGAGGGTGATATTGATGTTAATTTTGAAGTGGAAATTAGGGAAAACTTTATAAAAAACTTTCATATTTTTGAAGATATATGTACGGTTTTTAACAAAATAGTGGATGAACAACGTCGTCGGCAAATCCGCATTGCCACACATATGCATGCTGGAGATGGCAACAATCATGTTAATATCCCAGTGCTTTCTAGCGATTATATAATGATGCGTGAAGCGCATGAAACTGTTGATTTATTTATGAAAGAAACTGTGCGTTTAGGTGGAGTTGTCAGCGGTGAGCATGGCATTGGTATATCTAAATTAAAATATTTGGACAAAGAAATAATTGACAAATATGCGTTGTATAAAGCTGATCATGATCCAAATAATATTTTTAATCCAGGCAAGTTAAGCGTTAATTTTCCTTTTGATAGAGTATATACGCCATCTTTTAATTTGTTGGAATTAGAAGCTTTTATTTTAACATCTACTGATTTAAAATCTCTTTCACAGTCAATTGCTAATTGCGTAAGGTGTGCTAAGTGTAAGCCAGTATGTAATACCAATTATCCTGCGGGTAGTATGTTTTATAGTCCGCGTAATAAGATTTTAGCAGTTGGGCTTATTATTGAAGCGGTGTTATACGATACTATGACATCTCACGGTTTGAGTTTTGGTTATTTTAAAAAATTGGCTAATATCGCCGAACATTGTACTGGATGTCATAAATGCGAAGTGCCATGTCCAGTGGATATAGATTTTGGTGATGTAACTATTTTAATTCGCAAGTTAATGGTGCAAAGACGCAAAGCTCCATTTAAAGCTGTAACATCTTTTACATATTTTTACCTCGATAGACAAAACTATTATGTTAATAAAGCATTTAGGTATTTATTATTTAAAGGTGCGTATGCCGCTCAGCGTTTAGGGCATAGATTAAATAAGCCCATTGCTCATATTACAAAAAAGCTGTCTCCTTGGACTAACAATATGTTAAAGGGGCGGTTTCCTAAGACGGGCAATCCCAGTTTGCGTGAATATCTTAAATTAAGCGATCCAAATACTATTTATATTTTTAGTAATCCCGATAAGGAAATTGTCAAAACGGTTTTTTATTTTCCGGGATGTGGTTCAGAGCGAATGTTACCAGAAATCAGTATAGCTACAGTGGCTATGTTATATAATTTGGGCGTAAGGGTTGTAATGCCGCCTAGATATACTTGCTGTGCTTATCCTTTTAAAAATGCTGGTAAGGCTCAAAAGGTTAAAGCTATGGTTTCAGATAATAAGGTGATGTTTCATAAAATTGCTTCAATGGTTGAATATATGGGTATCGAATCAACTGTTTTAAGTTGTGGTACTTGTTATGAAATGTTGGGAACTTATGGTTTAGAAAATATTTTTAAAGGTTCAGATATTTTGGATATTAATGATTTTATTGTTAAAAATAATTTATTACCGCAGGTATGTTCTGAACAAATTATTTATCATGAGCCTTGTCATTCACCAATGAAAGATACTGATAGTGAAGCGGTAATTGAGCATTTAACTGGTTCACAACCAAAATTAACGCCAAATTGTTGTGGTGATGGTGGTACTTTAGCTTTGTCTACGCCAGAGATATCAAATACTTTACGCGAGCGTAAAAAAAGAAATTTAAAACAGTTAAGTGATAAACGCAATTTAACGGTTTTGACCAGTTGTCCGGCATGTGTTCAAGGTTTATCTAAAATAAATGATGATATAACTGTGGAGGCAAAATCTATTATTGTTTATTTGGCAGAAAAACATCTTGGCAAAAATTGGAAGGATGATTTTATTAAAGAGGTATCAGTTAGGGGCGTTGATAAGGCTATGATGTAAGTTTGGTTATAAAATAGATATGACAATTAAATCAATTATTGCCAAAATACAAGAGTATCAATCATTTGTTGTTACGGGGCATGATCCGGCCGATGCGGATTGTGTTGGTTCGTGCCTCACTTTGGTAAAGATGTTAAAAATTTTAAATAAAAAAGCTTATCATGTGCGCTCATGTAAAGTGCCGGGTAATTGTCAATTTTTACCATCAGTTGCAGATACTTTTGTATTGCCAAATTGGCAAAGTAAAAAAATTGATTGTTTAATAGTTGTTGATTCTCCAGATAAATTTAGAATAGACAACGTCTTATCTCTTTTTGTTGGTATACCTATTGTTGTAATAGATCATCATCAATATAACAGAATTGAAAGTCAAATTTCTTGGGTAGATAAGAGCAAATCTTCCACCTCAGAAATGTTATGCGAATTAGCTCAAGAGATGAACATCCCATTAGATTTGGATATGGCAATGTGTTTGTATGCTGGCATGGCATCCGACACTGGTTTTTTTCATTATGCTAATACTACGCCTAAGACAATGCTATGGGCTTCGCAGTTGATGTCTGTAGGGATAGATACAGATTATATATATCGTCAATTAACCTGTTTTTTAACGCCGTCTGAATTATCTTGCTGTACGGAAATGATTGCAAATGTTCAGTATTATGATGATGTGGCAGTTTGTATCTTAAAAAAAGAAATGTTACGCCGTTATAAATTGCGTGCAATTTCTATGCAATATATCCACGAAATTATTTTAACTGTTGCAACAACAAAGGTTTCTATTACAGCTCAGGAGCTAGAACCAAGTTTAACAAAGATTGGTTTGCGTAGTAAAGATACGCCAAATGTGGCAGATATAGCTAAAATATTTGATGGTGGTGGTCATATTAATGCAGCTGGATGTACTATACAAGAACCGTTTAAAAAAGCAGTTAGTAATGTTTTGTTGGCATTGGGCAATCGGTCACTATGAAAATTTTATATCCAATATATTTACAATTACCTTCTCCATTAGCTAGATCTGTGCAAATAGTAAATACTTGTTATCACTTGGCTTTGCAAGGGGTGGCAGTTGATTTGTTGTGTGCTAATAGATGCGATATAAAAGAGATACAAGAGTTTTATGGCCTAGGCGATATACCAGCCAATTTTAAAATAATAGGCTTGCCCGCTTTAATTAAAACACCGACAAGTAAGTTGCGATTTTCAAGTAGGTTGCCATGGGATTTCTTTTTAAAGCGCTATATTAAAAAAATAATAAATAATAGTGAAAGCCCTATTATTTATTTGCGTGAATTAAAAACAGCTAAAGCTGTTTTACCTATTTTAAAACAGTATCAATTAAAATCTGTGTACGAAGCACATCATATTGAATATCGTGTTTCAGATGCTAATTTATTATCTTTAGAAACCAAATTGTACAATGAAGTTTCTAAGGTTATTTGTATTACAAAGCAATTGTTGACAGAGATGCGAACAATATTTGTTGATGCCAATATTGGGCCGGCATTACCAAATGGTTGTAATCCTGTCGATTTGTCCGCATTATCAGTCAGTCGAGAATATTTATTTTATGCTGGGCAGTTATACCGATGGAAAGGTGTAGATACCATTATAAAAATGATGAAATTTCTGCCTGAGCAAAAGTTGTTAATTGTCGGTGGCTCTAGCCAAGAAGATGTACAACGATGTAAAAAACTAGCTAGTGCAGAAAACGTACTTTCGCAAATTGACTTTATAGGTCAAGTTCCTCCATCACAGGTTGCTTTTTATGGGGCTAAGGCCAAGATTATGTTGTTGCCAAATGGCGATGAACTTTATAATAGTAGCTATACTTCCCCTATAAAATTATTTGAATATTTAAGTTATGCCAAGCCAATTGTCGCTTCTGATTTACCAACGATTTCTGATATTACTGCTTCGACAAAAAGTGCTTTGTTGGCAAAGCCAGATAACCCTCAATCATTTGCGGATGCGGTGCAACATATTTTAAATTCACCAGATTTATCAAACAAACTGTCAAAAAATGCTTTGGCGCTTTCTAAAGCATATACTTGGGAACATAGAGCAACAGAACTTAAAAAATGTTTTAAACATATTTTGTCCAATTAATAATATATATTTGCTATAAATACAGTGGTTTACCTTAAGTCAATCATTATAATATTGTTCAAATAATATTTATATATGGAGCAGTAATGCAAACACAGGTAGAAAAAGTAAGTTATTGTATCGGTCAACAAATTGGTAATGATTTTAAACGTCAAGGTATTGAAGTTTGTGCAGATACATTAGGTAAGTCAATCGCCGATGCTTTGGCAAATGCGGAGCCAAAATTAAGCGTTGAAGAACAAGGTCAAGTTATGCAGGCTTTTCAAATGGAGATGCAAGGTAAACAACAAAAAGCTGCTGCGGAAGCAGGTGAGGTTAATCGTAAACTTGGCGTTGATTTCTTAAACGAAAAAGAATCTGCCGAAGGTGTACAAAAGACAGAATCTGGTTTATTGTATAAAATTATTGAAGAAGGTTCAGGTGATTCTCCAAAACCAACAGATACAGTAGAATGTCATTATCGCGGTACTTTAATTGATGGTAAGGAGTTTGACTCTTCTTATAAACGTGGTGAAACAGCAAGTTTTCCAGTTAATGGCGTGATACAGGGCTGGCAAGAAGCGTTGCCAATGATGAAAGTTGGCGCAAAATGGGAACTTTATATCCATGCTGATTTGGCTTATGGCAATCAAGGTGCTGGTGCAGATATTGCACCTGGAGCAGCTTTGATTTTTGAAATAGAGTTAGTTAGCATAAAATAATCTTTTAAACTAAATAAGATTAATTATATAATGGGCGAACTTTATGTTCGCTCATTTTTAAATAAGGGTTTATATGACAGGTTTTAAACGTGCTGTTTGGACAATTGTCTACTCTTAATACCTTGTCGTTGGGTTTTGCAATAGTTTGCATTAGTGTTTTGGTGTGTATTGCGCTTTTAAGACAGTTATCAAAAAATCGACTATAATATTTGAATCAAAAGAGTCCAAAACGGATATCGTTAGGTTTGATTTGCCACTTAATTACGCTATAATTTAAAATTTTGTATCAAGACTCAGGAATAAAGCAATGTGCATACCATATAAACCAGTACCTTCAAAGGTAGATTTTGCCGATTTGGAAACTTCAATCCTAGATTTTTGGGATAAAAATAATATTTTTAAGAAAAGTTGTGATCCTGCTAGGTTTACAAAATCGTATAGATTTTACGATGGACCTCCATTTGCAACAGGTTTGCCACATTATGGTCATTTGTTGGCTGGTATTATTAAGGATATTGTTCCAAGATTTTGGACAATGCGTGGCTATTATGTTGAACGCCGTTTTGGGTGGGATTGTCATGGTTTGCCTGTTGAGTTTGAAATGGAAAAAGAGCTTAATTTAAATGGTAAACATGAGATAGAGGATTATGGTGTTGATAAATTTAATGAGGATTGTCGCGGTATAGTTTTGCGATATACAGCACAATGGCAAGATACTGTTAAGCGTATAGGTCGTTGGGTAGATTTTGACAATGACTATAAAACTATGGATCCAGAATTTATGGAGTCAATCTGGTGGGTTTTTAAAAGCTTATGGGATAAAGGTTTGGTTTATGAAGGCCATAAGGTTATGCCTTATTGTCCAAGATGTACCACGGTTTTGTCTAATTTTGAAACAAATCAAGGTTATAAAGATACGCAAGATCCAGCAATTACTGTTCGTTTTAAATTAAAAGATATGGACAATACCTATGTGATAGCATGGACAACCACGCCTTGGACCTTGCCGTCAAATATTGCTTTAGCTACAGGAGCTAATATTGACTATGTTAAGGTTAAGGATGAACAGGGTGATATTTATATTATTGCCAAGGCTAGGGTGGGTAATTATTTTAATGACGAAAGTACCTTTGAAATTTTGGGTGAGTTAAAAGGTTCAGAGCTAAAAGGTTTATCTTATGAGCCATTGTTTGATTGTTGTCGTGAAGATATTGGTGATAAAAAAGCTTATGAAGTTGTCAATGCTGATTATGTCAGTACAGAAGATGGTACAGGTATAGTACATATTGCTCCAGCATTTGGTGAAGATGACTATGCTGTTGCTCAAGCAAATGATATGGCATTTATTTGTACAGTTGACGATCAAGGTAAAATAGATAAGCATTTGCCAGAATATGAAGGTATGTTTGTTAAAGATGCGGACAAGGGTTTAATTAAACAGTTAAAAAATGAGGGTAAGTTGGTACATCAGGCTACTATACAACACTCATATCCGTTTTGTTGGCGGTGTGATTCGCCATTGATTTATCGTGCAGTATCTACTTGGTTTGTCAGTGTAGAAAAAATTAAGGATAAGATGTTGTCTACCAATGCTCAAACATCTTGGGTACCTAGCCATTTAAAAGATGGTCGTTTTGGTAAATGGTTGTCTGGCGCAAGAGATTGGGCTATTTCTCGCAATAGATATTGGGGCTCACCAATTCCTATTTGGCGATGTCAAGAATGTGATGCTAAAAAAGTGATGGGTTCTATTGCAGAGTTAGAAAACGAATGTTCTCAAACTGTCAGTGATATTCATAAGCATTTTGTGGATAAAATAAGTTTAACTTGTCAATGTGGTGGCAAGATGACACGTGTAACCGAAGTTTTAGACTGCTGGTTTGAGTCGGGTTCTATGCCTTATGCACAGATGCATTATCCTTTTGAAAATAAAGAAACCTTTGAAAATAATTTTCCAGCCGATTTTGTAGCTGAGGGCTTAGATCAAACCCGTGGTTGGTTTTATACTTTAACAGTTTTAGGTGCGGCCTTATTTGAAAAGCCAGCATTTAAAAATGTCATAGTTAATGGTTTGATTTTAGCCGAAGATGGCAAAAAGATGTCAAAGCGTCTTAAAAATTATCCTGCTCCAGATGTGGTTATGAATAAATATGGAGCCGAAGCATTGCGTTTATATTTAATTAATTCGCCTGTTGTACGCGGTGAAAGTTTAAAGTTCTCTGAAGATGGCATAGGCGAAATTATGCGTCAGGTGTTGTTGCCTCTGTGGAATTCTTATTCTTTTTTTACTACCTATGCCAATATTGATGGTTGGAAACCAGGTGATAAGATTAAAATAACTAGCGATATGGATAAATGGATTTTATCCAGAATGCAAACTTTGATTAAAGAAGTTAATGAAGAAATGGAAGCCTATCGCTTGTATAAGGTGGTGGATTCTTTAGTTAGTTTTATTGATGACTTAACTAATTGGTATATAAGGCGTTCACGTCGTCGTTTTTGGAAATCTGAGGATGACAGTGATAAAAATCAAGCATATCAAACATTATATAGTGTATTGGTAGAGTTATGTCATATTTTGGCTCCATTTTTGCCATTTGTCAGTGAAGAAATTTATGCTAATTTGGTAAAATCGGTTGATGAAAACGCTGAAGAATCGATACATTTATGTAAATTTCCATCTTATAATCCAGACTTGCGCGATGAGGCTTTAGAGGCAGAGATGGCAAATGTTATGCGTACCGTAGAAATGGGGCGTGCATTGCGTTCTACCCATGATTTGCGTATACGCCAACCGCTTGGGACGATTACGATTATTTCTCGTGATGCCAGCGTAGAAAAAATATGTCAAAATCATCGTGATATCATTTTGGGAGAATTAAATATTAAAAATATAGAATTTTCTAGTGATGAGGCCTCTTTGGTAGATTTAAGTGCTAAGGCCAATTTTAAGATGTTGGGACGTAAATTAGGCAAAAATATGAAAGCAGCGGCATCGCTAATTGCTAAATTTGATTCTGCTTTGATTTCTAAATTACAAGAGGGTGGTACTACAGATATTGTTATTGATAATCAAACTTTTACTTTGAGTTTAGATGATATTATTGTGCATCGTACTTGTAAGGAAGGTACTGTAATAGAAACGGACAAGGGGATTACAGTTGCTATTGACACTACAATTACTGATGAGTTACGTATAGAAGGCACTGCTAGAGAGCTTGTTAATCGTATTCAAAACTTGCGCAAAGAAGCTGGTTTTGAGGTTGCTGATCGTATACAGATGGCGTTAGTGGGCGGTAACGATGATATTAAAACTGCCATAGACCAGCATAAGGATTATTTATGTGCTGAGACTCTATGTCGGGAAATTTTAACAGAAATACCTAAAGATTCATTTAACAAGGATGAGGATATTTTGGGTTCTAAACTCAGTATCTATTTGGTAAGAGTTTAGTTAATTTACGGAGTTATGGAGCAGTGATATATTTTGCATCGCCGGTTTTTTTACTTTTGGTTGTGCCATTAGGTGTATTACTGCTTTATGCTTTGATTAAATTTGCCAATCCACCGCAGTTTAATCCACCAAGCATAAGATTTTATAGTAAAATAAACAAGCGTGAATTAAGTATGAAATTTGGATTAGGCTTAGATGTGTGGTTGCTCTTTAGTATAGCGTTTATGTCTATAATCACGCTTTCAGAACCAGTTGTTTATGTGGTTAATCATATAATCTCTTTTAATGCTTTTTGTATGGCTTATTGTTTGATAGCTAGTTTATGTTGGTTGTTTGTAGATTTTACAATGGTTTATAAAAACAAGGAGCAACTTAGACAATTTAAGCTATTAGTTCCAAGGGTTCCCATTGACTAAAAAGGGCAGGCATATGTCGCTGGGTAAAATTCTAAACAAGCAAATAGCTTGGTTAGAAAGTTTTGATGTTGTAAAAAAAGTTATTTTAGGGCGTACAGAAAATTGCAGGCATTCATTTAGATCTGGATATTTAAAAGTACAGCATGATTTAGATGGTGGGTTTATAATTAAAGCTTTTTCTGGCAATGGGGTAGTTGATATTTTTGTAAGGTGTGAGGAGCAACATCGTGAGTATATTAAAGATTTGATACGCAAGCGGTTCACATGATTAGAATATTGTTGTTATTTTGTTTTGTATTATCATTTAATTGTGCTAAATCACAACCAACTACAGCTAAAGATGCGTCTGTGGATAATAAGCAAGAAGCAGAGTTTTCTGCTTTTGGATATAGATTGGGTGATGTATTGCCAGAAACAGATATTATATCTGTTAAAGGACTAAAAAATAAAATCGAACCATTAATATCTTATAAAATATTTAAAAATTATTATGCAGAAATAACTCCTGATAGTCGTTTGATTTATCGCATTGATGCTGATGGTATATTGCCAAGTTTAAAACAGGCGAAAGATGAAATAGAAATTTTAAGGCGTTTATTGTCTAAAAAATATGGCTCGGGGATAGATAAGGTTAATTTAAATAATAATCGCTATTTAGAGTTTAGTTGTCAGAGGGGGGTGATTCGTATGAGTCGACGCAAAAAACGTGTAAATATTTGTTATATTGATTTTGATACTATGATTATAGCCAATCAAGAATATCAAAAAAAACGTGAGCAACAAAACAAAGAGAAGGCTTTGGAGGTGAAAAAAGGGGCATTTAGAAATTTAGATGCATTGTAAGTGTTGGAATTAAATCTAAAAGTTATCAAATTTACAAAAGCATTGTTTATGCTTAAGTTGTTGTACTGTAAATAGTTATATATATCAATTTTATTGGTATGTCGGAAGGCAGAAAAAGGTGATTAAAAAATTGCCAGATGATATAAGCTGGCTAATATAAAAAGAACAATGTAGTAATGTTATTTATATGGCAACACTTTTGGGAGTTTGTATGAGTCATCAGCAAAAATCACGTTGTATCCGTTTTGAAAAAAAATCACAAGTTCGTTCTGAACGCAGAAAAATTCATGGAATTCTTGAAGATGTAAGGCGTTCTGGGCAGTTAGAAGAATATTCTGAATGTACTGCAGAAGATATTTTAAGGGCTAGTTAATTATTGGGGGAGGGTTTTGTTGGTGTAATCACAAAAAGGGCGGTCAATTGGTATTATTTAAATCGGTAAGAATAAAAAATGTTTATTTTAATTTTCTATTTGTTATATTGTCCGTAAATAAGTATGAGTTTGCCTAAATAGGTGTGTTTTGTAAATTGAGGAGTAAAAATGCAAAAATTGAAGGTGTCAGTGTTGGTGGTAATGGGTTTTGGTTTTTTTATGGCAGCAAATGTACAAGCAAAGTCAGAAGCTGCATTTCCAAAAGATTGGAAAACATGGAAAGTGGTTAGGTCGGGTGCAATTCCGGCAAAAGGTGCAATGCCCAAGGATTTAGCTCATGTGGTCGCCGATACTTATGAGACTTATGCTTGGGTCAATAATGGCAAGGGCTCAGCTTATAATATTCGTATTAATCCTAAGCAAACCAAAGATTACGATGAAGATATTGCAACTGGTGTCTTAGAATTAGTAGATATAAAAGCTATTCTTGTAACAGAACATCTTTTGGGTGAGCCAGTATACGGAGCGTATACTTATGATGGTAAGGATATTTCATCTGCACATCCTTCTTTAGAAGTTAAATCATGTATTAAATGCCATACTGGTTACGAAGGTTTTAAGGCTGGGGTTTTTCAAGTAAAATAATTTAATGACTTCTATAAAGAAAAAAATAATATTAGGGCAAGCTTTAATGCTTGTCCTAATGAGTATTCTTTTTGGCTATTCTAGGTATAATGGACAATTTAATTTTGCTTTAAGGGCTTCAGAAAAATCAGGCAGTGAGGCTACCAAGCCTATTATTGAGTTAATGGAAAAATCCATTGCTGGCGGTAATTATCTATATATTTTAGATCCAGAATTTGCAAAATTCTTTTTTCATAAAATATTGTATTTTGAAGTTGAAGGAGTCTCAAAAAACTCAACTAGGCTGGGTATTGTTTATGATCAAAAAAATAAATGCAATATAAGAAGTGTTTATTCAACAGAATATAAAGCAAAGCTCACTAAAAAAATAGCAAAGGCTCAAAAGGTTTTGGCTAAGCTACCAGAATCTCATCCCAAACGGGCTAAAATTTTAGATTTAAAAAATAAATTTCAGGCATCTTTGGATGAAGTAAGTTCTAATTTATCACGTGTTGCGTTATTAAAACGTACATATCAAATGCCAAAAGAGTTGCAGGCCACAGATGCTTTTCTTGATAAGAAAAGATGGTTGCTACATATGATTATTCCCTTTGGAGAAAACAACTCTGGCAAAATGCATTTGGTTTTAGATGCATCTGAGTTTAAAGGGTTTAAAAGCGAAATTTTAAGCGATGTAATTCCAATGACTGCTGGGTTGCTTGTGATAGGTTTGGTTATTGCTATTTTGTTGGCTAGAGCAATAGCTGCCCCATTGTATAAAACAGCTAGTTATGTTAAAGAGTTGGCAGAAGGCGGCGGTGATTTAACTAAACAAATTGAGTTTAGTAATTATAAAGAGATTGACTCTATGGTTGAGCAATTAAATTTATTTTTAGCGAATATGCGCAGTATAATTGTGTCGGTGAAAAGTACGTCTGAGGCATTAAGAAATTTATCAGAATCATTGATGAATGTCGGTGCCGAGATGGTTACTGAAGCTGAATCTACAGATAGAAGTACAGCTGAAATGGCTGAAATAACTAATAAGCTGAAAGATAAAATATATAAAATTTCGCAACGTTCTGATAATATCTCTAGCTCTTTTGAAGAAGTATCGCAATCCACCAAAAGTTTAGAAACTTCATTTAAAGAGGTTACTGCTGAGGCTCAAGATGTGGCTAATAAATCAGGCGAAGCAAAGCGTAAGTCTGAAAATGCGTTAAATGAAATGCAAAACTTATCTAATGAAGTGGCTGGTATTGAAAAGTTTTCTGGTATTATTATGGATATTGCCAGTCAAACCAATTTGTTAGCATTAAATGCTACAATAGAGTCTGCTTCGGCGGGTGAAGTGGGTAAGGGCTTTGCAGTTGTTGCCAATGAAATCAAGGTATTAGCTAAAAAAAGTGCTGAGGCGGCGCAAGAAATTACTGCTAGACTTGAGACAATACAAGCTAGTACAGACATTTCTTTAGAAACCTTTGAAGGGGTGTCTAACGCAGTTGATTCAAACAGTAAAAGCAACGAAATGATTGCTAAAAATACTGCAGATCAAAATAGCAATGTACAAAAAGTGCATGATATTGTGCAGGAAAATAACGCAGAAATATCTGAAATCTCATTTGCTGTCGATGAGGTGGCGGTTGATGCTGTTAAGGTTACAGATAATGCGCATAATTCTTCTAAAAGTATTACAGAAGTATTAGATAAAATTTTGTCGGTTAATAAGACGGCAGAAGACCTGTCTGAAAAATCAGTTGTTCTGTCTGATTTGGTTAACAAATTTAAAGTTTAAAATTTCAAAAAGAAAACCCCAGTGATTTGCACCACTGGGGTTTCCAACCCTTGTAACCCGGAGCCTCTACTGGTTCCGTACTATCAAAACGATGCGCTGATAGAAGCGCCTAAATCGGTTAAACGTTTAAAGCCTCTTGCGAAATGGCTGCTCCCTTAGCTGCGCAGTCTGGACATTCCACTTGTGCTATATGTGGAAGTTTGATAGACATGCGGCCAAAAAGCCATTTATCATCATAGAGAACCCGATGACATCCCTTGCATTGGGCGGATAACGCTCCTTTAACCATACCTTGCTCCTCTCATAAAAAAATTGAGACAGTCATATATAGCAAAGGTCATGCCAAAAGGCAAAAGCAACGGTATAAACGTAAAGCGTTTTAGTGTAAGGCTTTACGTTAATACGTAAATATAAATTTTGGATTTAAATTTTATAGGTAGGAGATGCTTTCCATTGAGAAGATATTTCTTCCCGTATAAGAGTGTTAATCTAAAAATTTATCGTGTATATCAATAAATTTATCTTCAAGGTATAAAAAAATTTCAAATATCTTTGGATCAAAAGCTCCATTCATTTCTTCAACCATAATTTCTTTGGCTTGTTCGTGAGAGAACATAGGCTTATAGCATCGTGCACTGGTAAGGGCGTCATATACGTCCACAAGAGCTACAATACGTCCTGCAATTGGAATTTCTTGTCCCTTTGCCTTGGTTGGGTATCCATTCCCATCAAAGCGTGCATGGTGGTATAGAGCAATGTCGGCAGCCATATCTAAGAAATAATCGACTACATTTTCACCTTTAGTAGCACTGAGTGCCTCATACCCTAAAGAGGCATGGGTACGCATAATTTCAAATTCTTCGGCTGTTAATTTACCAGGTTTTAATAATATAGCATCGGGTATGCCAACTTTTCCAATATCATGCAATGGGCTAGAGTAATAAATAGATTCAACAAATTTTGGAGTTATGATATCAGCGTATATGCCTTGTGCTAGTAATTCATTGGCTAATAATCTTGAGTAGTGCTGTACTCTTTTAATGTGTGCGCCGGTTTCTGGATCGCGTGTTTCAGCTAAAGTGGCAACTACGCGTAAGGCGGTTTCTCTTAGGTCGTTAATCTCTTGGGTTTTTTCGACAACTAGTTGCTCTAGGTCGCTTAATAAATGGTAGTGACTGATATGTGTAGATACGCGCGCTTTTAATTCCACCATACGAACAGGCTTGACTAGAAAATCAACAGCGCCTAATTCAAAAGCTTTTTCTAAACGTTTTTCACCTGCTAGACCCGTTAAAAAAATAATTGGTATATCAGAGATTTCTGGTATAGATTTAATTTGAGCGCAGGCTTCCATGCCATTCATAATTGGCATTTCTATATCCATTAATATCAAATCAGGGTGGATTTGTTTGGTTTTTTCAATGCCGATTAAACCATTTTCTGCACTAAAAACTTGATATTCAAGTTCTTGTAGTAGTGCAGTTAACATATCTCTATTAATGCTATTGTCTTCTATTAATAAAATTGTGCCAAGATGTTTTTTAGTCATATTGTATTTTCCTAGACGATTCTAAGGCCTGTAGGCTTTGTATACTAAATGTGGCTATATCTCTAATGGTTTCATCTCCTCTATAAAAAATAGGTCCAGCAATAAATAGCCCGTGCTCATCTTCAATGCGCTTGGTCTGATTGTTGATTTCATTATCAGACTTAACGTTAGTTAAGCCTGATTTATTAATGTTTATATTGGATTTAATACCATAAGTAGATGGATTAATATTCATATACTTAATATAACCTATATTTTTTTATATTCTATACTCAATATCGCAAAATTTATTTAGCTTTTGCTCGCATGGCTTGTTTGCGTTCGTTTTCAGTTAAAAAGCGTTTGCGTAAGCGCATACTTTCTGGAGTTACTTCTAAAAGCTCGTCTTCTTCGATATATTCTAAATTTTCTTCTAGGGTAAATTTAGTTGCAGGTGCAAGCTGTACTGTGCCATCGCTTCCAGAAGAACGCATATTAGTCAATTGTTTGCCTTTTGCCTGATTAACTGTAATGTCGTTATCCTTGCTGTGTTCGCCAACAATCATTCCTTCATAACATTTTGTACCAGGTGGAACAAATAAACGACCTCTGGCTTCTAAGGCATCCAATGCAAAGGCCAAGGCTTTACCGCTTTGCATACTTATCATAACGCCATTGGGTCGTTTAGGTAGTGGTCCTTTAAACGCTCCGTATTCGCTAAAGGTATGAAACATTATACCTTCGCCTTTAGTTGCATTTAATATGCGTGTTCTTAAACCCATTAGCCCACGTGCTGGTATTTTAAATTCAAGATGAGTTAAAGCACCTTTTTCGTTCATTTCAATCATTTCGCCTAATCTGCTTCCCATTAGTTCTATAACTTTACCTGCGTACAGACCGGGAACATCAACTACGGCTAATTCAATTGGCTCTAATTTTTGTCCATTTTCTTCATGAAAGATTACATGAGGTCTAGCTACTTGTAGTTCAAATCCTTCACGGCGCAATGTTTCGATTAATACTGATAAATGCAATATGCCACGTCCCGATACTATAATACCATCGCGATCAGGGGTTTCTTCCATTACTAAAGATATATTACCTTCAGCCTCTTTAAATAAACGATCTTTTAATTGGCGTGATGTAACTTTGTCGCCTTCAGTACCGACAAAAGGACTAGAATTTGCAGAAAATACCATTGAAATTGTTGGAGCTTCTAGTTCGATAGGATCTAGTTTAATAGGATTTTCAGGGTCAGTAATGGTGTCGCCAATATCTGTGTCTTCAATGCCGACTACTGCTACAATATCACCAGCTTGCGCTTCTTTAACTTCTTTACGGCCTAACGACTCAAAAGTAAACACTTGTTTAATGCGTCCGTTTCTTTCGCTGCCGTCATTAGCAATAACCTTAACTTGTTGATTAGCTTTTATCGTACCAGAATAAATACGGCCAATCGCTATGCGTCCTACATAAGAAGAATAATCTAATGTACAAGTTTGCAATGCTGTAGGTCCATCAATATTAACTTCAGGGCCAGGAATGTGCTCTAAGACAGCATCTAACAAAGGGGTCATATCCATATTATCGTCGTCAGGATCTAATCTTGCATAACCGTTGACACCACTGGCGTAAATAACTGGGAAATCTAATTGTTCATCATTGGCGTCTAAATCAATAAATAAAGAAAATACTTCATCGAGAGCCTCGTGAGGTCTGGCACCTTGTCGATCTATTTTATTGACTACTACTAAAGGTTTTAAGCCATGAGACAATGCTTTTTTTAATACAAACCGAGTCTGTGGCATTGGTCCTTCAAATGCGTCAACTAACAATAAAACTCCGTCAGCCATTTTTAGCACACGTTCTACTTCGCCTCCAAAGTCGGCGTGTCCTGGGGTATCAATTACATTTATTTTAACATCTTTATATTTAATCGAAATATTTTTAGACAAAATAGTTATACCGCGTTCACGCTCTAAGTCGTTTGAGTCTAAAACACAATCGTCTACTTCTTGGTGAGAAGAAAAAACATTAGTCGCCTCTAATAATTTATCCACGAGTGTAGTTTTCCCGTGGTCAACATGGGCGATGATAGCGATATTACGAATTGATTCTTGTCTCATTTTCTCTAACCTAGCTTAATAAGGTGGTTTACATAAAATTATGGGATTGTGCCATAGGGCGCAACATTGTAATTGGCAATAAATAAATGTCTAGCTTAATATTAATTTTTAATAATAGCTGTACTAATTGACTTTTTTAACAAACTCAGATTTCAACTTCATAGAGCCAAAACCTGGTATTTTGCAGTCGATATTGTGATCGCCATCTACTAAACGTATTTTTTTAACTTTGGTGCCTACTTTAAGGCTTGTTGAAGAACCTTTGACTTTTAAATCTTTAGCTATGCTAATGGTATCTCCGTCTTGCAATTTTATCCCGTTGGCATCGAGAACAGTTAAATCTTCGTTAGAATGGTCTTCTTCTATATTAAATTCGTGGGAACATTCTGGACAAATCAAAATGGATCTGTCTTCATAAACGTAAGCCGATTGGCATTTTGGGCATGGTGGTAATTCATTCATGGATAAAAGTATAAACATTTTGTCTATATAAAACTATTAATTTATTATAAAATAAAATTATTTTAAGCAGAACTTATTATGTCGTTTAATTTAATTGCAGAATGTTATGATTTGTTGTCAAATCCAAAATCGCGAATATCCAAAGAAAGCGGGTTGTATAAAAAATTAATTAAGCCCAAACAGCGGGCATTGGATTTAGCTTGCGGCACAGGGCCTCAGGCTTTATTTTTGGCAGAACATTGTGAGGCAATTGTAGATGCTAATGACTTATCCTCGGATATGATTGCGTATGCAAAAGAGCATAGAAATCATAAAAATATTAATTATCAAATAGGCGATATGAGTCAAAAATTTGATGGACAATATCAGTTAATAATATGCGTTGGAAATTCTCTTAATTTATTACCGTCTAAAGATTTGGCATATCAAACAATACATAATAGCATTGAGAGTTTGGTTTGTGGTGGCGCATTAGTAGTGCATATAATCAATCCGCAAGCAACCCAAAATCAAAAGGTTAAACGTCTTGAAAAACAAATTAGCCTTGCTAATGGCAAAATAAGTATTACTAAGGTTTTAACTCCGCATAAAACAGGTAGAAATTTGCATATTACATACAAACCTGTTTCAGGTAAGATAGTTGAAGAAGATACAGAATTGTTAGATATCACTAAAGATGAGTTGTTGGATATGTGTTCTGTAGCGGAGGTGTGTCAATTAGACTGTTATGGCAGTTTGGATTGTCAGGCATTTACTAATGAATCATTAGATATTTTAGTAGTTTTGCGTAAATCATAAGATTGTATGTTGCCGTTTCGAGCTATTATCAAAACTGATACGCGTTCAAAAAAAATCCGTATAAAGATAGGTTTAATGGGCGATGTGGTGGTTTCTAAGCCAAAGTACTGTAGTCAAAGTTGTGCTCAAGATTTTGTAAATTTGCATAGTGATTGGATTGAAGCTCAACTTGCTAAGATTAAAGACAGGCGTATGCCATTACAATTGCCTACAAAGATTGATTTGAAGGCAATGGGACAAACTTTTAATATTAAAACTAATATAAGTGGTAGAGGTGTTAAATTGATTAATAATGAAATTATTATTAATCGGTTTAATCAAGATGATATAAAAAAAGATATTTTGCGTTTACAAAAATATATCAAAAAAATTGCCGAAGATTTTATTCCAAAAGAAGTCAAAGCTTTAAGTATGCTTACTAAATTACAACCGCAAACTATTTGTATACGAAACCAACAAACTAGGTGGGGATCTTGTTCTAATAGGGGTTGTATTAGTTTGAATCAGAAATTATTGTTAATTAATCCAACTTTGATGAGATATGTTATTATTCATGAATTATGTCATTTGCAAGAAATGAATCATTCAAAAAACTTTTGGAAATTAGTACAACGATATCAGCCAAATTTTAAAGAGCTTGATAGTAAGTTAGATTTTAATAAATTACCAGTTTGGGCAATAGTAAAATAATTTTGTAAAAAATGGCAGAGAGTAAGGGATTTGAACCCTTGGTACCAGTATTAGGTACGCATCCTTAGCAAGGATGTGCTTTCGGCCACTCAGCCAACTCTCTACTTGGGCGCAGATTATATGCTTTTTTTATAAGTGGGCAAGTATTTTTTTTAATACTTGCCCAATAAAATAAAATTATCCTTTGTAAAGAATATCGGCACCAATAGTGCCTATTAAGCTTTGGCGATATTCTGCACTTTGATACCTTTCTAGGTTGTCTTTAACAAATTTAATTCGATTATCTATATTCAAATTATTGACCAATTCTTGGTTATTTATTTCTTTAAATTCGTTCAAGTTAGCTAGTTGCCGTTTGGCAGATGCTATATCAATTTTTTGTTTGTTATCTAATCGCGCTTTATACCAGTCGCTATTAATTACATAGTCTCTTTCAAATAATCTACGTATTGCAATATCGTCAATTTTTTTGCCGTTAAATTCTCCATTACTCATTATGTGCAATAAAGCTTCAATAGGTGGTATTGCCCCTTTGACCGATCCATCCGCTAAGTATGACTTGGCTACTTTTTCTTGGGCTTCTGCGATGTTTTTTAGACCATCTACATAGTCTTCCATGCTTTGTTTTTCTGGACAAAGCATTTCTTCACTAAAAACAGCGTGGGGGGCATTAAAAATACGACCAAAATAATTACCCATAAAACGTTTGGTTATACGGTAACCTAAACGACTAGCCAGGATAGTTTCGCCATTATATTCAAAGTCTTCTAATTTTTCTAAGCATCCTTCTTGGATTAAAAAATCAGGATTTCTTTCATGCTCGTTTAATCGGCACCAAATTTCAGGTATTAAAAGACTAACATCGTGTTCTACTCGATTGTGAGGGCCAATAAAGCCCGCCGCAGAAGTGTAACCACTATAGCCAGTTAAAATAAAAGATAGTAAGGCATTATTTAAATCGCTCGTTGCAATTAATGCGTTAAAAGGTCCTTTGGTTAGCGCTCCTTCACTGCCAGCGCCTGTTGTCGATGGGCTTTTGCCTGTTAGCGAACATATAAAATCCATAAAAAGTTCAGGCAGTTCCTGAAAATGGATAGGGTTGTATACTGCTAAGGCTCTTATGCCAGCTTCTTTGTCAGCGGGATTATTGCGTCTACCTGCAAGAACAGCGTTGACGGGGTGATGTACAGGTTTGTCAGCAGGTATCATGCGTTCAAGTCTAGTGCTAACATCGGCAATGTAAGGCTCGCGAGGATTAATTACAGAAGGGCTATCTTGTAAATAACGTGGGTTTTTTGATGGTTTACCATCTACTATGCGCGGATGAGAAGATGAAACAAAATAACCGCTTTCTGACTCTTGGGCTGCTTTTAAAATCATATTTTTCATTGGTTCTGTATATGATTCATAACTAATGGCTTTATCTACAATTTCTCTGGCAGCCTTTGTGGAAAGAGGTTCAAAATTAGAGATAAATGAACCATCAGATGCTAAGTCGCTTTCCGCTTGTTTGTCATATCCACGTACAATTGCTTCGTCAGGTCTTTGAAATAATCTATATTCGCAATTTGAAACAATTTTAACACTAGGATTGCTATATTCTTGATCTAAATATTCTAATTGTTCTGCTGGCAAGACTATTGATGAGCTGATATCGTCTTCTAGCTGAATTTTTTCTGAGGGTATAAAATCATGGCGTAAGCGGTACGTGTTCCAAGCCCCTAGATTACTCATACCAACGCGCAGAAAACTACCAACTAGCTTGCGATCTCCGTGGCGTAATTCATGCCCGTCTTGTCCGTTAATACGATCAACACTAAAGCGCTCTTTCCATGTGTTACCCCATTCAGGTTGATAGAAACGTTTTACATAAAATAAAATATCTTTGATATGATTAGGTATGTTGATAAGCCATTGGTTGAACTCAGGTTTATATTTTTCTGAAGGTGTCAGTAAACGTATAACAGAACCCAACGAGCGTGCAGGGCCTAATATTGGTCTGGCCTTTGAACCAGCACCATTTGGGTGTTCACCTATAAATCTATTGTCGTAATTGGTGTTGATAAGTTCTTCTACAGCAGCCATATCTTTTTCAAAGTCATTGACAAAAATAGGTCCAAAATGAATGGCGTCCCATATTGATTTTGATATTTCTGATTTACCACCACCAGATACGGTCGCTGGTTTGTGGCAAAAAGTCCCTTTGCTAGATGTGCCTACTAAGCGCCAGGAATTTGCGCCAGGGTGTTTTTCTAGTCGTACTTTAAAACCAGTTGGATAAATATATGTTTTATCTCTTAGCAAACGCATTTCGTGTTTTTGCCCGTTTTGATTCCATGTAATTTGTTGCGTTTTTACATGCATTTCAGCGGTTTCATTTAAATATACAATAGAATCAAAATGCTTATCTATGGCATATCCTTCTTTGTGGACTTGAATATTTGTACCCATGGATTTTTTGATATTTTCAAAAGTGTAACCCTTGGCAACTAAGTCTCGGTCTGCATAATAATGCATACCCAAATTATAACTTGCAAATGCTAAAGCACCGCCGGCGTGTTCTTCTTCTACATTGCCCAATAAATTGGCGGCATAACCTATTTGTGTTTTAACTTCTTTTTTACAATAGCCAAAATAATTGTCAGATATTAAAGTGATAATTATGCCGTTTTCATCGCGACAAGTTAATTTAAATGCAGAACCATCGTTGTATAATTCTCCGTCTTGTTTCCAACACATTCCCTCATCTTTTTGGCGTTGAGTTGCATTGTCAATATGTGGTAAACCTAGCTCTTTTTTTGTTATTTTAGTTAGGTGTGGAGCTAAAATAACACATCCTGTATGCCCAGTCCAGTGTTCAACATCTAAGGCTGCGTCATTGGTTGCTAGTGCTGGATTACCAGCATTGCCAAAAATAGATTCTACAAAATCTAAATTACTAATTAATGATGCAGGTGCAATAAAGCGAGTTTCCATAGTTTTAGCTGGGGTAATACCGTTTATAGCTGGAGAGACTATTGGGCGTAACATTAAGGATACAAAAGTGTATGCTTTGTCCTGTTGGCTTGATGTAAAAGGTAATTCTAGTAATTCCTTTGGCGGGTTAAGTGCAATTTTAAGCATTTTAGCAAAGGTTTCTTTGGGGACTGCTTTTTTGTCAAGAGGTATGGGCAAGCCACCTTCCGCAATATGAAAAACCCCTTTTGTGGTGCGTCTATCGCTTTTTGGATTGTGCAAAACGCCTTGTTTAATGCGGTAAGAGGCAATGTTTTCGTTTATATATTCTGTTTTATCCGCTGGTATTGCCATTTCACGGGCTAAACCATGTCTATCTAAATTTAAAGTCAGTGAAGGTAGCTGAGGTATCTCTGTGCAGTCTGCCAAATATGTGTTTAAGAAATTTTGAATTCGTTTGTCAATTGGGCAATGGTGATTTGCCAAAATGCGGTTTTTTTCGCGAAGCCCATCAATTAAATCTGATGCTAATTCTAAAACTTTTCCTTGATTTTGGTTGTAGACAGGCAATCCTAATGATGCTAGTTTTAAATTGATATATAAGATTAATTCTTTGCGTTGTTCGCTATTAAGAGTTTCTACTCCCATGCCCAATGATCTTTTTAGATCCATAATTATCTCCTGATTATCTCTTGATATTCTCGATATAAGAATAGCGGTTGAATTTTTTATTATAACAATAATATAATGACGTGTAAAATTAATCTCTGGCTTAAGTATTTTGCAAGTAATTCGCTTTTATGTGTAAATTGTCTAAAAAAATGTTTTTATTTTGATGACAGTTTAAAAAAATCATTATAACAAACTTAATTAGATGGATTAACTAAGCAGTAAAAATGAAGATGCTGCGAGTACATCTTTTAAATCTGATGAAGTTGCTTATGCTTCCTCGTAAGTAAATACTTCAATAGCAAATGTGGCTGGTGAGTCTACAGATATGTCAAATGTAATAGGAAGTATCTCAAATGAGATTTTTCAAATGGGAGATCATATCAAAGATATCGCCGAAAATTCTGCAAATTCTTCAAATATTGTGCAAGATGCTGATCAAAAGGCTGTGCTTACACAAGAAACAATGGAGAAATTAAAACAGTCTGCACTTTCTATTGGTAAAGTTAATGAAGTGATTACTGATATTTCAGCGCAAACTAAATTGTTAGCTTTAAATGCTACAATTGAGGCGCTAGTGCGGGAGAGGCAGGTAAAGGTTTTGCCGTTGTAGCTAATGAAGTTAAAGATTTAGCTGCTCAAAGTGCTACTGCTACGGAACAAATAGGTGAGAGTATTGATGAAATACAAGATGCATGCGAAGATTCTTATAATGCTATTGTAGAAATTGTAGAAATTATTCGTAAAGTTACTGACATTTCATCTAAAATTGCCAGTTCTACAGAGGAGCAAAGCGTGGCGATTAGTAAAATAGTTAATGAAATTAGTGGGGCAAATGAATCCACAATTAGTATCTCGCAAGGTGTTAAGGGAATATCTGAAAGAATGGAAAATATTAATGATTCAATTACTGGCATTAGTAAAATGGCTGATAATTCTGCTACAAGTGCCCATCAGGCTATAGAACTTTCACAAGAATTAAATAATATAACTACTACATTGACTAATGTGGTAGGTAAATTTAAGGTCTAATAAGGATATTAATTAAGTGCTATGGCTCGTTATTTAAAAGATACTTATATTAGTTCTTTTACGGATTTTGGTTTTAAAAAATTATTTAAACAAGCAGAAATAGCCCAATACACAGAACAAGAATATGACGAATACGAACTAAGCCTAAAATATTATCGCGATTTAAAAAACTCGAAGGTGTAGAAAAAGGTATCGAGAAAGGTATCAAAAAAGGCAAGGAAGAAGGTATTCAGCTTGGCATAGAAAAAGGTACAGAAGAAACCACTATCGCTATGGTTAAAAATCTTAAAAAATCAGGCGTATCAAACGATATAATTTGCCAAGCTACAGGGCTTTCAATAGCAGAGATAAATAAAATCCAATAATTTGATAGCCAATCGATGCTTAATTTTTGCTGTTGTTTTTTCGCCAGATGGTTGGAGAAACCCCCATAGATTGTTTAAAGGCACGGTTAAAGCAGGAGAGTGTGGGGTAGCCACAGGCGACTGAAATATCAATAATTTTATCATTGGTGTTTTCGAGCATAATAAGTGCGGTTTTTATTCGGAATGTTGTAAGGTAGGCGGATGGCGACATACCAATTGCTTCGCGAAAAATCTTGCGAAAATGCGGCGGACTTAGGTGGCAGGTTTGGGCTAGCTTGTCCATATTAAGCGGATGAGAAAAATGATTGGCCATATATTTAATGGCAGGACTAACCCTAAGTATTTGCTCGCGTTTTAGTGGTGGGTTTTTTTTAGGTGCAGACT
>Ga0256837_1000100_pt1 | contig 78048 bp, 87 predicted proteins | sample 4562384metaG_FD_185976 | JGI IMG/M metagenome (GOLD analysis project Ga0256837, IMG submission 185976) | Hydrothermal vent microbial communities from Guaymas Basin, Mexico - 4561-384 | ecosystem: Environmental > Aquatic > Marine > Hydrothermal vents | place: Mexico: Guaymas Basin | collected...
GCTGTGAAATTTCTTTAAATACAAATGGCATATAGTCTAATATCCACTGTTCTACAATGAGTCCAAGTGGAATATTAGCCCTACCTTTTTGGATATTAATAAGATGTTCATATTTTTGAGATGCATTTATAACACTTTTTAAAAGAACATATTTATAGGTACTTGAGGTCGAATCTTGTTCTATAATATAGTTTATTTGTCGTAAAGCTTCTGTATTAATCATGTCTAAATATTATCGTAATCCATGTTAAAGCATCTCTATTTAAACTATCTTGGGTGGAAACTGTCTTTATAAGAGTAAAGTTATATTGAGCAAACAACTGAATTATATATTCTAAATCAACATCTTCAAAGTAACGTTGATCTTCACTTCTATTTCCTTCTGAATAACTAATAATTACAGAGGCTTTATCTGCAGTCATTCTAGCTATATCATTAACAACATTTTCATACTGTTCTTTTTTTAAGTGCATCCACATGGCTATTGCGATAATGGAATCAAATTTTATTTTAAAGGGCGGCTGGTCTGTTGAAAATGGAACTTCATTTACAATAAAGTGATTGGAAATAGCTGAAAATTTAGTTTGAGTATTTTGTACAAATTTCTTAGATGGGTCAATACCCCATATGTTGTACTTGTTTTCTTTTAGAAATTCTAGATCTCTACCAGAACCAAAACCTATATCTAATACAGTTGATTTTGGTTTGATATATTGTAAAAAAAGTTTGTGGAGTTTAGACATATCTGCATTGTCATATTTTTTTATAAGTTCTTTTGATTGGGAATTGTAAAAGTCTAGTGTATTCATTTGAAAATCTAATGAATAAAGAAGTATTATTAAAAATATTATTTGATTGTTGTTAAAAAAGAAGTGGTGGACCCTCAGAGATTCGAACTCTGGGAGGTGTTACCCTCGCCGGTTTTCAAGACCGGTGCATTCGACCAACTCTGCCAAAGATCCACATGTGTTATTATAACATAAAAGTAAAACTGGAGGTGCCACCCAGATTTGAACTGGGGATAGCAGCTTTGCAGGCTGCGGCCTTACCACTTGGCGATGGCACCAGTCATTATCTTTCATATCAATGGTGCCCGGAGCCGGACTTGAACCGGCACAGTATTGCTACCGGGGGATTTTAAGTCCCCTGCGTCTACCAATTTCGCCATCCGGGCATCTGTTATGAAATCACAGTTTACAATTATTAAGTTAATGGAGCGGGAAACGAGGTTCGAACTCGCGACCCCAACCTTGGCAAGGTTGTGCTCTACCACTGAGCTATTCCCGCACTCTTACACGACCTATGTCTGTAAGTGAGGTGGAATTATAGCCGATTGTTTTTTGTTTGTAAAGAGTTTTCAGCATAAATTTCAAAAAAAGTGGTATAATCGCATTTATAAATAAAGATGTAAACTACTATATAGGAAAAAATATGAGAAGTGATACTATTAAAAAGGGCTTTGATAAAGCACCGCACCGTTCACTGTTACGTGCAACAGGACTTAAAGATGAAGATTTTGACAAGCCGTTTATTGGTATTGCGAACTCTTACATAGACATTATTCCGGGGCACTTTTTTCTTCATGAGTATGGAGAGATTGTAAAAGAGGCTATTCGTGAAGCGGGTGGTGTACCATTTGTTTTCAATACAATTGGTGTAGATGATGGAATTGCAATGGGGCATGATGGTATGCTTTATTCTCTTCCATCTCGTGAGATTATTGCTGATTCTATTGAGACTGTAATGAATGCTCATAAATTAGATGCGATGATTTGTATTCCTAACTGCGACAAGATTGTTCCAGGGATGATAATGGGTTCACTTCGTGTAAATGTTCCTACTATTTTTGTTTCAGGTGGGCCAATGCCTGCTGGACATAAAAAAGATGGTACACCAATTGACCTTTCAACAGCTTTTGAAGCAGTTGGAGAATTTAATGAAGGGAAGATGACTAAAGAAGAACTTTATGAGATTGAGTGTGAAGCTTGTCCATCTGGTGGTTCATGTTCTGGTATGTTTACTGCAAACTCTATGAACACTCTTTGTGAAGCTATGGGTATTGCCCTTCCTGGTAATGGTACAGTTTTAGCAATGACACCTGAGCGTATTGCGATGGTTAAAGTTGCTGCTAAGCGTATTGTAGAGCTTGCAAAAATGGAAAACAATGAGAAGTATAACTTCAAAAATATTCTTAATGAAAAAGCAGTGCATAATGCTTTTGTTGTAGATATGGCGATGGGTGGAAGCTCAAACACTGTACTTCATATGTTAGCAATAGCAAAAGAAGCTGATGTTGATTTCAAAATAGAAAATATCAATAAAATTGCAGATAAAGTAGCACATATTGCTAAAATATCTCCATCTTTAACAACAGTTCATATGAAAGATATTGACGATGCTGGTGGAGTAAACGCGGTGATGAAAGAGGTAAGTCGTAGAGGGGAACTTTTAGAGCTAGATGCTTTAATGATTACTGGTGAGACTTTGGGCGAGCGTATTAAAGATGCTAAGATTAAAAATACAGATATCATCCATACAAATGAGAATGCTTTTTCTCAAGTTGGTGGTCTCTCTATCCTTTTTGGTAACTTAGCACTAGAGGGTGCTGTAGTAAAAACTGCAGGTATTGATCCAACTATGCGTCAGTTCAAAGGAACTGCTATCTGTTTCAATTCGCAACCAGAAGCAATCGCAGGTATTATGGGTAAAAAAGTAAAAGCGGGTGATGTTGTAGTTATCCGTTACGAGGGTCCAAAAGGTGGTCCAGGTATGCAAGAGATGCTTGCTCCTACTGCACTTATCCAAGGGATGGGTCTTGGCGAATCTGTAGCACTTATTACCGATGGTCGTTTCTCAGGAGCAACCAAAGGTGCTTCTATTGGGCATGTTTCTCCAGAAGCTGCTGAGGGTGGACTTATCGCACTTATCGAAGATGGTGATGAGATAGAACTTGACACTGATGCACATCTTTTACAATTAAATGTAAGTGAAGAGATTATTGCTGAGCGTCGTGCAAAATGGAAACCATACAAAAATGAAGTAAAATCTAAGTGGCTTAAACGCTACCAACTTTTAGTATCAAATGCATCAAATGGTGCTGTACTTAAAACAGAATTATAAGAATAGGACAAAATATTGAGTGCAATAGCAATAAAACACAATAATGAAATAGTAGACTTAGTAACTGCAGAAGAACAAGGGATTACAGGTGAAGAGATAGAGTTAGATAACTCTCCTGAATCACTTGAAGTACTTCGTCACTCAACAGCTCACCTTATGGCACAGGCGATTAAATCACTCTATCCTGATGCTGAGTTTTATGTAGGGCCAACTGTGAAAGAGGGTTTTTATTATGACTTTAAAACAGAATCTGAGATAGGTGAGGGTGATCTTAAAAAAATTGAGAAACAGATGCTCTCTTTTGCAAAGAAAAAGTACAAGATCGAAAAGTACGAAATTTCTATGGATGAAGCAAAAGAAAAATTTAAAGATGATCACTTAAAGCTTGCTGTTATGGAGAGAATCCCTGATGATAAAGTAAGTATTTATAAGCAAGGTGAGTTTGAAGACCTTTGTCGTGGTCCGCATCTTCCATCTATTGGGCTTATTCGTTACTTTAAACTTACTAAAGTTGCTGGTGCTTATCTTGGCGGTGACTCTAAAAATGAGATGCTTACTCGTATATATGGTATTGCATTCGCAACAAAAGATGCACTTAAAGCACATATGGACATGTTAGCAGAAGCTGCAAAACGCGATCATCGTAAGATAGGTAACGAGATGAAACTCTTTACTTTCCGTGAGGAAGTTGGAGCAGGTTTTCCTATCTGGCTTCCAGCTGGTGGACGACTTCGTGCTCGTTTAGAATCACTTCTTTTCAAAGCACATCGTAAACGCGGTTATGAGCCAGTTCGTGGACCAGAGATGCTTCGTTCAGACCTTTGGAAAACATCAGGCCACTACCAAAACTACGGCGAAAATATGTACTTTACTAAAATTGATGAGATAGAGTTTGGTGTAAAACCGATGAACTGTGTTGGGCATATTAAAGTGTATGAAGATGAGCTTCACTCTTACCGTGATCTTCCAATTAAGTACTTTGAGTATGGTGTTGTTCACCGTCATGAGATGACAGGTGCACTTCATGGACTTTTCCGTGTTCGTGAGTTTACTCAAGATGATGCACATATCTTTTGTACTGTAGACCAAATTGAAGAGCAAATTATCGAAGTTATCGACTTTGTTGATAAAATCATGTCTACTTTTGGATTTGAGTATAAGATGATGATCTCTACGAAGCCAGAAAAAGCGGTAGGTGATGCAGAAGTTTGGGAAAAATCTGAAGCAGCTCTAAAAAACGCGATGGAAGTTCACAATTTACCATACGAGATAGATGAGGGTGGTGGGGCATTTTATGGTCCTAAAATCGACATTAAAATTCTTGATGCCATCGGTCGTGAGTGGCAATGTGGTACAGTACAACTAGATAACAATCTTCCAGCAAGATTTGAGCTCGAGTATAACGGTGAAGATAATGAAAAAATCCAGCCTGTAATGATTCATCGTGCTATTCTTGGTTCCTTTGAACGTTTTATCGGAATTTTAACTGAGCACTATGCTGGGGAATTTCCGATGTTTATTGCTCCTACACAAGTGGCAATTGTACCGGTTGCAGAGACACATAAAGATTATGCTAAGCTTTTATCAGATAAACTTATTGACATTAATGCCGATAGTGAGATATATGCTAAAAATGATTCGTTAAATAAACGTATCAGAACGGCAGAAAAAACTCGTGTTCCTATGATAGTAGTCCTTGGTGATGAAGAGATAGAAAACAAAACAGTTTCCGTACGTGATAGACGTACACGTGAACAATATACATTAAGTGAAGAGGAATTTCTTGCACTTATACAAACTAAAATAAATGAGGTAAATTTTTGAGTAAAAAAAACCGTGTAATAATGAATGATGACATTCGCGCAACAGAGTTAAGATGTACTGTAGATGGGGGAGAATCTTTAGGGATTGTCTCTTTTGATGAAGCTATGGATAAAGCAAATGAGTTGGGACAAGATTTAGTTTTAATCGCTCCAGATGCAAAGCCACCTGTTGCAAAGATTATGGATTACGGTAAATTCAAATACCAAGAAGAGAAAAAGCTAAAAGAACAACGTAAAAATCAAGTAAAGATTGTTGTTAAAGAGATTAAACTTTCTGTGAAAATTGCAGAAAATGATATCAACTACAAAGTAAAACATGCTCGTGAATTCTTAGAAAAAGGTTTTCATGTAAAGTTCCGTGTATTTCTTCGTGGTCGTGAGATGGCTCACCCTGAAGCTGGTAGAGAAGTTCTTATGCGTGTTTGGCCAATGGTTGAAGATATCGCTGTTATGGAAAAACCACCAAAATTTGAAGGGCGTTACTACAACATGTATGTAGTACCACAAAAGTAGCCGAGGCGGTTTTGCTTTAGCAAAAACTTTCTTTAGAAAAATAATAACAATAGCGACGTATTTTCTTCGTCGCTACACTCGTCACACCCCAAGAGTACTTCTTCACTCTGTTCAGGGCGTGCACATGAGTGCACTTCCTCGCTATGCTTCTTGAAACTACATCACTCTTGTTACTATTTTAATTAATGTATTAAATTAGTGTATTTTAATTTTGAAAAGACAGCTAAGATTTACTTAGCTATCTTCGCTTTTAAATCATCTTCTTCTAAACTTTCACTTGCGTATTTAATCACAACAACATCTTCTGTTTCATTGATAAACCACTCTGCAATGTGTTCACTCTCTAGTGTACCAAGCTTGTCAAAATCAACTTCAATCTGTGGTATAACAAGGTGTGAGTAGCGTTTTGGATTTTGCATCTTTAATGCTGTCCATATAAGCCATACAAAACCAATAGCTCCAATAGTAAGACCTAATGTTTCACGTCCACTAAAGTCAAGGTAGAGACCAGCGAATGTTCCACCTAAGAAAGTCATAAAGTAGGCTACAGAGTTAGCAATACCAAGAGCAGCACCTTTTTGGTGCACCTTAGCAAACTTAGAGATCATAGATTGAACAAGTGGCTCCATCATGTTAAACGCGATAAAGAAAAAGATAACAGCAGTTACAAAAACACTGCTTGAATCTGTTGTTCCCATCATTACAAATGAAGCGATAAATAAAACGATACTTACCATAAAGATCTGTTTTGGAATATTGCGTTTTTCACCAAATACAGCAGCTGGCCCCATAGCTATAAGTCCAGCTATCATTGCTGGAACATAAACCATCCATAGCTCACTTCTGTCCCAGTTAAAGCCATATTCTGGTTTTGTTAAAAAGATTGGGATGATGACAAATGCTGCAGTCATAAGACCTTTTTGCATTGCATTAATGATGATCATACCTAAAAGATTCGGATCTTTTAAGATGTCAGCAGTTTTTGTCTCTTTATGATAGATATGTTTAATCTTAGGTGGGGTTGGTACTTTTACAAAAAGAACTACGATTGCCACAACAGCTAAAATAGCAGTGATAAAAAATATTGCACTGATTCCGTAGTGAGAAGCTACAACAGGCCCAAGAGCCATAGCAACTGCAAAACTCATTGCTATAAATCCACCCATGATAGCCATGGCATGACCACGAGTTTTCTCTTCAACTAAGTCGGCAATCATCGCGGTAACAACACTTCCAATAGCTCCAGCACCTTGTAAAAAACGCCCAAACATGAGTGTATAGATATCTGTAGAGTAAGCACACACAAGTGAACCTACAAGAAAGATGATAAGACCAAAAAGGATTGTTGGTTTACGACCAACCTTATCACTCATCGTTCCAAAAGGTACTTGAAAAATGGCTTGAGTTAAAGCATAACCACCAACAATAACACCTACGAGAAATGGAGTGGCACCTTCAAGTTCGAGTGCATAGACAGAAAGTACAGGAAGTACTAAAAAGAGTCCTAAAAATCTTAAAAAAAGAATGGAGGAGAGGGGAAAAACTTTTTTGAACATATATAGCCTTTATATATAGTATAATTTCGAAATTATAGAGCAATAATTATTTACATACTATTTGTAAAGAGTAAAATTTGTTTTTTAAAGATAAATATAAGGAATACCCATTGAAACTAGTATTAGCAACATCAAACAAAGGTAAAGTGAGAGAGATTAAGGCACTTTGTGAAGATTATGAGATTATTCCCTATAGTGAACTTATAGATGAATTTGAAATTATCGAAGATGCCGATACCTTTAAAGAGAATGCACTTATAAAAGCAAGAGCAGTTTTTGAAGCTCTTGGAGATGAAGATGTTGTTGTGATGGCTGATGATAGTGGTATAAGTGTTGATATTTTAGATGGTGCTCCTGGAATCTATAGTGCTCGTTATGGTGGAGAGGGTGCTAGTGATAAAGATAACTTAAAAAAACTTATGGAAGATATCGCATCTAAAGATGTCGAGTCTTCCCCTGCCCATTATACAGCTGCCATCGCTATAGTAACGAAAGATGCTGAGTATAGTGTTCATGGATGGATGTATGGAACTGCTCTTACAAAGGCACAAGGTGATGGTGGATTTGGATATGATCCTATGTTTATCCCATTAGGGTTTGATAAAACATTAGGGGAGTTAAGTGATGATGTAAAGAAAAAACTTTCTCACCGTTCTAAAGCACTTTCGCTTGCTAAGAAGATCTTAAAAACTCTCTAAAAAGAGAGTTTATAGAAATTTTTGACTTAGATTGTAAAAAGATTCTTCTAGTTTTCGTAAGTACAAATGTAGATGGTCGTTATATCTGCGCATTTTCTGCATGATATCTCCTTTAACATTGGTTCAAAAAAAATCAAGCAAAAAGTATTCCAGAAGTGAATAAAAAGTGAGTTTTAATTGAAAATAAAGAGTAAAACAATACCAAAGATAATTCTATAAATACCAAACGCCACAAAGGTAAACTTTTCTAAAAATTTAAGAAAGAGTTTGATTGTAAGATAAGCGACAAAGAAAGAAACAACAAAACCAACTCCTAAATTGAGAAGATGCTCCCCTTGGAACTCCTTATAGTGTTTGAGGAGATCATAAGCTGTGACTGCACTCATAACAGGAAAGGCAAGTAAAAAACTAAACTCAGCACTTGCCTTTCTTGTAAGCCCAACTAATAAAGCACCTATAATAGTACTCCCCGCTCTACTTGTTCCAGGAATTAGTGCAAAAACTTGTGCAAAACCTATTACCATCGCTTGCTTTGTAGAGAGATCTTCTACATTATCGATATGCTGTGTTTGTTTGGGTATAAAAAACTTTTCCATAATTAAAAAAGCGATACCCCCTATAATGAACATAACTGCAACTACATTAATGCTAAAAAGCTCTTTGATCTGATGTGAAAAGATAAAACCAACTATCCCAATAGGAAGAAAGGCTAAGAAAACTTTTCTCCATAGATCAATCTTTTTTAATGTAAATTTTTCTTTATAATTGAAGATTACAGCTAAAATAGCAGCAAATTGTATAATAACTTCATAAGCTTTTGTAACATTAGTTTGATCGATTCCTAAAAATTCACTAGCAACAATAAGATGACCAGTAGAAGAGATGGGAAGAAATTCTGTAAATCCTTCAATAATGCCTAATATGATTGAGTTGAATATATCCATTGTATTCCTTGACAATTTAGCGACAGTTTTAATAAATTTTTTAATTTTATATGTTAAACTTGAGGTCGAATTTTATCATAATAAAAAGAGAAAATATGAACTTATTGATTGTAGATGATAGTAAAATTGTACGACGTGTGTTAAAAAATACAACTGCACGTTACTTTAAAGCACCAGAATGGAAAGAGTTTAATGTTTTTGAAGCTGAAGATGGCAATGAAGCGATGGCAATTATGGAAAAAGAGAAGATAGATATTATGCTTCTTGATTGGAATATGCCAAATATGACAGGACCAGAAGTTGTAGAAGCTGTTCGTGCGAAAAAAGAGTGGAATAAGACACGTATCATTATGGCTACTACAGAAGGCTCAAAGTCAAGTGTACTTGCTATGATTAAAAAAGGTGCTAACGGTTATATGGTGAAACCTTTTCAAGAAGAGGCTATCTTTAAAACACTCGATACCATTACGGCTCGTATGCCAAAATCTTAGATTAAATTTATTTCGATATAATACGAGGTTTTATTTTAAACACATGAGTTCTTTAGGAACTTAAAAATCTCGTAGGAAATTTTATATGTTACTTTTTACACCAGGCCCAACTCCAGTTCCACAAAATGTTCGTAATGCTATGAGCGACGAAACAATGCACCACCGTACTCCAGAATTTGAAGCTATCTTTGAAAAAACTCGTACTCACCTTTTTAAGCTTTTTAAAACTGATGAGGTAGTAATGCTCTCTTCAAGTGGTACGGGTGCTATGGAAGCAGCGGTTATTAACCTTTGTCACAACACACTTCTTAGTATCAACTCTGGGAAGTTTGGTGAGCGCTTTGGTAAGATTGCTCTTGCACATGGACTCAAAAATGTTGAGATTAAAAATGAGTGGGATACACCTGCGAGTGTAGAAGATGTAGTAGCAGCACTTCAAGCAAATGCAGATATTGATGCTATTGCGATTCAAATTAGTGAATCTGCTGGCGGACTTCGCCACTCTGTAGAAGAGATTGCAGCTGCAGCTAAAGAGATAAATCCTAAAATTATGATTATTGCTGATGGAATTACTGCAGTTGGTGTTGAACCTATAGATGTAACAAACATAGATGCACTTTTAGCAGGAAGCCAAAAAGCACTTATGCTCCCTCCCGGTTTATCATTACTTGGTCTCTCAAATGCAGCGATAGAGAAGATTGGAGCGGGTAAAGGCTACTATCTCAATCTCGCATCTGAAGTGAAAAAACAGCGTCAAAATACAACTGCTTATACAGCAGCTACAACACTCACTATAGGACTTTTAGAAGTACTTGAAACGATTGAAGCTGAGGGTGGTATAGATGCACTTTATGAGAGAACTGCTATAAGAGCAGAGGGTGTAAAAGCAGCACTTGAGGCTCTTGGACTTCATGTGTATCCTACACATCCTGCAAAATCGATGACAACGATAGATGATGAAAATGCGAGTGAGATTAGAAAACTTCTTAAAGAAGAGTATGGTGTAAATGTTGCAGGTGGACAAGATCATCTTAAAGGGAAGATTTTTAGAATCAATCAAATGGGTCTGATTCATAACTATGAGATGGCATGGGTAGTGAATGCTGTAGAATTAGCACTAGATAAACTGGGTCGTCGTACATACGATGGTACAGCAAACAAAATCTTTAACGAGATTAGCTTTAAAATTGGAAAATAGATGATACTTGAACACGAGATACCAAATGGCTCAAAACTTTACTTTGGAAAATCTGCAAAGATAAAACGCCATGTTGAAAATGTAGCAAGTGAAATTCTTGATGCAAATGGTTTTGAAGAGATTGTTACACCGATTTTTTCTTATCACCAACACTTAAGTATTGCTGATGAGAGAGAACTTATTAAAGTAAATGATGCTAAAAACAATGCACTCTCTCTTCGTGCAGATTCTACTATAGATGTTGTACGTATCATTGAGAAGCGTTTAGGGGCAAACTATTCACAAAAAAAATGGTTTTATATACAGCCTGTAGTTACATATCCTACAACAGAGCAGTATCAAGTGGGTGTGGAGTTTATGGGGGAGAAAAAACTCTCTTCCGTAGCTTCTTTAGCAACTCAAATTTTTCAAAAACTAGAGCTAAACCCTCTTATGCAAATCTCTAACATTAAGATTCCAGAATTATTAGTAGAGATGTTTGATAGCTTAAGTATTGATGACTTTAGACATATCAACATAGATAAGTTTATCTCTTTAAAAGTGGAATGGCTTACTAAACTTGTATATCTGCAGTATGTTGAGCAGATAGATGAGGTGATGAGTATAGCACCAGCAGAGATTGTTGTTGAACTTCAAAAGATGAAAGATCTGTGTTCTGAGATGTCGTGTGAAAATACTGTACTCGCTCCAATGTACTATGCGAAGATGCTTTACTACGATGAACTCTTTTTTCGAGTTATTCAAGATAACGAAGTATATGCTCGTGGTGGAAGATATAAAAATAACGACCTAACATCAGTAGGTTTTGCAATATACACAGACTCAGTTTGTGAAGAATTAACTAAATAATTATTAAAAAAGAGGTAGATGAAATGAAAGCAGATTTAATCGTAGGGATCCAATGGGGTGATGAAGGTAAAGGTAAAATAGTAGATAGACTTGCTTGTAAGTACGATATGGTATGTCGTTCTCAAGGTGGTCATAATGCTGGCCATACTATCTGGGTTGATGGTGTAAAATATGCACTTCACCTTATCCCTTCTGGTGTTTTAAATCCTGAAGCTATTAATGTAGTAGGAAATGGTGTTGTTCTCTCACCTGAATCTATCATCAAAGAGATGGAGCAATTTGAGGGTTTAGAGGGTCGTCTTTTTATCTCAGATAAAGCACATCTTAATCTCCCTTACCATGCTTTAATCGACCAAGCTAAAGAGCACCTTAGAGGTGATAAAGCGATTGGTACAACAGGAAAAGGGATAGGGCCTGCTTATTCTGATAAGATCAACCGTGTTGGACATCGTGTTGGTGAACTTTTAAACCCTGCAAAACTTGCTACTTCTATATTAGAATATTTTGAGCAAAACAAGGCATTTTTTGACGTGATGAGTATCACTCCCCAAACAGAGATGGAACTTATCGCTGAACTTGAAGGCTATAAAGAGAAACTTGCTCCTTTTATCACAGATACGACTCAGCTTGTTTGGAAAGCTCTTGATGAAGAGAATAAACGTGTTCTTTTAGAGGGTGCACAAGGGACAATGCTTGATATTGATCATGGAACATATCCGTATGTAACATCTTCTGCAACAGTTTCAGCTGGTGCTTGTACAGGTCTTGGGATCAATCCTAAAGATATAGGAAAAGTGACAGGAATTGTAAAAGCATACTGTACACGTGTTGGTAATGGCCCATTCCCAAGTGAAGATTTTGGTGATGATGGAAAACGTCTTGGTGAACAAGGTCATGAGTTTGGAACTACTACAGGAAGAGCTCGTCGTTGTGGTTGGTTTGATGCTGTAGCTACTCGTTATGCATCACGTTTAAATGGTTGTGATGAGCTTGCACTTATGAAACTTGATGTTCTTGATGGTTTTGATGAAGTAAAAGTATGTATCGCTTATGAATACAATGGCCAAGAGATTGATTATCTTCCAGCCGATTTAGAGAATGTTACACCAATTTACAAAACATTTAAAGGGTGGGACAACTCTGTTGGTGCACGTAAATTTGAAGATCTTCCACAATCTGCACAGGATTATGTTAAAATAATCGAAGAGATTAGTAAAACAAAGGTTGGGATTATCTCAACTTCACCAGAGAGAGACGATACAATCATCCTCTAAACCTAAAAAGGTTATACCTGCATGAAGACTCGCTACAGCTCTTTAGTAACTTTAAAAAAAAATAAGATGCAAAAGAGTGAACAGCAGGTTCAAAGTGCAAATGCTGCACTCAATAGTGCCCTTATTGCACTTGAGATCTCATCCCAATCTATCTATACCTTAACACAACCAGAGAGTGGTTCTATGAGTGAGCTTTTAGCTTCACGAACTTTACTTGATGTCAAACGCTCAGAGATTCAACATAACAAAGAGTGGGTGAGTTTTGCAAAAGTACAACTCAAAGATGCACAAGCACAACTCAAATTTGATATGATAGAATATGAAAAGTTTAAATACTTAGAACTTGAAGAGATTAAAAAGATAGTAAAAAAACAAAAAATGCAAGAGATGAAAGATTTAGACGAAGTTGCTTTAATGACACATACAAGAAAAAAAGAACAGTTAAAAAAGGTGGGTTAATGAGATATATAATAATTTTAATGGTGACATTTATATCACTTCAAGCACTTCAAACAAGTGATAAACTTTTTGAATGTACAGAGATATTTCAAGAGAGAAAGAGTGAACTACTTGTAGAATTAGAACGTATTGATGAGCAAAAACAATCTTTAAGTGCTCTAAAAACTGCGACTGAAGAGCTTCTCAAACAAAAAGAGGCAAAACTCTCTCAAAAAGAGGAAGTGGTTGATAATAAACTTGCAGAGTTAAGTAAAAAAGAGAAAAATATTCAAGAGATGCTTACTAAAAATGAGGCTATTTTAAAGAAAATTTCTAAAATAAAAATGGATAAAATAGCTCAAACTTTTGCAAAAATGAAAGCAGGCTCAGCAGCAAATATTCTTTCAGATATGGATACAAAAGATGCTGCTGTAATTTTGCAATCACTTAAGCCTAAAACAGTAGGAAAAATACTTACAAAAATGGATTCAAAAAAAGCTTCACAACTTACATTACTTTTAGCCAAATAATCAAACTTTTACCTTACTTATTGTAAAATGACAAAATTTTATTAATAAGTAGGTCACAAACTCATGAAGATATCACTTAAAAGTATCCCACATATATCAAACAAAATAGCGATCGATTTAAACAAGAGTGGTGTTGTGACAATGACTAAAGGTCTTGAAGCTGTAGCCAATGAAGCGGAAAAGATTCTTCATGAAAATGTAAAACAAGAGATGGCTCTTGAAGAGAAAGCAGACGAGATTTGTGAAGCAAATGAGGAAGAGATTGAGTTTATGCTTGCAGATGAGCGTCAACTTTTCTTTATGATTAAGAAAAAATTAGCACCTGAATTTGGTGTTATCTTAGATTATGAAGAGCGCTTTTCAGATATCTCACACAAAATATTAGATGAACTTTATGAAGAAGATCTAATCCATTTTGATGTAACAGAAAATCGTATTAAAAATATTATCTATAATGCGATTACATCGTTTATTGCTGATGTATCTGAGATTGAAGATGCTGTAATGGATAAGATACGTTCATATAAAAAGAGATATATCCCAGGAACAGATGAGTTTGATATCTTACATGAAAAACTTTATAGAGAAGAGCTAATGAAAAGAGGTATGGAGTAGTGAGTATGGTTGAGTTAAAAAAAGCATATATATATCTTGAAAATGGTACATTTTTAGAAGCATCAAGTTTTGGTGCTGATGACACAAGTGTTGGGGAGATAGTTTTTAATACATCTCTCTCAGGATATCAAGAGATTATGTCAGATCCATCTTATGCGGGGCAATTTGTAACTTTTACAATGCCAGAGATTGGAAATGTTGGTGTAAATGATCAAGATATGGAGAGTAAATCTGCTCATGCAAAAGGGATGATTGTAAGAAAATACCAATCACGTTACTCAAACTTTAGAGCAGAAGACTCTCTTCATAATTTTTTGGTAAAACACAATGTTATGGGTATCTGTAATATAGATACAAGATACCTAACAAAGATGGTACGATCTGAGGGTGCTATGATGATGGTAGCTTCTACAAAGATCTCTGATAAAGAGGAGCTCAAAGCGATTTTAGAAGCAGCTCCCCGAATTGAAGATGTAAACTACATCGAACAGGTAAGTACAAAAAAAGCTTATAAGCACACTTCTAGTACTTATGCACCAAGAGATTTTGAATACGAAAAAGCCCCAGAAGCTAAAGCAAAGATAGCTGTAATAGATTTTGGTGTAAAACGCAATATATTAAATGAGATCGTTTCTGCTGGAATAGAGGTAGAAGTTATACCAAATGATTTTAAAGCTGAAAATATCATATCTGATTATGAAGCAAAAAAAATTGATGGCGTTTTCTTATCAAATGGTCCTGGCGATCCACTTGTACTTAAAAAAGAGCAAGAGCAAATTAAGAAGCTTATCGCAGCAAAAGTACCAATGTTTGGTATTTGTCTAGGGCATCAACTTCTTTCGATTTCACATGGTTATGATACTTTTAAACTTAAATTTGGTCATCATGGTGGAAACCATCCAGTAAAAAACGAAAAAACAGGTTTAGTAGAGATCACAGCACAAAATCACAACTACAATGTACCTGATAATATTGTAGAGATTGCAGAGGTTACACATGTGAATCTTTTTGACAATACGATTGAGGGCTTATCTTATAATAATGCTCCAATATTTTCGGTACAACACCATCCAGAATCTTCTCCTGGACCAAAAGAAAGTCGTTATATATTTAACGAATTTTTAGCTTTAATACAAAGATAGCTAAGTAGTACATCTTTGTACTACTTCAAATAACAACACTATTCCCCCCTTTCTTAATTAAAAATAAAATTCCAAAAGTAAACAAAAAGATAATAAATCTACTAATTTCACCTCTACTTAAGATAATTTAAACAAATCTACTGCTAATATACAATGTTAATTAGTTTCAAAGGCACAAGTATGTACTTTGAAGCTTAATTGCTTTGAATCTTAAGGAGGCTATATATGGAGAATCGTCCATTAGAGTACGACTATACGGTTGCAAAGATGTTTATGGTTACAACAATTGTTTTAGGAATTGTTGGAATGAGCATCGGAGTATTTATTGCATTTGAACTAGCGTTTCCATGGTTAAACACAATCCTTGGTCCTGATCTTGCAGAATACACTAACTTTAGTCGTCTTCGTCCATTGCACACTGATGCAGTTGCATTTGGTTTTACAGTAAGTGGTATTTTTGCTACTTGGTTTTATGTTGGTCAAAGGGTACTAAAAGTATCTATGGCTGAATCTAAATTTTTAATGTTTATCGGTAAATTACAGTTTTGGTTGTATGTAATCGGTGTAACAGCTGTTGTTATTTCACTTTTTATGGGTTATACAACATCAAAAGAGTATGCTGAATTTGAATGGCCTATTGATATCGCTATCGTTGTGGTATGGGTATTATGGGGTGTGAGTATTTTCGGTCTTATCGGTATTCGTCGTGAGAAGAGTTTATATATCTCTGTATGGTACTATATTGCTACTTTCTTAGGTGTGGCTATGCTTTACCTATTTAACAATATGGAAGTTCCAACTTACTTTGCTTCTGGTGGTATTGGTGATGTTATGCACTCAGTATCTATGTATGCTGGTACAAATGATGCACTAGTACAATGGTGGTATGGACACAATGCAGTTGCATTTGTATTTACTGTGCCTATTATTGCTATGATTTACTACTTTTTACCAAAAGAATCAGGTCAAGCTATTTATTCATATAAATTGTCTTTACTTTCATTCTGGGGTTTAATGTTTGTTTATCTTTGGGCTGGTGGTCACCACCTTCTTTTCTCAACTGTTCCAGATTGGATGCAAACTATGGGGTCAATTTTCTCAGTAGTTTTAATTCTTCCATCTTGGGGTTCAGCGATCAATATGCTTCTTACAATGAAGGGTGAGTGGCAACAAGTTGCAGCTTCTCCATTAATTAAGTTTATGGTACTTGCTTCTACTTTCTATATGTTCTCAACACTAGAAGGTCCAATTCAAGCTATCAAATCTGTTAATGCTATTGCTCACTTTACTGACTGGATTGTTGGTCATGTTCATGATGGTACTCTTGGTTGGGTTGGATTCATGATTATTGCTGCACTTTATCATATGGCTCCACGTGTATTTAAACGTGAACTATATTCTAAAAGTTTAATGGCATCTCAATTCTGGATTCAAACATTAGGTATCGTTTTATACTTTACTTCTATGTGGATCGCAGGTATTACTCAAGGTATGATGTGGCGTGCTCACGATGAATTTGGTAACCTTGCTTACTCATTCATTGATACTGTTGATGTTTTACATCCATACTATGCTCTTCGTGGTACAGGTGGTTTATTATACTTAGTTGGTTTCTTTATGTTTGCTTATAACATTTATAAAACTATGTCTGCTCGTCCTGTTGAAGAGTCAGAGCTACAAAATGCTTCGCCTATGGGCGCTTAAGAAAGGGAGGATTATATTATGTTTCATTGGTTAGAAAAAAACCCGTTCTTTTTCGCGGTAGGTGTATTCGTAACAATTGCATTTGCTGGTTTGATTGAGATCGTTCCAAACTTTGCACAAGCATCACGTCCTGTAATTGGGACAACACCATACTCAACTTTAGAGTTGGCTGGTCGTCATGTATATATTAAGAATAGTTGTAATGCTTGTCATTCACAACTTATTCGTCCATTTAAATCAGAAACTGACCGTTATGGTCACTACTCTTTAAGTGGTGAGTATGCTTATGATCGTCCATTTCTTTGGGGATCAAAAAGAACTGGTCCAGATTTAATGCGTGTAGGAAACTATAGAACAACTGAGTGGCATGAGAATCACATGAAAGATCCTCAGTCAATCGTTCCTACTACTATTATGCCAGGGTATCCGTGGATGTTTACAAACAAAGCTGATATTGACACTGCTTATGCAGAACAGTTAACTATTGCTAATGTGTTTGGTGTACCTTATAACAAAGCAGTTCCTATGAAAGATGGATCAACTAAAATTGTTAAAATGGGTAAAGATCTTAAAGATGCTCAAGCTCTAGCATTAGCTGAAGCTCAAGAAGTAGTAAAAAATATGAAAGATCAAGATGTTAAAGATGCAGTAGCAAATGGTGAGATTCCTGAAATTGTTGCACTTATAGCATACTTAAACAGTCTTAAATAGTAAGGAATTGTAGTGGATATTAATGAATTAGCAGCATATGGTTATTTCTTTTTAATCGTGTTCTTGGTTGTAGGGTCTTACTCGTATATATACCATCTGTACACAAAAAAGAAGGATTCTTCTGGAGTTGATTATGAACACTACAGTAACATGGCATTAGATGACGATATAGATTCTACTCCGGTAAAACCTATATCTGATGAAAAAGAAAAATAGGAGAGATATATGAATAAGCTTTATCTTTGGGGAATCATCATTACTGCTGCAATGCTTGGTGCAACTTATGTAACGGTTGGCTATCAAAAAGGTGGTCTAAATGGTGACATTGTTAACATGCTTGCAATTGCAGGGGCGGTAGCACTTGTAATTATTACAGTATTTGTTGTAATCAAGTATGTGCGTCAAATGCAAGTTGACCAGGCAACTGGTGAATTAGCAGATGAGTCGTGGGATAATATAGGTGAATATAAGAACCCTGTGCCAATGGGCTGGGCAATTATGTTTATTGGAACAATGATTTGGGGTATGTGGTATTTCCTTGTAGGATACCCTGTAAATGCATACTCTCAAATTGGAGAGTATAATGAAGATGTTGCTGCTCATGATGCTAAGTTTGAAAAAGAATATGCAAATATTAAGGGTGAAAACTTAGTAAATATGGGTGAATCTGTTTATCTAGTTGAGTGTGTTGCTTGTCACGGTTTAAATGCTGATGGTAACAACGAAATTGATGCTGCAGATATTAACAAAAGAATTTCAGAAAAAAGTGTTAAGTATGTTGTGAACCATGGTTCAAACAACAAACTTTTAGGTATGGAAATGCCTATGCCAGATCGTAATGGTCTTTTCAATGCTAACACTGGTGCACTTATCACTGATGCTGAGATAGATACTGTTGCTAAATATGTAGCAAACGGTTTCCCAGCAGCTGATCAAGCTGGTGCTGATGTATTTGCTGGCGTTTGTTCTGCTTGTCATGGTGCTGACGGAAAAGGTATGGAGTATGTTGCTCCAGATATCCGTGAGTGGTCACAAGCATTAGTTGTTAATGTTCTTGATTATGGTAAAATTGGTGCTATTGGTACTATGCCATCTATGGACAGACTTAATGCAAAACAAAAAGAAGCTATCGCAGCATATGTGATGAGTTTAAAAGAAGGAGAGTAACATGAATGAAAACAGAAGTGTTTGGGCTCTTAATGGTTTAACTGGTGGACTTATTGCTACAGCTTTATTGTTAAGTATTTTAGCAGTATTGACTTTCTATGCAATCGGTGTACAATCAGCAAACTCAGAAAACTATTATAAAATAGTTGATGAAAAATCTATCAAGATGTTTAGTACTGAAAATGCTAAACATCTAGTAGATGCAAAATAAGGAGTGTCAAAATGGAAAAAATTATTTCATGGGGTCTAGTTATAATGGCTGCATATACTCTTTTTGCAGTTGTAACTCCTAACCATCTTTACATAGGTTAGATTACATTGAAAATCTTACTTAGAGGGCTTTATGCCCTCGCATTCCTCATCGTCTATCAAACACAATTATCCGCAGAGTATTTATATAAAGATGAAATTATCTTTAACCCTAAATTTACTGAAGAAGTAGAATTGTTGGGAAAAGAGTTACATGATAAAACAGGTATAGCTTTACGTTTACTGATGTTAAAAGAGTTGCCAAATGGTGAAAATATTGTTGAATACGAAAAAAGTGTTTTAGCAAAATTTACAGAGCCAACAATCATCATGACATTTTCAGAATTAAATGGACAGGTTGATATACTAGCTAATGATAAGTCTTTATATAAATATTTTGACAAAAAAGATGTTCTAAGCCCAGTTGCATCAAAAGTACAAGCTTTTTTAATGGCTGTTATGTATGCAAAAAGTTGGGATGATTTTAAAGAGATCATGACACATAGCAATGGAACTATCTTACCTCTACTAGGAAGTAAAACAAAAAAATATGAAATTTTAGGTAAATACTCAGCATCTATGTTCAATGGATACTTGGATGTTGCACAACAAATTGCAAAACATAAAGGTGTAACACTTGAACATGGTTTTAATGAAACAAATCAAGATACACTCTTTATAGTAAAGCTAGTGTTCTACGGTTTCATAATTTACGCTACTATTATGTATATAAGAAGAAGAATATATAAAATGAGGCATAAAAATGAGTAAAAGTACAGGTAAAGCTTGGCCATATGCAATTGCTGGAGCAATTACAATGGTGTTTGGTTTTTGTGTAGCAACTGTTGTTGTTACAAGTAAGGCTGATATACAAGAGAGTAATGATTATATGACACATTATCAAGATGCTGATGCTAATGCAAATAAGCTCATTAAAGAGCGTATTGCATTTGATAAAAACTGCAAGATAGAGTATATTAAAAAGCAACTATCTGCTGATGGGACTACTATAGAGTATAAGATTACAGATATCAATGGTAATCCAATCAATAATGCAAAATTAAAAGTTTTAGTGTCGCGTCCTGAGACACATACACTTGATAAAGATTTAGAAAACCCAGTAGTAGAAAATGGTATTTACAAATTTGTAGATGTTTCATTTCCAAAGCCTGGTGTTTATAATCTTATAGCTAAAGTTGAAGTTGGTAATCTTTGTAGATTTTATAATATAAAGGCTGATACTAGATATAGTAATGCATTTGAATTTTAAACTATGGATAATATAACCATAGTTCTTCCCTCTGCTCGTGCAATTAGGCATGAGCAACTCTCTTTAGATACACACACACTTTTCTTGCCTAATTATACTACTATGGGTGATTTTATATCTAAGCTTTGTCTTGTAAAAGAGTATGTGAGTGTTGATGATGATACCCGAACTCTTTTACTTCTTGAAGCAGCTAATTTTGAAAACTTTTCCAAACTACAGATAGAGAGAAACTTTTTTACTTTTACAAAAAACTCTTCATATATTTTTAAACTCTTTCAAGAGTTGAGTGCAGAGTGTTACGATATAAAAAATTTAAGTGGTGCAGATATCTATGGAGAGTACGAAGAGCACATAGAGATACTCCAAGAGTTATATCATCGTTATAAAAAGTTATGTGAAGAAAAAAAGATACTCGATAGAATTTTTCTACCAAAACTATACACTTTTAATGTTCAATATGCAAAAACACACCCTAAAGTTGAGATTCATGTAGATGGACATCTCACAAATTTTGAATTAGAACTTTTAGTAAAATATAAAGAGTATGCAGAAGTAGATATTGTCTTTACAGCAAGCCGTTTCAATACAAAGATGCAAGAGCGTTTAGAAGAACACTCTTTTGATCTAGAGATTGGATACCGATACAGACTCTCACTCAATACAAATCAAATCTTAGAAAAAAGAAGAGTCTCTCATGCAACAGCCGTTCATTGTGAAAGTCTTAGTGAATCACTACTGCAAATAGCTTATGTTGAGCATAAAGTATATGAGTATATACAAAAAGGGTATGACCCAGAAAGAATTGCTGTCATTTTACCAAATGAGCAAAGTGCAGAACTTCTTAGAAGTTTTGACACGAAAGGAAACTTCAACTTTGCGATGGGTGAGAGTTTTACTCAAGCGAAAGTTTACAAATTATTGGATGCTGCAACAACTACTATAGATCAAAATTCAAAAGAGAATTTTGCAAGAGTTCAAAGAGTAGGTGAGAGTATCTTAGGCTCGCTCTTGGGTGTTTATCACAAGCAAAGTTCTGAGATTGACTTGTTAGGATTACTTGAATCATTCAGCGAGTATTGTGAATCAAAGGTAGAGCTAAATATCTATAAAAAAGAGTTACATAAATTTAAAAATATTGTTGAGATAATGCAAGATATGCCAGTGAAGTCTTTGCTTAATGTTTTTCTTTCAAGATTACGTTCTAGTACTTTTGATGATGTACGAGGTGGAAAGATAACGGTGATGGGTGTACTTGAAACTAGAAGTGTCGCGTTTGATGGTGTGATTATTATAGATTTTGATGATAAAAATGTTCCTAAACGCAGTGATAAAGATATGTTTCTAAATTCTCAGATAAGAAAAAATGCAGGATTACCTACGATGAACGATAGGGAGAACCTTCAAAAACATTATTATGAGATGTTAATCAACTCTGCTAAAGAGGTGTCAATTTGCTATGTAGATTCGGAACAAAGTAAGGGCTCTAGGTTTTTAAAGCAGTTAGGGATTAAAGAAAATAATATCCACAATGAAAAAGAGTATGCGAGTCTTTTATTTGAAAGAAAAAAACTTGAGAAGAAAATAGATGAAGAGATTATTGAGCCTTATAGCTTTGATAGTATCAAACTCTCCAATAGTCGTCTGAAAACATATCTGAGTTGTAAGAGAAAGTATTATTATAGTTATGTAAAGCATATAGATAATCATGATATACCAAGAGATATGCCTCAAGAGCATGAGATCGGGACAGCTGTTCATAAAGCACTGAAAAATTTATATACCAAGAGAAGTAGTTATTTAGATGTGGAGGAGCTGCGTAGAGACCTTCATGGAGAGCTCGAAGAGGTAAAGGGTGAGAGTGAACTTGATAAGTATCTTATAGCCCTTCAAAAAAGAAAGATGGATCAGTTTTGTGCTTTAGAGGTGCAACACTTTAGGGATGGCTGGGAAGTTCTTTATTGTGAAAAAAGTTTTGAGATAGAGTTTCGTGGTATGACACTTACCGGACAGATAGATCGTATAGATAAAAAAGAGAACCTTATAAGTGTTCTTGATTATAAAACAGGCTCTTATAAAATTTACAATAAAAATAATTTTACAGAGGCAACAGATTTTCAGTTGGAGTTTTACTATCTTTTAGCGAGTGGTTTGGGGAATGTTGAGTGTGCCTTTTATGATCTAAAAGAAACACAAGTAGTTCCTGAACTTTTTTTAGAGGAAAAACTTGCTATTTTGCAATCACATATAGAAGATCTCAAACAGGTAGAAGATATCAATTTTGCAAAATGTGAAGATACCAAAGAGTGTCTTTATTGCCCATATACACTAATATGTGGGCGATAAATTAAAATTTATAATTGAGGATAAAACGAAGGTTCCTGATTGTTACATTTTCATTTTGTATTGGTAACTCTTTGGCTCTTTGGTAGATATACTGAGTTCTGAAGATAATTTTAGAAAATGTTTTACCTACACCAATAGCATAAGTTCTATCAAACTCCATAGCATGGTGTTGAAGCTTAAAGCCATCATTCATTATGGCAAAACTACGTTTTCCAAAATAAGCACCAGCACCTAGGTGGTAGCTATTATAGTGTGTATGGATCTTAAGTCCAAGAGTAGAGTAGTGATCTTTTGCATTTTTTGTAAAAGCATTGAAAGCAGTTTCTTTGATCTTCATATATTTTCCAAGTATACTAAACTTGACTTTTGCTTTTGAGAGCTGAGTAAATATATCATAGCGAGCATCACTTTGGTACACTTTGAAATCGTCATATTTGCTATAGTATTGTGTTAGATTGACAAGATTATGTGGATCGATTTTATAAGAGAATCCAAGCCCATAAGATCTTCCCCCATCGGTTAAGGCAATATTATCATCAATAACACTGATGTAGTTTAGGTTTAGACTCAAGTGGTTTTGAAATTTATATGCATATCTAAGATAAAGTTTTTTAAATCTTAGGTCATCATGAAGGGGTGGTTGTCTAGTATTCGCTCCACCTTTTTCATAGGCTACTTTATATTCTGAACTTTTATAATGCAGATCTGCTCCAACGCCATACACTTTCCCATCAAGTTTTTGTTTGGAATTTGAATAAGACTTCGTCTCATAATATGTAGAAACACTTGAGTGTACAGTCTCTGAAAGTGCAGCAAAAAGATATGTGCTCAATAGCAACAAAAGAGATATCTTCATAAAAAAACCTTATTTAAAATTGCGAAAGTATAGCTAAAATAACTTATACAAATTTTTAATATAGATATTGATTATAATTATTTACTTATTTGGAGTGAAAAAAGACTATAATTCTTTCATAATATTGATAAGTAAAGGGAAAAGATGACTTTTTTAGATGAAGATATTTATAATGCAGTAAAGAACTATATTCCTAAAGTAAGTGAGTATGTTAATTCACATGGAGGAGGTATTGACCTGCTTGGTGCTAAAGATGGAACTGTATATATCAAGCTTACAGGAGCTTGTGGTGGTTGCTCTATGAGTTTGATGACAACAAAAATGGTAGTTCAAAAAAAGCTTCGTGAATTGATCCATCCAGAACTTGTTGTTGTCAATGTTGATGGTACTCCTGAAAATGAGATGCCAGAGGATGCTTATGTTGGAGATGAGCAAGAAGATGAGATGCAAAAACCAGAGTCTAATGGACTTTTTGATAATATTAAGAAAATAGTAGGAATGTAGCATGCAAATAGACTATAAAGATAAAGAGCTCACACAACGCTACCAGTTGATGGCTCAAACAATCATCCCTCGCCCTATCGCTTGGATAGTTACACACAATAACGGAGTAACAAACATCGCCCCTTTTAGCTACTTTATGGGTCTCTCATCTGAGCCTGCAACTATGATAGTAAGCATTGGTCATAAGAGTGATGGAAGTGAAAAAGACACACTTAAAAACATCAGAGAAACAGGTAAGTGTACAATCTGCATGGTGGATGAAGCACTTTTAGAGAAGATGCATTTTAGCTCTAAAGAGATGGCAAGTTCACAAAGTGAAGCTCAAGAGTTTGAGATAGCACTTAGGGATGTTGTTGCCGATTATCCACCAATGGTTGAGGGTACACCAAGTGCATTTTTTTGTGATTTTTACCAAGAGTTAGAGCTTAAAGATTCTAAGACAATCCCTTTAGTTGTAGAGATAAAAGAGCAGTATATAGATGATGCAATCTTAAGTGACAGAGAAAAAATAACACTTGATTATGATCCAGTCGCAAGAGTTGGAAAAAGTTATGCACTCTTAGGTAAGAAAATCACTCCACCTACAATCAAATAATGCAAGAGTATCTTCTTTATGGGAGTATCACCTTTTTTCTCTCCATCCTTTTTTCTATGGGTGGTGCAGGAGCAGGTGTCGCTCTTATCCCAGTTTTAAATTTTTTAGGCTTAGATTTTAGTGTAGCAAAAGCTGTTGGACTTTTTGCAGGTGCTTCTACCACTATAACCTCAAGTATTATGAATATAAAGCGCAAGGCTGTTGAGTATAGTTTTGTGGCACCTATTGCTATTATGATGGTTGTATTTGCTCCCCTTGGTGCTTATAGCAGTGCATTTATAGATGAAAATATAGTAAAATTTTTCTTTATGCTTATGCTTTTTTATAGTGCAACAATGATGATGTTTTTTAAGAAAAAAGCACTCTTTCATGTGAAGTCAAAATTACCATTGTTTATTGTTGGTGGTGTTGTTGGGTTTATTGCGGGGCTTTTAGGTGTAGGGGGAGGAAATATCTTGATTCCACTTTTAGCACTTCTTGGGTATGAGCCAAAAAAAGTTGCAGTAGCTGTGAGCTTTGTTGTTCCTTTTTCAGCCTTAGGTTCATTCTTTACTTATGCCTCTTATATACCACTTGATTGGATACTTTTAATGGTTGTGTCTTTATCGGCTATATCGGGGGGATATATTGGAAACTATATGATGCATTTTAAACTCAAACAAGAGGATATAAAAAGATTGATGGCGGTGCTTTTGTATCTATTAGCTATAAAACTTTTATATAGTTTTATTCTTTAAAACAGATTTTAAGTGCTTTGGAGTGTAAAAGAGCATCTGCAATTTTTCCTCTTGCAGATTCTATAAGACGTGCAAAGGTTGTTCTTGAAACACCCATTTTATCTGCACACACTTGTTGGTAGAGACCCTCATAATCAGAGAGGCGAATAGCTTCAAGTTCATCTTCACAAAGTTCTACATTTTCTAAGTGAATCTTTCGAACACCACAGGGTTTAAAGCAGAGATGACTATGATCTGCTTCTATATTTCTTTGTATCTTTTTTCTGCCACTCACTTTAAAACCCTTACTTGTAGTTATTTGATATTATAGTTCATTTTCCTCTAATTTTTCCATATTTTCAAGATGTTTTATATTGAGTTGTACAAATTTGAGTGCTATAAACACAACTACAGGCCAAGATCCATACCAAACAAGTTCTGCTAGATATTCCATTATTTTTCCTTTTAGTAGTGATGTGAGTCAGATTTGACTTCATCAATAGTGATCTTTGTTGCATCCATACTTCGCCAAATATAAACAATATAGCCAAGGACTACAGGGACAAGAAGTGAGACTACACTCATCACTTTAAGAGTATAGAGGCTTCCCGAAGAGTTCTCAACACTCAGCGAACTTTGCATATCTACTAGAGATGGGTAGTAGATAGAGTGGTTGATACCTAAGATAAAGAGTAAAATAGTTACTGCTAAAACAGTACCACTTCCACTCCACCAAATAGCATTGATATTCCCTTTGATAGCACCAAGGTAGATTCCATATAGGAGAGAAAGTACACCACTTAAAAGTATAAGTGCTAGAAGTGGATGTGCTAAAAAGCTATGTAAAAATTTCATAGACTCAATACTTACTACATATGTATCTGCATCATAGACATAACCATCTTGAAAAAGGATAGTTCCAAATACATATAAAAAGAGTACTAAGAAAGGGATGAAGTTCTTAAGAACTACACCTTTAACTCTGGAGCGAATAGTTGTTTCATCTACATTATTTAAAAAGTAGAGTCCCGCTTGAGTACGAGAGAGAAAAACTAACATTGCACCAAATGCAAGATTAAATGGATTGAGCAGTGCTTCAAGACCATAGCTTTGTGTTGCCCATCTTGAAAGGTTCATCTCATTAACATAAAAATTTGCACCACTAAAAAGAGTTGCTAGTGCTACACCGATAAGAAAGATCCCTAATGTACCATTGATATAAAGAAGTACCTCATAAAATCTTTGTCCATAAAAGTTATCTGGTTTTTTTCTGTACTCATAAGCTACTGCTTGGATGATAAAACAAAAAAGAATTGCCATCCAAACATAATAAGCACCACCAAAACTTACTGCATAAAAGAGAGGAAAGGCAGCAAAAAGAGCCCCTCCAAACATAACTAAAGATGTAAAAGTGAGTTCCCATTTTCTCCCAAGAGAGTTGACTAGAACATCACGTTCATCTTCTGTTTTAGCAAATGTGTAAAGGAGAGTTTGTCCCCCTTGTACAAAAGTCATAAACACAAACAGTGCACCTATGATGCTTACAAGTAACCACCAGTATTGTTGTAAAGTTAGTAAGTCAAACATTTAGTGTCCCTCCGGTCCGATTGAGATTTGTTTTAGCATAATTTTTACCTCTGCTATAAGGAGGGCTGTAAATAAAATAGCAAAGAGCCAGAAAGTAATCATAACACTTGTGCTTGCTACATTTGATGTTGCCATCCCTACGGGGAGTAGATCTTGAATAGCCCATGGTTGACGACCAACTTCAGCTACAATCCATCCACACTCTTGGGCTATATACCCTAAAGGAAGTGTAACAAGCCCTAAACGTAGCAGCCATTTTTTCTGAGTTAGCTCATTTTTCATACTAAAGTAGAGCACGAGGATAAAAAGAACTAAAAACCAAGAGCCAGCAGCTACCATAATATGAAAGCTGTAAAAAGTAAGGGCTACATCTGGTACAGCATCTTCAGGTTTTTTTAGGTATCCATAACCCATAAAATGACTTGTTGCTCTAAAAGTTTTTAAAGCCTCATTCATAGCTAGAGTATTGTTTTGTTTTTTATATTTTTTATAGTCACTTAAAGCTTGTACAGCTTGTTTTCCTATAAGCATCTTCTCTCTGACTGAAAGAAGATTATGTTCTTTATTACCATATACAAGATCATCTATACCTGGAACAAAGGCATTAATATCATGATAACCAAGAAAAGAGAGTGCACCTGGAATCTCAAACATGAATTTAAAAGGCTCTTTTTCATCACCAATCTCTTTTTCACTTTCTAAAAGACCAAACGCGACAATGCCGGCTCTATCTTCACCCTTGTAAAGACCCTCCATTGCTGCAAGTTTCATAGGTTGATTCAATGCTACTTGGTGTGCTGATTCATCACCTGTAGTAAGCATAAGTATAGAAGTGATAAGTCCAAAACTAGCAGCAACAACGATGCTTTTCTTTGCAAAGGCAACATTGCGTTTTTTCAGTAAGTACCAAGCACTGATACTAATAACAAATAAAGAGGCTAGTACATAACCACTACTGATAGTATGAAGAAACTTTGAAACAGCATTTGGATTGAAGATAACTTCCAAAAAATTTTCCATCTCATTTCTTGCACTGTCTGGATTAAACTGCATCCCTACTGGATGTTGCATCCAACCATTTGCTATGAGGATCCAAAGTGCTGAGAGGTTTGAGCCTATTGCTACAAGCCAAGTGGAAGTAAGGTGAGCTTGTTTACTTACCTTATCCCAACCAAAAAACATCACAGCAAAGAAGGTTGATTCCATAAAAAACGCCATGAGCCCTTCTATGGCAAGTGGTGCTCCAAAGATATCACCAACAATCCAAGAGTAGTTTGACCAGTTTGTACCAAACTCAAACTCCATTATGATTCCAGTTGCGAGCCCGATGGCAAAGTTAATTGCTAAGAGTCCCATCCAGTATTTTGTAATCTGTTTCCATTTTTTATCGAGTGTTTTAACATAGATAGTTTCCATAATAGCTATGATAAATGTTAGACCGAGTGTAAGGGGAACAAAAATCCAGTGATAAAGGGCAGTAAGTGCAAATTGTGCACGGGAGTAGTCTATAAGTAGCTCTGTATGCTCCATTATTTTTCCTTTGTAAGTTGTTGTAATATGTAGTTGCTTCTCTCTTGATCTGTGTGGAAATTCTCTTGCATGATATTTGGAAAGAAGAGCCATTTAATAATTGCAAACATTATAAAGAGTTTGAGTGCTATAAGAAGCCAGAGTGTTTTGCCAACTTTCATGTTGACAAAACCATCATAGTAAAGAGAATAGATCCATCGGAGAGATTGCATGATGTTAGATGTTATTGTTTAAAAAGTTTTTTATAACTTCAGGTGCTGTTGCACCATGTTTTTGGCGAATCTTTTTTACTTTTAAACCAATCGATTCAAGAGCTTCTTTCATATTCTCGCCTACAGCTTGTACTAAGATGATGTCACAGTCTTTGAGTGCTTGCACATCTTTTCTATGTGAATTTGTATGTGCTTCGTGCTCTTCATGGGAGTGATGATGCTCATGTTTATGAGTATGTGAATGATGCCCACCATCGTGGTGTTTGTTTGGAACTAATTCTATAAGATTTTCATCTTCATAGATAGCAAAATAAGCAGATTGACCTGTTCTTTTTACTATAGTTTGTTTGTCTTCATCGACAGCTAAAACTATCTTCATAGTTTTTCCTTTAGTTTTATTTTGAACATATGAGCAAATTATAATGAACATATGTCCGAAATCTAATTAAGGTGTAGAACTATATTTATTAGTTAAGATGATATTAATGATAAGTTTTTAGGGGATTAAAATTTACACCCTTTGCCTGCAATATCTTCAAGACTTGATTCTTGAAACATTTTTTGCATAAGGTGTTTTGGCTCCATCCATTGGTCATGAAGGGCACATTTACATAAGCCATTACAAAACCCTATACCTAGAACACACTGCTCATCAGGGATAGAATCATGAAAGATACTAAGAATCTCATTGACCATAATCTCCGAAGTTGGTTTTTCAAACTTATAACCACCATCTCTGCCTCGAATAGATACCACTAAACCAGATTTAACAATCTCGGTCATAATCTTAGTTAAAAATTTATAAGGTATTTGAAGAGCTTCAGCAAGTTGTGTTGCATTGAGGAGCTTAGATTCTTTATGTAGTGCCATATAAGAGAGAATTCTAATAGCATATTGGGAACTATTACTAAGTTGCAAAATGAACTCCTTATATTTATCTTGTAAAGTATAACATAATATATTTACCATAATGCTACTTAAAGGTAGAATTAAATATTTTTGGCTAAAATTCCAATTACTACTTATAGGTAGAATTATAAAAAGGATTATATATGACTGAACGTATAACAAAAAGTATGGCAAAAAATATCTATTACGGTGGTGGAACATTCGCACTGATGATATTTATTGCACTTACTTTTGATACAGTACATCAAATTCCTAAGCGTTCTAATGAGCAAAATATGACAGCTAGTGTTGTTGCTGGGAAAAAACTTTGGGAAAAAAATGATTGTGTGGGTTGTCATACAATAGTAGGAGAGGGAGCATACTATGCACCTGAACTTATGAATGTGTACCAAAGAAGAGGCTCAGGAGATGAGCAAACATTTAAAGCATACATGCAAGGTTGGATGGCTGCACAGCCTTTAGATATGCCAAACAGAAGAAAAATGCCACAGTTTAACCTGAGTGAAGATGAGGTAAACAACTTAGCAGATTTTTTAATCTGGACATCTAAAGTAAACGCCAATGAATGGCCACCGACAATTGAAGGGTAGGGAGAATCATGAAATATAGTTCACAGATGGTCGCAAAACCATATTTTATTTTTGCACTTCTTCTTTTAGCAGGGGAGATTTTATTTGGTATTTTAATGGGAGTTCAGTATATTTGGGGAGATTTTCTTTTTCCACTTATCCCTTTTAATGTTTTAAGAATGGTTCATACAAACTTACTTATCGTTCTTTTATTATTTGGTTTTATGGGTGCTACATACTATTTAGTACCAGAAGAGACAGAATCAGAACTTTGGAGTCCTAAGTTAGCAATTATCACTTTTTGGATCTTTGCAGCAGCAGGTGTTGCTACAATTTTAGGGTATCTTTTTGTACCATATGCAGAGTTGACAGAGTTAACATTTAATAATCTCTTACCAACTATGGGACGGGAGTTTTTAGAACAGCCTTTACCAACAAAAGTGGGTATTGTAATTGTTGTTTTATCATACCTTTTAAATGTAACTATGACAGTGCTTAAAGGAAGAAAGACAGTTATTACTACAGTACTTCTTACAGGTCTTTTAGGTCTTGCAGTGTTCTTCTTGTTTGCATTTTATGTACCTGATAACTTAATTGCAGATAAATTTTTCTGGTGGTTTACAGTACACCTTTGGGTTGAAGCTACATGGGAGTTAATTCTTGGAGCTATTTTAGCGTTTGTTCTTATCAAAACTACGGGTGTAGATAGAGAGCACATCGATAAATGGTTATACCTTATCATCGCTATGACTATGGTATCTGGAATTTTAGGAACTGGGCATCACTTCTTCTATATGGGAGCACCTGAGTACTGGTTATGGATTGGGTCTATCTCTTCAGCAGTTGAACCTGTACCCTTTTTACTTATGATTCTTTTCGCATTTTCTATGGCGAGAGATAGAAAGATTCAGCATGATAATGAGATGGCTCTTACATGGGCTAAAGGTACAGCAGTAATGGCGTTTATTGGTGCTGGTGTTTGGGGATTCTTCCATACTTTAGCTCCTGTAAACATGTACACTCATGGTACACAACTTACAGCTGCACATGGTCACCTCTCTTTTTATGGTGCTTATATTATGATCGTCTTTACGGTTATATCTTATGCAATGCCAATTTTAAGAGGTCGTCCACATGGAAACTCTAAAAAAGCTCAAAAAGTAGAGTTAACATCTTTTTGGATGATGAATATCGGTATGATGGGGCTTACTTTAGCATTAAGTGCTGCAGGTCTTGTGCAAATATTTGACCAAAGAGTTGGAACTGATCTTATTGGATTTATGGAGTCTCAAGAGTCTATTGAGGGTATCTATATGGTTCGTTTAGGATTTGGTTTACTTGTATTTACTGGTCTTTTAACGTACTTCTCTAGTTTCTTCGTAAAAGAAGAGGCATAGGGTTTATTAAATGCTTCATTATTGGCTAGAGTTTGAGGAGAGTATGGGCAAAGTTTGGGATAAGTATCTCAACAAAAAAGTTCATAAATTCGACGAAGATGCTCGCGTTAATTTTGAAGATATTAGTAACACTTTAAGTATTTTTCATCGCCTTTTAGGTGGTGAAAAAGCTAAAGAACTTCGTGTAACAGATAAACGCACACTTGAAATCTCTCGTACACTTTTAGAAAAACTTTCATTTTTAGGTAAAGAGTTCTTTTTAACATGGCAAGATGATAACTCACTTTATCTTCCATCATCACTCGCTTACTTTAGTACAAAACAAGAGAATGAGATGCTCTATTATTGGCTTGTTGCAATGGCAATAGCTGTAGATAAAGATGATGCAAATATACTTTATCAAAACAGAAAAGCAAGTGAATATTTAGTACAGAAATATAGTGGTTTTAAACTATTTTATGAAAACGCCATCAATCAACTGACACATAAATATGAAGAGTTGTCATATATTAAATCTTTAGAAAACTTAAGTGAAGAAGATTTAATAGATGCACACCCAAGCCCTTTATGGATCTACCCTTCAGCTCTTACCCTTAAAAAAGCAAAAAATGGTGAGAGTGATGAGGAGGAGCCAACTCGTGATGAGGGTGACGAAAAAGCTGAAGAGTTACAGATGAAGAAGCAGACTGAGCAGATAGATGACAAGCATGAAACAGATGGCTTCTTGGCATTTCTCCCTGAATCACTTATGAGTATTTTTGAGCAGGTTAATGTCGATAGATGTGAAGATGATAGTTTTGATGAAGATGCTCTTTATCATGCTGAGGATTTAGACGAGATAACCATAGGGCAAAAACAGGCAAATCTCTCTGCTAGAATTAAGATGGATTTAGAGTTGCAAGTAGATGAGACCATTATCTACCCTTTAGGGAAAGGGCATTATGTTGATGAGTGGGATTATAAAAAGGGTGATTATCTCAAAAATTATGCTCGCATTTTACCTCATGTGACGATGAATGTAGTACCGATGGCACTCCCTGCAAGACTTACAAAAACTGTAAGGAAAATCCACAGAGAGTTAGACCTTTTAAAACTTGATCGTATCAAAAACGATAAACTCCCTTACGGTGATGAGATAGATATAGATAGCTGGATAGAGTACACTTCCCATCAAGACAAATCTATGCACCATCAGAAGTTTTATACCACTTATGAGCGAAAAACGCGAGATATGGCAACACTTTTACTTGCTGATATTTCACTCTCCACTGAGGGTGGAATTACTCAAGAGGTTCGTATCATCGATGTTATCAAAGACTCTTTGATGGTGTTTGGTGAGGCATTAGAGAAGCTTGAAGATAAGTTTGCTATCTATACTTTCTCCTCTTTGCAAAACAAAAAGGTCTATTTTCATATTATTAAAAATTTTAAAGATAGATATAATGATTTAATTCGTGGGCGAATTGACACCATAAAACCAGAGTACTATACTCGTATGGGTGCAGCTATTCGTGAAGCAACGAAGATACTCGATAAACAGCAGAGTGCCAATAAACTTCTGCTTATTGTGAGTGATGGAAAACCAAATGATGAAGATAGATATGATGGTCGTTATGGGATTGAAGATACGAAAAAAGCACTAGAAGAGGTCAAGAAAAAGGGGATTACACCTTTTTGTATTACGGTAGACTTAGATGCTAAAGAGTACCTTGCTTATCTCTTTGGTCGTGATGGTTATGCCGTAGTGCGTGATGGTCAAAAACTTCCAAAAATACTTACAGATGTTTATATAAATTTAACAAAATAAAGGAAACAATTATGTCTCAAAAATCAAATACTTACTACTTACCCCAATCAAATGAAGTGGAGCTTTTTAAAGCTGCTGCTGAGATGAACTTACCTATCCTCATTAAAGGGCCTACTGGGTGTGGAAAAACACGTTTTATAGAGTCTATGGGTGAGGAGCTTGGTCGTGATGTTTATACTGTTGTTTGTCATGATGATTTGAGTGCTGCTGACTTAGTGGGGCGTCACCTTATTAATGAAAATGGAACATATTGGCAAGATGGGCCACTTACAAAAGCAGTTCGTAATGGTGGTATCTGCTATATTGATGAGATTATTGAAGCAAGAAAAGATACAACAGTCGTTTTACATTCATTAGCAGATTACAGAAGAGTTCTTCCAATAGATAGAACAGGGGAGGTGATAGAAGCACATCCTGATTTTATGCTAGTTGTCTCTTATAACCCAGGGTATCAAAATGTTCTCAAAGGGATGAAACCAAGTACAAAACAGCGTTTTATCTCTCTTAGTTTTGACTATCCAAAAGCTGAGATAGAAAAAGAGGTATTGATTCAAGAGAGTGGAGTAAGTGCAGAGATAGCACAAAAACTTGTAGATATAGCTAGCGAGATTCGTCAACTCGATGACACTGACATTCAAGAGGCAGTATCTACAAGACTACTTATCTATGCTGCAAAACTGATGCAGAGAGGGTTTGATCCGTATCAGGCTTGTCTACACTCTATAGTTGAATCTTTAAGTGATGAAGCAGATGTAACTGAGGTTTTAGAAAAGCTTGTAGCACTTCACTTTGCAAAGGCTGAGTAATGTCTCAAAATATTGCGATAAAAGAGAAATATCCACCAGGGGATTTCGCTGTATGGATTATTATTTATGTTGAGTTAATCACCTTTGGCTTACTCTTTTTAGGCTATGCTTTTTCTCGTCGTGGAGATGTAGCGATGTTTAATGAGTCACAATTGATGTTAAACCAGACATCAGGCTTTATAAACACCCTTATACTTGTAACAAGTAGTTACTTTGTTATAAAAGCAGTCAAGGCAATAACCTCTATGAGTGAAGAGAGTATTGCAGAGGCAAATGCAAAAGCAAGTAAGTGGCTTCTTTTAGCCATAGGGTGTGGTGTGGCGTTTGGGTTTGTAAAAGGGGCTGAGTTTTACCATATTTTTGGTCAAGGTATTAATCTTAGTACAAACAAGTTTTTTATGTTTTACATTATGCTTACGGCGTTTCACTTTATGCATGTGATGTTGGGGACATTTATCTTATTTGTGATCTATAAGAAAACAAAAACAGAGGGTTATATCTTTGGTGATTACAGAGGTATAGAGACAGGTGCATCGTACTGGCATATGGTTGATTTGTTGTGGATTGTACTTTTTCCACTTGTGTATATCATAAGATAAGGGGGGGGCAGTAATGAAAAAATATTTAGAGTTCGTATGGGCTATCTTAGCAATCTTAACAGTTTTCGCCTATTTATTAGGGTATTTAAAAATAATTAGTACATTTTTTGTCGCTGTTTTACTCTTTACTACTTTTATTAAAGGGCAGTTGGTTATTGACTACTTTATGGGCTTAAAAGATGTAAGGTTAAGATACAGAATTATCCCTACACTTTGGTTAAGCATCATTATTACACTTATTGGAGTGGCATATTACCTCCCAATTGCACCGAGTCAATAAAAAAACGCTAAAATATCCTTATTTGAATGATTGAGGAATTTTATGTTTGTAAACAATCTCGCTTACGAGGCAAGTGCTGGAAGTGGAAAAACTTTTATGCTTGTTGTTCGTTACCTCTCACTCCTTTTTCAAGGGGCTGATCCCTCTAAAATACTTGCATTAACTTTTACAAATAAAGCAGCTTCTGAGATGAGTCAAAGGGTTGTTGAAACCTTAGAAGATTTAGAAAATCGTGGGGAACTTTTAGAGATAGCCAAGGTTACAGAGATACCACAAGCTGAACTACTTCAAAAAAAAGCTGCTATCTTAGAAGAGTTTTTAAATGCAAATACGAAGATTATGACCATCGATAGCTTTTTTACACAAATACTAAGAAAATTCTCCCTCTATAGCTCTTTAATGCCAGATTTTAGCACCTTTGCTTCGCAACATGAATTGAAACTTATGTCGCGTTTTTTAGTGGAGGTAAGAGCTGCAAACAAGCAAAAAACCCTTATAAATCTCTCTTTAGCATCGAAAAAAAGATTGAGTGACCTGTTTACACTTTTAGATGATTTTTACACTAAAAAAGAGGAATTAAAAAGCTTTACCTTTGCACCAACAGATATAAAAGAGCCAATTCAAAAGGCACAAAATGCTTTTGAAAACTTAAGAGCCCTAGTACACTCTTGTGATGGAGCTTCAAAAACTGCCCTTAAATCTGTAGAAGCTAAGAGTTTTGATGAGATATGTGCAAAATCTTGGATAGGGAGAGAAACACTCGATTATAGAACTTTTTCTAAATGTTATACCCCTGAGATGGATAGATATCTTCATGAGATACAAGAAGCGATAGCAAGTTATTATCGTGCAAAAGAGCAAAACTTTTTTAGTGCACTTCTGGATTTAAGTGCCATCTATAAAAAGAGTAAAAAAGCACTTTACCAAGATGAGAGTGAGCTCTCTTTTAATGATGTTACAGCCTTAGTTTATGAGATACTGCATCTTTTAGATGATAGTGAGTTTTTATATTTTCGTCTTGATGCCAAGATAGAGCATATGCTTTTAGATGAATTTCAAGATACTTCCGTATTGCAGTATGCAATTTTAAGACCGCTTATTAAGGAGATAACATCAGGGAAGGGGATTTTTGATGAGGGGAGTTTCTTCTTTGTTGGGGATGTTAAGCAATCGATCTATAGATTTCGTGGAGGGGTGAGTGCACTCTTTGATGAGGTGGCAAAAGATAACAACACTCAGGTTGAGAAGCTTGTTACAAACTACCGTTCCCAAAAAGAGGTGGTCTCTTTTGTTAATGATGTATTTATAGATAAGATTAAAAACTATACACCTCAGTTAGTGAGAGAGGGTGTTGATGGTGGTTATGTTGAGGTCTTGGAGAGTGAAGAGCTTATCGATGAGACTTTAACTCAGGTACAGCGTCTCATCGATAAGGGGGTAGATCTTAATGATATAGCAATCCTTTGTGCAACCAATGGGGATGGAGAAGAGGTGAAACTACAGCTTCAAGCACAAAAGATTGAAGTGGTAACAGAAACTACCACGAAGCTTATAGCTCAAAAGAGTGTAAAGGCTCTTATAGAGTATCTCAAATATATCTATTTTCAAGAGGATATCTACCGATACAACTTTTTTGCACTCATAGATCACGAGTTAGAGCCTTTGGCTTTTGTAGATTTGAATCGGGTTAAGTTTATTGATATTGTAAAAAATATTATCAACAAGTATGGTTTGTTTGAAGATGAGTTTCACCTTGTGAGGTTTATGGATCTTATAGTCAACTATAAAGATATAGAAGCCTTCTTGTTTGAATATGAGCGCATAGATACAGCTGCTGCTGCTTCAGATTTGCAAGGTGTAAGAGTGCTTACTGTTCATAAATCAAAGGGACTAGAGTATGAGCATGTTATTGTTCTCGATAGACTCAAACGAAAACCCGCTTCAAGAGATGCAATTATCTACGAGTATGATGGAATAGTTTTGAAAAATATCTATCTTCGTTCAAAATCTCGCGAGGATTTAGATACAGCTTATGCAAACGCGATAGCTAAAGAGAAAGAACTTGTTAAAGAAGATACACTCAATGCTTTGTATGTCGCGTTTACAAGAGCGAGAGAACATCTTTTTATCATTAAAAAAGTGAAAGACTCCTCCTTTGATCTTTTAGATTTAACGGTAGGATCTCGAGGGGTACTTGAGTGCAAAAAGATTGATAAAAAGAGCAAACAAAGCTTTCAACCCTTAGAGTACAAGTCTCTTTATTATGGAACACAAAGTGATATCTTAGAGTTAGAATCTCAAACACAAGAGGAACTTGATGCTATTAACTTTGGTATAGCGATGCACTACACCTTGGAGATGATGGAAGATTTTACACTAGAGGGCTTAGAAAATGGCTACCATATGATGCTCAATAAATATGGCTATAGCTTCGGCGAAAAAGAGTTAGCAGATCTTTATAAGCGCATTAGTATCTTACTTGAGCATAAGGAGTTTTTAGCCTTGACTCAAGGGAAGTGTTACAAAGAAAAAGCACTGCGTTTTAAAAATCAGCTTCGTTATATTGACCTGCTTGTAGAGAGTGTTGATGGTGTTTGGAAAATCATTGACTATAAAAGCTCTATGAATTTTGCCCAGCATCACCATACACAGGTTCATTTTTATGTTAAAGCGATAGAGGCGATTACGGGTGAAAAAGCAGAGGGGTATCTGTGCTACCTTTTAGAAGATAGAGTCAAAATTCAAAAAGTTTAGGCAGGGTTGATACTTGGGGTAAATGCCTTTGTGCTTAAGATCACTTTATCTCCAACTTCTAAGGATTGCATCTCTTGATGTGAAACAACAATCTCAACGATTTGTTGAGCAATTGCTACCACTGCTACATAGATAACATCTACTTTTTTAATCTCTAAAAGTTCTCCAGAAAAAGAGAATTTTTGACTCCCTTGTGTTTGTAGAAGTACTTCCTTTGGTTTCCCATCCTCTTTGATTGAGCCCTCTTCTAAAACAACTACTCTCGAAGCGAGTTTATAGATCTCACTTGGATCGTGACTCACCATAATGGTAGTGGTTTGAAACTCTTTATGTAGGAGTAGAATCTCCTCTTGGAGTTTATGACGCATAGCTGTATCTAATGCTGAGAGAGGTTCATCTAGGAGTAAAAGTTTTGGTTTTTTCATAAAAGCTCGGCAGATACTTACTCTTTGTTTTTGTCCACCACTGAGTGAGTTTGGATAGCGATCTTTGAGCTCATAAAGCTCTGTCATCTTGAGTAGTTTTGTAGCAAGTGCTTTGTCTTGTGTTACAAAGAGAAGGTTCTGTTCTACAGTCATATTTTCAAAAAGAGCATAGTCTTGAAAAACAAAACCGATGTCGCGTTTTTGCACCGCTAGGTTTGTGTTTTTATCTTGCCAAGTTGCATTAGAGACGATGATCTTTGCCTCTGCCTCCTCTAGTCCTGCTAAAATGCGAAGCAGAGTTGTTTTTCCACTTCCACTTTTACCACTGAGTGCTACAAAGCTTTGCTCTTGTATCTTTAAATCTACATCAAGTTGCATCTCTCCACTGGACCCATGGAGTCTCTTTTTGATCTGAATCTCTATCATAGTCCAAACCTTTTGTTGTGTTTAGCATTGAAGATATAGACACTTAAGAGAACAGAAAAAGAGATAAATATCATCATAGCACTGTAGATATGTGCAGCCTTATAGTCCATAATCTCTACCATCTCATAGATCGCGACCGATGCGACTTTTGTCTCACCTGGGATACTTCCACCAACCATCAAAACCACTCCAAATTCACCAACAGTATGCGCAAAGGTGACGATGATTGCTGTTAGGAGTGCTGGCTTCATATTTGGTAGAGCAACTTGAAATATGGTTTGAAAAGTACTTTTTCCTGCTATATAACTTGCCTCTAGCATATTTTTGTTGAGGGACTCAAAACCATTTTGTAAGGGCTGAAGCATAAAAGGCAAAGAGTAAAAACATGAGGCAATCACAAGACCTGTAAAAGAAAAAACCAGTTTTACATCAAAGGTATCTTCAAAAAAAGCACCAATGGGGGAGTTGTAAGAGAGGGCAAAGAGTATGTAAAAGCCAAGTACTGAGGGTGGCAGTACAATGGGAAGTGCACTAAGTGCTTCTATGAATGGTTTTACCTTTGATTGTGTTTGGGAGAGATACCAAGCCAAGGGTAAAGAGATAAAACAAAGTATAAGTGATGTCAGTGCTGCTAGTTTAAAAGAGAGTATAAAAGGGGTAAAATCCATTAGAGTATCTCCTCAATAAAGAGATCGCTTGATTTGATTAGTGCAATTACATCCATCCCCACTTCAAGTTGCATTCTTTGGAGTGCTGTAGTTGTGATGATAGATTCTATAATAAAGGAGCCAAACGATAACTCTAAACTACAAAGAAGTTCACCAATCTCAATAGAGAGAATCTTGCTAGGAAGCTGATTACAAAAGCTTAAATCTTTAGAGTTTTCTTTTGCAATAGCCACAGCGGTTGCTTTAGTAGTAAGAAGAACTTGTGTACCTATGTTTATATTAGAGTTAAGTTCCAAACTCATCATACTTAGAGAGGTGTTGGCAGATTCAAATGTGATAATATGAAGGTTCTCTACATTTTGTATACGGGTGATGCTTGCTTGAATATGGCTCATTGAACACTGTACCCATAAGCACGAAATATCTCTTTTGCTTGTGTAGAGAGGATAAACTCATAAAAAAGTTGTGCACCTTTGTTGTTCGTGGCGTTTTTGAGTAAAACAATCCCTTGAGAGATGGGAGTATAAAGGGTACTATCTAACTCTATGAAGTTTTCCCCTTTGTGAAATTGTGCCATCTTTGGGGAGTGTAGAGCTGATGCTGCGATAAAACCCATATCTGCAGCAGTGATACTATAGGAGATTGTCTGTCCAATAGATTCCCCAAAGATAAGCTTGCCTTTGATGGTGTTATAAAGTTTAGTATTGTCTAAAAACTCTTGGGTTGCTTTACCATAAGGTGCTGTTTTAGGGTTTGCCATAGCAACTCTTCTAATGGCTTTTGTTCGAATGATTGATGCATCTTGAGAAAAATCCCTTTTTTTCACACTAAAGAGGACAAGGGAACCTTGGGCATAGATATGGGGTTTACTTAGAGTAAGTCCCTCTTTGTAAAGTGCCTCAGGGTAGCTCATATTTGCTGACATAAAAACATCATAAGGGGCATGGTGTTTTATCTGTGCGGTGAGTTTCCCACTACTGCCAAGTGTTACTTGCACTTTTGTATCTGGATGCTCTTTGTGAAATTGTTCTATAAGAGTATCGATAGCATAACTTACATTGGCTGCAACAGCAACATTCACCACCTCTGCAAAAACAAAAGAGTGAAGAAGGAAGATGCTAAAGATAATTCTTTTCATATATGTATCCTAAAAGAGGTAGTTGAACTCTAAACGCGAGTCAAGATAGTTTGAAATCACAGAAGAGCTGTGAATAAAGTCTCTATAGCCTAAACGTACTCTATATTGTAGCTCTGGCATTGAGGGGATGTTTTGCACAATGCCTGCATAGTAAAACATACTATCGGCTGTTGTGGATTGTGTTTCATCGCCATCTATGTAGAGTACCGAAGTTTGGATGAAAGGTTTTGTATAAACACCAGTGTTATTGGCATTTTTTACAAGCTCAATACGGTAACTTTTTGTATTGGCTTTCCAGTTGTAAGCACCCATAGAACGAGTGTATCCAGCTGTAGGAAACCCTCTCCATGGAGTCACTAAGTCTGCTTCATTTAAGATATTTGTATAGGCAAGGTTGATTTTATATTTATCTATGTTTGTAACAACTCTTGCTGCTATCATCTTAGCATCTAAAGAAGTTGGGTCCTTATATGTAGCACTTGCAGCTAAACCACTTAAAGAAGCTCCACCAACACCACCCGCACCATTGTCAAACTGTTGTATATAACGAAACCCTGGAGTAACACTAAAACCATCAAATTTCATCGTATAGTTTAGCTCACCCATCGCTTGGGAGAGAAGCTCCGGAACATTATATGCAGAAAAATTAATCTTCAGATTTTGTATTGATCTGTTTTCAATATCGAGTACTATAAGTGGTGCATCAGTTGGTTTTCCAGCAGCTTTAAGTGCAGTATATGTTAAGCCTTTGTGCATAGCACTATCATCATTCTCTGTCCACTCTGGATGGAGTACCCCTGGAGCTGAAGCTGCATCACCCACCATAAAAACAGCATGAGAATCCATATGGTCACGAAGTTTTTGTTTTGTAAGGTATGCAAGTTTGAATTTTGTGTCTTGTATATTATTTGAGGAGATCACAAGCCCATCAAATACATTTGGAATCATCTTTGTATCATTACTTTTGGTATAAAAAGTTTCTACTAGTTGGCGACCAAGGGTAAAGTTTGTTTTTGAGTATTTGTAGTTTATATTTGCTTGACCAAGAGCATAAAGCATAGTTGAACCATTGTTGGCATATTCATAACGGCTAAGTGTATCTTTTGCCGGCTTGAGGTGGGAGATGCTATCAAGTGAACTTTTACTAAAGATAGCTTTAGAGCCATAATATGCTACAGTAAAATCAAAACCACTCCATGAAGCAGATTTATACACTAAACTTGCACCTATTGAGGCAAGTGGTGCTGATTCATGGTCACTATCGTCACTATCATAGGAAAAGTAGAAGTTATTGCTTCGTATTCTTCCATAAAGCTCTCCTTCACTAAAAAAAGCATTAAAATTGTTTACATTTTTTTGTTTTTGATAAATAAGTTGCCCATTTGTTTTAATAGCTTGCTTTGGTATATCTGCCATAAGAAGAGGATTCAATAGTCCTAAAGAGAGTAAAAAAGAGCTCATATAACGATGCATAATGACTAAGTTCCTTTAAAAAATTATATTGTATAATATTGTACTACAAAGTATATAATGACTTATTTAAATCTCTGTGAATCTATAAAACTTACAAATAACTTAATTTCAGTTACTTATAAGCTTTAACGGCTATACTTTCGCCAACAAAGTAAGCATTTATGTTTACTAAATAAATTCCTACGAAAGGTTCTGTTTATGAAATTTACTAAAATTGCAACTCCAGAACAAATCGATCAAAAATGGGTTTTGATTGATGCAGAAGGTAAAACATTTGGTCGTATGATCACTGAGGTAGCTACTATCTTACGTGGTAAGAACAAAGCATGTTTTACTCCAAATATTGACTGTGGTGACTATGTAGTTATCATTAATGCTTCTAAAGCTAAGTTCAACGGACTTGGTAAAATAGCAAATAAAGAGTATTTTTCTCATTCTGGTTACTTCGGTTCTACTAAGAGTGTTAAAATGACTGAGCTTTTAGAAAAAAATCCTGAGAAACTATACAAATTAGCAACTCGTGGTATGCTTCCAAAAACTAGACTTGGTGCTAAAATGCTTAAAAAATTAAAAATTTATGCAGGTGCTGAACACCCTCACACTGCACAAATTGCTAAGTAAGGATTGATACATGGCAAAAACAATTTATGCAACAGGACGTCGTAAAGCGTCAATCGCAAAAGTATGGTTAACTCCAGGTACAGGTAAAATTACAATTAATGGTCTTTCTTTAGATGCATGGTTAGGTGGACTTGAAGCGAAAAAACTTCGTGTAAAACAACCACTTGTTTTATCTAAACAAGACGCTGCAGTTGATATCGTAGCTACTACTTTAGGTGGTGGTTTTGGTGGTCAAGCAGATGCACTTCGTCACGGAATTTCTCGTGCACTAGTAACATTTGATCCAGCGATCAAAGCTATCCTTAAACCTGAAGGTATGATGACTCGTGATGCACGTGTTGTTGAACGTAAGAAACCAGGTAAGAGAAAAGCTCGTCGTTCTCGCCAATTTAGTAAACGTTAATCGTCTTACAAAAACTTACTCAGAGATCTTCTCTGGGTATCTTTCTTCCTTTTTAAATTTTCTTTTTATCTCCATTTTAACAGTTTTTATATATTTTTTATCGTCATAGTTGTATAATAATCCTTCCAATTTTAAGGAGAACTATGAACAAGATCAGCCTCAGTGCTCTTATGATTTCAACGGCTCTACTTGCAACTTCAGATGTAACAACATTATCTGAAGTTTTTAGTGAAGCTCAGGTGAGTGGTAATGTAAAGTACTACTATATTCAAACAGATAAAGATAAATCTTATACAAATCAGCCAAACACATCGGCTTATGCGAACTCTATTGGTGGACAGTTGGGGATTAAAACTGCACAGTTATATGGTTTTAGTGCTGGTGTAACCTTTATGACAACAAACCCTTTTCTAATTAATAATGATCCAGCAAAAGTGGACACTTCAATAATAGGGAAAGATAATGGAGCTAGAGGTGGTGATGCTACACAGGGATTTTCTGTTTTAGGGGAAGCTTACATAGCTTATAATTATGAAGATTTAGATATTAGCTATGGTCGTCAGGCTATTAAAACGCCATTGATGCATGCCAAAGAGGTACGAATGTTACCTTCAACCTTTAATGGTTTTTATTCTTCTTATAAAATAAATAGTAGTTCAAAAGTTGGGTTTGATTATATTACAGAATTTAAACAAAGAACATCAGATGAATTTGTAAATATCATCAAACATGCTCTTGGAGATAATACTATTGCTGTAACAGGTTCAGATAGTGGTGCAATGTTTATGGCAGATTATAATTATAAATCTGAAGATTACAAGTTTAATGTATATGATTGTTATGCACAAGATTTTATCAACTCTATCTATATAGATGGTGGGATGAAGCTTCCTTTAGCAGAGATGAAAATTGCACTAGATGCACAGTATATAAACCAAAAAAGTATAGGGAATGCAGATACGAATCTTGCAAAGGCAGGCTCTTTAACTGGTGGGAAAAAGATCTCTGTCAATGCCGTAGCTCTGAAGGCTTCAACTGCTTATAAAAGTGCAAAGTTTACTCTAGCTTACTCAAAAGTTTTTAAAAGTGATTCTAAGCATGATTCTTTAGTGCTTCCATGGGATGGTACACCACTCTTTACCAATATGATTACATCAAATGATCTTTTTCAATCAATCTATGGTGGTGCACTTAAAGCCGATAGCGTTTACATTGGTGGATCGCAAGGGATTAAATTTGCCTATAAACAAAGCTATGATAGTTTTGGCTTAAAAGGTTTTAGTTCAACCTTAGCATTTTTAAACACTTCAAATTCAAGATTTGCCAAAGATCAAAGAGATTATAATGTAGTTTTAGGCTACAAGTATGCAAAAAATTTCTCTTTGGCTCTCAAAGGGATCTGGGTTCAAAACAATACCGGTGCTGATACAGATGGCACAATCTCTCAACTCAAACTTCTCTCACAGTACAGAGTGATAGCAAACTACAAATTTTAATCAGTTAACTCTCTTACTATATAATATCCCTAGATAAAAAAAGGGATATTATTATGAAAAAAGTGGTTCTATTTGTAGCCTTGGCCTTAGTTGTCTTGGCTGCCTTACCTGTTGTAGGTAATAAGTATGTACAAAGTAACATTGATGAGCGAGTGGAAGATTTAAAGAGTTATGGCCTTGGTGTTGAAAAAACATCAACAACATCATCGTATCTTAGTACAAAAAAACATTTTGAATTTCTTTTAAAAGATGCTGATATATTTATAGACTATCTTAATAACTACTCAAATCAACAGATACCAGCTTATGTTAATGCTGCACTTGAAGGTGTTTTGATTGGTGCAGATGTAGAGTACAGCAATATCCCTTTTACAAAAGCAATCTCTATAGATATCTACCCTTTAAGTGTTTCCCCTCTTCTTGCAAAAAATATGAAAGAAAAAGATCTTAACTTTTATACAAGTTTAGAAAACTTTCTTCACTCTAAGGGTGTTTTGTACCATATCAATTACGATATAGTAAGTGAAGATTTTGATGGTTATATCAAAGATATCAACGAGAAATATGTACTAAAAGATGCAACTGAACTCTCTTTATCATTACAAGGTGCAGTGTTTGAAGGTCAAGGAAGATTAATGACTCCAACACGATTAACATCTGAAGTAACAAAAATAGACTTAGAGATGAAGAATGATCAAGCAACACTACTCTTTCACCTTTTAGATCTAGGTGGTAGCTCTCATTTTGAATCACAAGGTACATATCTTAGCAGTATCAATTTACGAAGTTTTGATATCTCTGTGGACACTCCTCGTGATAACCTTCTCTTAAAGGCATCAGATCTTAAGGTGAATCTTTCTGCAAATGATCAACTTAAAAAAGCTGAATTTAATGCGAAGTCTACACTTGAACATCTAGAAGTAGAATCGAAAGATATAACATTTGATATGGAGAAACTCTCTTATGATGTAGCAGTTAATGGTTTAGACAAAACGATTGTAAAAAGATTAAAAGTTTTACTCAACAAAGCAAACATGCAACCATCCCCAGTACTAAATAAGCAAATTTTAGATGAAAGTACACAACTTTTGGCAAAAGGTTTACAACTCAATGTAGCAGATCTCTCTTTTAAAACACTTACTGTAAACGATATGCAACATTTAGGTGGATTAGAGATGAAAATGGATCTAAATATTAAAGAGGATCCCAATTTAGTATCAAAGTTACAACTCTCCCCTTTACTTCTTGCACAAAATATTGACATAGTATTAAATCTCAAACTCTCTCAAGCTATCTACAAAAATATCACAGCAGGTTCAAGAATGGCAGCAGCAGCAAATAGTTATGCAAAAGTAGATGGAGATAATGTTGTTTTTGACATAGTATTTAAAGATGGAAAACTGCAAATGAATGGAAAAGCTTTACAATAAATATGAAGTTTTTATTTTTTCTCTTTTTCAGTTTTTACCTTTTTGGATCAACTTTGCACCTTGCAACATCATCAAATCCATCAAGGCTCAACCCTATCTTAGCAACAGATTCCTCTTCCTCTGAGATAGCAGGTTTTTTGTTTAATGGCCTTGTGAAGTACGATAAAGATTCCTCTACAATCATTGGTGATTTAGCAGATAAGTTTTATTTTAAAAATGATACTACACTGATCTTTAAGCTAAAAGATGGAGTGGTGTGGCATGATGGAGAGGCATTTAGTGCAAAAGATGTTCTCTTTACTTATCAAACACTTATATCAGACAAGATAGCCTCCCCTTATAGTTCAGGATTTCGTTTTGTAAAAGATGTAAAAATTGTCGATAAGTATACAATTGAAGTAACTTATAAAAAGCCTTACTTTAAAGCACTTGAGACATGGATGATGGGGATTCTCCCAGAACATCTCCTTAAAAATGACAAAAATCTTATGAACTCAAAGTTCAACACTCATCCCATTGGAACAGGCCCATACCTCTTAAAAAAACTGGAGTTCTCAAAAAATATTGAGCTTGATGCTTTTGACAAGTATTTTGAGGGTCGTCCCAAGATAGATAAGATCTCTTTTCATGTGATAGCAGACCCCATGACCCGTTTTTTGATGCTTAAATCTTCTCAATTAGATATAGGGAGTGTAGAACCTATGGCTTATGAGCGACAACTTCATAAAGATTTTTTTGATAAGTTTAATATCTATGAAGATATCACACACTCTTACACCTACTTAGGGTTTAATCTGCGTTTAGAGAAGTTTAAAGATCCAAGAGTAAGAGAGGCTATCTCTTTAGCGATAAACCGTCAAGAGATAGTTGATATACTTTTTTTTAAACATGCCAAAGTGTGTACAGGGCCATTTTTACCAGGGAGTGCTGCTTTTAATGCAGATGTAAAAGCTCCAACACAAGATCTAAAGAGGGCAAAAGCCTTACTTAAAGAGGCAGGTTATGATGAGAGTCATCCTTTTGAGTTTGAGATAGCAACATCTAATGCAAGTCAGATCCGCCCTTATACTGCACAAATATTACAACATCAGTTAAAACAGGTCGGTGTAAAAGTAACACTCCGAGTGATGGAGTGGCAGGCATTTTTAAATATGGTGGTATTTCCTCATAAGTTTGACACAGTACTCTTAGGGTGGGGACTCTCCCCTACACCAGATCCCTATATGTTTTGGCACTCAGATAACGATAAAAAGGGTGGATTTAATTTTATAGGCTATCACAATAAAGAGATGGATAAGATGATAGAGGTATCACAATCTATGGTAGATAGAAAAAAATTGACTGCTATATGGAAAGAGATGTTTAAAATTGTAACAGATGATAACCCTTACCTTTTTCTCTATATACCTAACTCAATTACAGCAGTCAATAAAAATGTAAAAAATGTGGAGCCAAGTATCAGTGGTATCTGGCATAACTATATAGAATGGGAGAAATAATTTGATAATACTTTTTGACTTGGATGGTACCTTAATAGACTCTACAGAAGCGATTTTAGAGAGTTTTTATAAAGCATTTAAAGTACATGAAAGAGTATCACCTCAAGATGAGGAGATAAAGGCTCTTATAGGGTACCCTTTAGATGTAATGTTTAGTGAACTCGGTATAGAAGAGAGTAGAGTGTGGGATTTTGTAACAAGCTACAAAGAGCACTATCGTGAGATATCAAGACAAAAGACAGAACTCTTGGTAAATGCAAGAGAGGCTGTAACACTAGCATCAGAATTTGCAGAATTAGGGATAGTAACTACAAAAACAGGGCGATATTCGCAAGTGTTGATGGAGCATTTTGAATTGATGGAGATGTTTACAGTGCTGATTGGTAGAGAAGATGTTGAGAAGCCAAAACCAGATGCAGAGCCTATTCTTAAAGCTTTAGAAGCTTTTGAAGTAGATGGAAAAGAGATATGGATGATTGGTGATACAAAGTTAGATCTACTTTCTGCAAAAAATGCAAATGTAAAATCTATAGGAGTGTTAAGTGGTTATGATGATGAAACTACTTTAAAGCAATTTACTAATGTTATATTTTGTGATGCACTAGAGGCTGTTAAGTATCTAAAAAGTAGGAAAAAATCACACTCATAACTTGCTCACTTATCTATCTCTTATTATCAAGCTATATTTAAGTCCCACTTGCCTAAAATACAGTAAATAGAATTGAAAGAAAATGGAATATATTTCTTGAAAGAACTTAAGGAGAATTTATGCTAGAGATTAGATGGCATAGTCGTGCTGGTCAAGGTGCTGTAACAGGTGCAAAAGGTTTGGCGGATGTTATTTCGACAACAGGTAAGCATGTTCAAGCATTCGCATTTTACGGATCAGCTAAACGTGGAGCTGCCATGACAGCATATAACCGTGTAGATGAAGAGATCATCATGAATCATGAAAAATATATGGAACCAGATTATGTTTTTGTGATAGATCCTGCATTGGTTTATACATCAGATGTGACTATTAATGGAAAAGAAGATACTAAATATATTATCACAACTCATATGAGTACAGATGAGCTTATAGCTTCTCAACCGAAACTTAAAGGCAAAGAAGTTTATACAGTTGATTGTATTAAGATTGCTCAAGAGACTATCGGTCGTCCTATTCCAAATACACCAATGCTTGGTGCATTTATGAAGATATCTGGAATGTATGATATTGAGTTCTTTAAAGAGAGTATGGTAAGAATCCTCGGTAAACTACCACAAAAAATTATTGACGCTAATATGATTGCTATTCAGCGTGCATATGACGAAGTAAAGTAAGGAGCTGATAATGGCAAATACAGGTTGGGACGAATTTGAAATCGGAGCTATGCTTCGTACATTTGAAGGTAGTATAGACGATATCGCTGGTACACTTCAAGAAGACCGTAAATATACAGAAAATAGCTCATTTAGTGCTTCTGTTGCAGACTGGAGAATTGAGAAACCAATTTTTGCAAAAGATTATTGTATCGATTGCCAATTTTGTTGGATCTATTGTCCAGATATTTCAATTATCTCTAGAGATAAAAAGATGATTGGTATAGATATGGATCACTGTAAAGGGTGTGGTATATGTGTTGAGGTTTGTCCTACAAACCCTAAATCATTACTAATGTTCCCAGAACAAGCAGACGAAGAGACAGAGATTGCTCAATGGCCTGCGAAAGAAACGAAGGAGAAATAGATGGCATTTGATAAAATGGAATTAAGAGATATTGAGGTTTGGGATGGTAACTTTGCAGCTGCTCAAGCACTAAGACAGTGTCAAATTGATGTTGTTGCGGCATACCCAATTACTCCATCAACTCCTATCGTTGAAGGTTATGCAAAATTCTTAGCAGATAATTATGTTGAGGGTGAGTTTGTAATGGTTGAGTCTGAACATGCTGCGATGTCAGGATGTATTGGTGCTGCTGCTGCTGGTGGACGTGTTGCAACTGCAACTTCTTCACAAGGTTTTGCACTTATGGTTGAAACACTGTACCAAGCTTCTGGTATGCGTTTACCAATTGTACTTAATGTTGTAAACCGTGCACTTGCTGCTCCATTAAATGTTAATGGTGACCACTCAGATATGTATCTTGGTCGTGATTCTGGTTGGATTCAATTTGATTCTTACTGTCCACAAGATGCTTACGATTTAAACTTTATTGCATTTCGTGTAGCTGAAGATCATGATGTTCGTTTACCATGTATGGTACACCAAGATGGTTTTATGACTTCTCATACTGCTCAAGGTGTACATACTATGGATGATGATACTGCATATAGCTTTGTTGGTGATTTTAAACCAATGAACGATATGCTAGATTTTGAACATCCAGTAACACATGGTGTACAAACAGAAGAAGATTGGCACTTTGAGCATAAAGCTCGTCAACATAATGACCTTATGACAAAAGTTATGCCAAAAATTCAAGCTGCTTTTGATGATTTTAAAACATTAACAGGTCGTGAGTATAATATTGTTGAAAGATACGATATGGATGATGCAGATGTATGTGTTGTTTGTATGGGTACTTCAGTTGAAACTGCTCGTGAAGTTGCTTTAGAGATGAGAGCAAAAGGAATTAAAGCTGGTGTTGTAGGTATCCGTGTGGTACGTCCATTCCCATTCTTTGAAATTCAGGAAGCTCTTAAAGATGTTAAAGCAATCGCTGCACTAGATCGTTCAGCTCCAGGTGGTGCGCCAGGTATGCTTTTCAACGAGATTGCTGGTTGTCTTTTCAATACTGATACAAAAGCTCTCCTTTCTGGTTACATTTATGGTCTTGGTGGTCGTGACTTAACGAAGAAACATTTAGTAGATCTATTTACTGAACTTCAAGCGAATGTTGATGCAGGAAAAGTATTAACTCCACTACAACAATTTATCGGTGTTCGTGGACCGAAATTACAATTTTTATAGGAGAAAACTATGAGTGAAATGAAAAAAATTAAAAACTTAAAAGAGTTTTCTACATCAGCAGACCGTTTTGAAGGTGCAAACCTTCTTTGTCCTGGTTGTGCTCACTCTATCATTGTTCGTGAAGTATTAAATGCGACAAATGATGACTTAGTACTTTCAGCATCAACTGGTTGTCTTGAAGTTTGTACAGCTGTTTATCCATATACATCATGGGATGCTTCTTGGATTCACATTGGTTTTGAAAATGGTTCTACTGCAGTTGCAGGTGCTGAAGCAATGTATAATGCACTTAAAAATAAAGGTCGCCTAAAGCAACCTGATCGTAATCCTAAGTTTGTTTCTTTCGCAGGTGATGGTGCATCTTACGATATTGGTTTCCAATGGATCTCTGGTTGTATGGAACGTGGTCATAATATTATGCATGTTGTTCTTGATAATGAAGTATATGCAAATACTGGTGGACAACGTTCATCTTCAACACCTATCGGTTCATCTGCAACTACATCTCCTGCTGGACGTGTAAGTTATGGTGAAAAGAAAAACAAAAAAGATATGGTAGCTATTATGGCAAGCCATGGTATCCCATATTCTGCACAAGTTGCTCCAAATAAATGGAAAGATATGGTGAAGAAAATTCAACACGGTATGGCAGTAGATGGTCCTGTATTTATCAATGCAGTATCTCCTTGTACAACTGAGTGGAAATTTGATCCTAAAGATACAATGATGCTTACAGATCTTTCAACTGACTCTTTAGTATTCCCACTATATGAGATTATTGATGGTCATGAATTAAACATCACATATCGTCCTAAAAATGTTGTGCCTGTTGAAGAATATTTGGCAGCACAAGGACGTTTTAAACACCTTTTTAAAGATGAGTATAAATACTTAATTAAAGAGTGGCAAGAGCGTGTAGATGCGAACTGGGCTTATCTAAATCGCCGTGAAGAAGCTCGCGTTTAGTCGTGAACTTCTAGCTTCGGCAAATCTTGCACAAAAATCCGACTCTCTGTGTACTACAGTACACTATCGGTCGGATATTTTGCACAATCTTCACCAAATCTAAAACTTCTTTATTTCCAACTTCTCTTTTTAAACTTTTCTAATTCAATAACTTTTTTACTTCAATTTATCATCAAACTTTTTTGCTAAAATACATATAATTAAAATTAAGGATTTTTCAATGCCATTACTAGACTCTTTTACAGTTGACCACACTATCATGCCTGCACCTGCAGTAAGAAAAGCTAAGGGGATGAAATCTCCTTGTGGAGATGCTATAACAGTATATGATCTGCGTTTTTACAAGCCAAATGTTGATAAGATGGATGGAAAAGGGATACACACTCTTGAACACCTTTTTGCTGGATTTATGAGAGATCATTTAAATTCTAAAAAAGTTGAGATTATTGATCTCTCACCTATGGGTTGTCGTACAGGTTTTTATATGTCTGTTCTTGGAACTCCAGATGAGAAAAAAGTTGCTAAAGCTTGGAAAAAATCTATGGAAGATGTTTTAAAAGTAAAAAGTGAAGCAGATATTCCTGAGCTTAATATCTACCAATGTGGTACATACAAAATGCACTCACTTAAAAATGCTAAAAAGATTGCAGAAGATATCTTAGCAAATAAGATTGGTGTGATGGATAATAAAAAACTACAACTTTCAAAGAAAAAACTTAAAGAGATAAACGGATAATGTTAGTTCTAGTACCAATGAACTCAGAGGAAGTTCAAGAAGCAGAGATCACTAAGGTATTTGAAGCCAAAACTTGGGCTCAACTTCGTATAGAAGAGGGTGAACTTGTAGAGGTTTTACACAATGAAAAATTTGATGGATTTGATAACTGGAGTGAAGCGGTTGTTGTATCAAGTGATGCAGAACCTGTGATGCAGTTTATGGAGATGTCTATGATCGTTCTTGTAGCACATACTCAAAAGAGTATTGATGATATAGTTGAAGCTTACTTATTCCGTGAGTTACACGATATAGCTTACTAGAGGATTTATAAATGGATTTAACACAGTTTTTAGAGCTTTTTAATCCATACCCAGGGAATCACTACCTGCAGATCACTACAAGTGTAGATGAAACAACACAGGCCCTTTATGATTTAGTAGAGGGTGTCGATGGAGAGTTCTCTCTCGCGTTTTATGGTGAGGAAGATACCCAACTAGAGACTCTCTACCCAAATGCAAAAATACAGTACTTAAAAACACTCAAGCATCCCTTTCGAGCACTTCCTAGAACAAATGATATTGTTGTGTTTAAAGATATACTCAATACACATCAAAATCCCAAAGGGCTTTTAAAAATTGCTTATACCACTCTCGCAAATGCTGCACATATCATCGTGATGGAGAAAAAGGGAGAGATGGATATAGAAGCAACACTTAATCTTTTAGAAGAGTTTGAATTTCGTTCCCAAAACTATATAGACATACTTCCAGAGTATGATCTTGTTATAGCAAAGAAATTACACATGTGGGGTAATGGACTTTAGTCGTAAACATCGTCCATATCAAAATCATTTTCTGGCTCAATAACATGGATATGTTTTAGTGACTCAGGGTCTATCTCTTTTGCTTTTAAATCATACTCACTTCCAGAGTAAAACTTTTGCTCTTTAGCATACTTCTTTTCTGCTTCCATCGCTTTTTGAAGAGCTTGTTTCTCTTTTTGAGTCATCTGTTTTTCTTGAGCTGTTAGTAATGTCGTGAAAAAGAGGCTTAGTATTAGAAAAAATCGCATTGGATCCACCTTTTATTATATAATACAAAGATGATATCATAGATAAACTGAAATTATAATAATTATTATAATCTAATATAAGGAAGACACTATAGCACATTTTGATGATAAACTACATATTCAGGTACAAAGTGCAGATGGTTCATGTACGGCATATTCTAAAGAGTATGAGGAGCATTACCACTCCACCAAAGATGGAGCACTTAAAGAATCCCTTTTAAAGCATGTTCTACCTGCTTTTTCAACAATAGATGGAGAAGATGAAGTTGCTATACTTGATATCTGTTATGGATTGGGTTTTAATACACTGGCAACACTTAGCTATATGAAAGAGCATTTTCCTAAGAGAAAAATCTCTCTCTATTCGCCTGAATTAGATAGCTCTCTTGTGCACTCTTTAGAGTATTTTACTTATCCTAAAGAGTTTGATAGATTCAAAGAGATTATTTTGGAACTTTCACAAAAACAGTTTTATGAAGATGAATATATAAAGATAGAGATCTACTTAGGAGATGCAAGAGAATATATCAAAAAGTTTTCAAATAAGTTTGATATAGTATATCAAGATGCATTTTCTCCAAGTTCAAACCCTATACTTTGGACAAAAGAATACTTTAGAGATATCAAAAACGCGATGAGCTACTCTGGAATTTTAACAACATACTCCATAGCCCTTAAAACACGACTTGCCTTATATGAGAATGGTTTTTATGTGTATCTCAATTCTGGAGAGGATTTTCGTACTGCAACTGTAGCGAGTTTAGAGCCATTGGTATCTTTTGAGTTGGTAGATATGGAGCATAAAATCTCTTGTAATCCTGATGTTAAAGCTCTAAGTGATGAGGAGTTAGGAGTTGATTATATCTAAGAACTCTTCTCCAAACTGTTCATACTTTTTCATCCCAACACCATTGACTTTTAGCATACTCTCTTTGTCGTGAGGTTTGTCATTTGCTAGGTGTTTGAGTGTTTTATCTCCAAAGATTATGTAGGCTGGAACACCCATTTCACTTGCAAGTTCAGAGCGTTTTACTCTAAGTTCTTCAAAAAGCTCTTCATCATACTCAAACTCATTAGCCTGTTTGATTTTTTTCTCTTTTGTGTTTATATCTAAACGCGATTGCTTGATATCTAGAAGTTTGAGTGACTTTAAAATTGCTATGGCATCTTGGGTTAGTTGTAAAACACTAAAATCTCCAAGTGTAATGATTTTAAGTTCAAGTAAACGCTCTACAATAACAAACCACTCTTTTTTACTTAACTCTAGTCCTATCCCATACATAGAGAGTTTATCTGCACCATTGGCGAGAAGTTTTTGCTCTTTTGAACCTCTGAGTATATCGATGATATAGTTCTTTCCAAAGCCTTGATTGGTTTTATAGATGGCGGAGAGAAGCATCTGAGCTTCTTTGGTGATATCTTGGCGTTTATCATCTGCATTGAGGCAGTTGTCACAGCGTTCTTTACAACTTTCCAAGGTATCATCAAAATACTCCGCGAGTTGTTTATGAAAACAAATCTCCCCCGTTGCATATTTATAGATAGTGTCTATCTTTGTTTCTAAGTGAGATTTATACTCTTCATTGAGGATGTCACTGAGAAACCTTTTGTGTTGAAGGATATCTTGGGCATTAAAAAGGAGGAGTACTTCACAATCTTCCCCATCGCGCCCAGCTCTTCCTATCTCTTGGTAATAATTTTCCAAAGATTTAGGGAGACTCATATGTGCAACAAAACGGATATCACTCTTGTCTATTCCCATCCCAAACGCGATGGTTGCTACCATGATGTCTATGTTGTCATTGACAAAGATGCGAAAGTTTTGCTCCCTTACATGTTGGGGAAGTCCTGCATGGTAGGCTAAAGATTTGTAGCCGTTGATGTTTAAAAAACTACTAAGCTCTTCCGCTTTTTTTCGTGAACTTACATAGATGATACCTGATTCATTTTTATGTCTACTCAAAAAGTTAGTGAGTTGTGTATGCCCGTTACTGATGCGTCTTTGAGCAGAGATAAAGATGTTTTTTCTAAAGATTTTTCCCTTCAGTAGCTTAGGGTCTTCCATACGAAGCTCACGAACGATATCCTCTGTTACATTATCTGTACTTGTGGCTGTAAACGCAGCGATACTTGTGTCTGGAAAATTGGCTTTTAAGTTCCCAAGGGCTCTATAGTCATCACGAAACTCATGCCCCCATTGACTGATACAGTGTGCTTCATCTATAACAAAAAAGTTAATCTTTAAGTTATGTAAAAAGTTAAGGGTTGAGCCATTGTTAAGGCGTTCTGGTGAGAGGTAGAGAAATTTAACTTTTCCCTCTACACAAGCACTCATAATCTCATCAACCTCTTCAAAGCTTTGTGCTGAGCTTATCATCTGAGCTGACACTTGTTGTGCTTGAAGAGCAGCTACTTGGTCTTGCATCAGGGCTATAAGGGGTGAAACGACGATAGTTATACCATCCATCATCATTGTTGGGAGTTGAAATACAAGAGATTTTCCACCACCCGTCGGTAGTATCATAAGGAGGTCTTGCCCATTTAGTATGGCATTAACACCCTCTTCTTGTAAGTCGCGAAAACTATTGTGTCCGAAAATATCTTTGAGTACTTGATTTTTGATTATCTATCCTAATGTAACAAAATAATTATAATAGGTTTTTACTTGGAGTGAAAAAAGTATGACAAAATGCAATGCTTTTAAAAGCTTGCATTGATAGCATCAACTTCATCCCAGCTAAGAGAGGAGTTCTGTGTTTGATGTGCAATGATATGTGCTACATAGCGAGCAAACATATCTGTCTCAACATTTACCTTTGTCCCTTTTTTATAACGTTTAAAAAGTGTTTCTTTCATAGTATGGGGAATGATTGTAAGACGAAAGGTGTCTGCTTTTACATCATTGACGGTAAGACTCACTCCATCGATGGTGATAGAGCCTTTTGGAATAATGTAGGCGATATGTTTTTTTGCTACTTTGATAAAAACATCATAAGAGTTCCCAAGGTTTTTGATATCTACAATTTCACCTATAGCATCAACATGCCCTTGAACTACATGCCCTTCAAATCTATCACCCATCATCATTGCAGGTTCAATATGCACTTCATTTTTGTAGTTTTCTATCACGAGATGTTTTTGAGACTCAGGGGAGAGCTCTACACTAAATCCATCACCATTAACTGCAACAACAGTTAAACAAGCACCGTTAATAGCTATGCTATCGCCAATCTCGGCTTTGAGTTTTGCTTTTATAGTAAGTGTTGAGCCTACAAAGCTTTTAACAGTGGCAATCTCTCGTATAAGTCCTGTAAACAAGTGCTTCCTTTAAAAAACTATTTTTCCATCTTCTTGAAGACCTTTGATAATGTTTTTTGCTTTTTCATGTCCTGCATAAGCTGCTTTACGACATAAATCAAGTGCCTTATCATTGTCTTGTTCACACCCTAAACCTTGATCATACATAAGACCTAAGTTGTAGTGACCTTGTGCTAAACCACCCTCAGATGCACGAACAAAACAGATAAAAGCTCGTTTGTCATCTTTTGGCACACCTAGTCCATCTTTGTAAAGTACACCAAGGTTATTAAATGCTTCTGCATGTCCACGTTTTGCAGCTTCTTCATACCAAAAAGCAGCCTCAGAATAGTTTTGTACACATCCTAAACCACGCTCTAACATAAGAGCTACTTCATACTGTGCAGGTGGAACTTCACGTTCTGCTGCTGCTAGGTGTAACTCATGTGCTTTAAACTGGTCATGCTCTACACCACCAATCCCGTTTTCATAAAGAATAGCGAGATTAAAAAGTGCATAAGGTTGTTTCGCTTCAGCAGCAAGAGTATAAAGTTCAAGTGCTGCTTTTTCATTTTTTTCACAACCTTGAGCATTTTGGTACATAAACGCGAGAGATGTTTGTGCTGTCGCATCTCCTTGTTTTGCTAGTATACTATAAAGCTCAAGGGCTTTTGTAAAATCTTTAGCATTGTATGCTGCATTTGCTTCTTGTATCATATCTCTTCATTTTCCGTTCTTATATTTTGTCTAAAGGTTGTTTTATTTCCCTTAGCTGCTGCTTTTGCTTTACGTATCTTTTCTAGTAGATTCTCTTTAGTGCTGAGGTGTTCATCACGAATCTTATGCTCGTCACTCCCATCAACTTCTGGGTCATACTCCACAATTTCTGGAGTATAATCTTTAAATAAGTCGTCGCTCATCTTAAAAACCTTAACTAATTGAGTTTATATTATGCAAATCATACACAAAAATGATAAAATTCGCTTTAAGATAATAGAATGGATTTTTATATGAATTATGATGTAATAGTAGTAGGTGGTGGTCATGCAGGTGTTGAGGCTTCATTAGCAAGTGCAAGAATGGGAAACCAAACGCTACTTATCTCGATGTTAGCTGAAAATGTAGGGGCAACTTCTTGTAATCCTGCAGTGGGTGGACTAGCAAAAGGGCACTTGGTTCGTGAGCTTGATGCACTTGGTGGTGAGATGGGTCTTATCACTGATGAAGCGGGGATACAGTTTCGTATACTCAACCAAACAAAAGGTCCTGCAGTTCGTGGAAGCCGTGCTCAGATAGATATGGACAAATACCGTGTTATCGCTCGTAATACAGTACTCAACACTAAAAATCTCTCCCTTGCTCAAGAGACTGTAGAATCACTTATCATAGAAGATGGCGAAGTAAAAGGTGTAAAAACTGATTTGTTAAATGAGTATAGATCATCAAAAGTGATCATAACATCTGGAACATTCTTAAATGGGATATTACACATTGGAGAGGTGCAAAAGCTTGGTGGTCGTTATGGAGAGGAAAGAAGTGTAGGACTTTCTGCTTCACTTAAAGAGGATGCTGGTCTTGATATGGCACGACTCAAAACAGGAACTTGTGCTCGTATAGACAGCTCTACTATAGATTTTTCAAAGATGGAGGAGCAGGGTGGTGACGAACTCCCTTCACCTTTTTCTTTTAGAACGAATCGTGAAGAGTTTCGTAAATCGAAAAAACAACTTCCATGTTTTATCGCTTATACCAATGAACTTACACATAAGATTATCTCCTCAAACTTCTACCGTGCACCACTTTTTACAGGACAGATTGAGGGGAAATCTCCAAGATATTGTCCAAGTATCGAAGATAAGGTAAGTAAATTTGCTGAAAAAGATAGACATCATCTTTTTATAGAACCGCAAACTATGGACAATACAGAGTGTTACATCAATGGACTCTCCACTTCACTTCCACCTGAAGTACAGAGAGAAATGATTCACTCTGTAGTAGGGATGGAAAACGCGAAGATTGTTCGTTATGGCTATGCCATAGAGTATGATTTTGTTGATCCTCGTGAACTTAAACACTCCCTTGAGACGAAAAAGATTAAAGGGCTTTACTGTGCAGGTCAGATTAACGGAACTACAGGCTATGAAGAAGCAGCAGCACAAGGATTAATGGCAGGGATAAACGCGAGCTTGAGTTTACAAGAGAAAGAACCTCTCATTTTAGGTCGTGATGAAGCATATATCGGCGTTTTAATTGATGACTTGGTAACAAAAGGGACAAATGAGCCTTATAGAATGTTTACCTCTCGTGCAGAGTATAGACTTCTACTTCGTGAAGAATCAGCAGATACGAGACTTGGAAAGTATGGTTATGAGCTTGGTTTAGTCTCCGATGCAGAGTATGAACGTATAAAACTTAAAGATGAGCAGATCCGTTATGGTGCAAACCTTTTAGAGGAGATGAAATTTACTCCAAACAAAGAGTTTAATGCACTTCTTGCAGAGATGGATGAAGCACCACTTAAAGATGTCTCAACAGCACAGCAACTTGTAGCTCGTAAAACATTTACAGTTGAGAAGATGCTTCGTATCGTGCCAGAATTAGAAAAGTTTGATGATTATATAAGAGAAGAGATCCTTGTAGAGGGGAAATATGCCCGTTATATAGATAAGCAAAGTGATGAGATACGAAGAATGAAAAAGTATCTTAAGATTAAAATCCCAGAAGGGTTTGATTTTACTACTGTAAGTGGACTCTCTAAAGAAGTACAAGAGAAACTTGCCTCTTTCTCCCCTCCAACACTTCAAGCTGCGATGAATATTTCAGGTATTACACCTGCTGCTATTGAGATACTCCATATCTACATCAAAATGGCAAGCAGAGGAAATAACTAGTGAAAACATATTACTATGCACATACAGGACACCGTATAGGTCTTGATAGATTTCGTAGAGCTGTAGCAATTTTGAATGCTTTAGATGAAGATATTACATTGTTGACATCAGATTATCGTATAGCACAAATTGCTCGTGATTTTGGAATTGAGAAGAGTGTCGGCCTTGATGTAGTAAGAAATATTCCTCAAATTGCACATAATGGAGATAGACTTCTTTTTGATTCTGATGAAGCAAATCCTATTATGCTTGAAGATATGGAGCAGTACTTCTCCACTTTTATCCCTATCAAAAATGACACAATGGCTGTTGAAGAGAAATTTTTCAAAGCTAAGTCCCAAGAGAAAAGTGTAGATCTTTCTTACTTTTTTGGTGATGATGACTACGAAAAAGATTTAGAGAAGCATTTTGACTTTATAGAGGAGCTAAATCCATATCTTCAGCTAGGATTTTATTATTTCCTAGATTATGAAGATATGCTTAAAAAGAAGTTTGTGAATCATTTTGAATTTGAAGAGTATGATGAGATGATTATGAGTACAAAAGTACTTATTACATGTTCTCCCCAAGCGGTATTAGATGCTTTGGCTGCTGGATCTAAACCAATATATGTTTTAAGAGAAGATTATGTGCATGATTTGATTGATGAATTCACTAAATTAAATGTACCAATTGTCAAAGATTACGATAAAAATCACATTTTAGAGATATTGGAAACTATAAATAATAGAAAATATGAAGATTTAGAACGAAAATGTAACAAAATAACGAGTTTTATAAAAGAAAACTTAATTTTATAAATAATTAAATCTTATTTGGTATATAATAAGGCTTTAAAATTCACATTAAAGTGAGAGAATATGAAAGATAATAGCCGTAGAGGTTTTATGGGTAAAGCATTTGGTGCTGTTGCAGGTGTTGGAGCAGTAGCTTCATTGTATGCAATGAAAAAATCTTGGGATCCACTTCCAAGCGTAAAAGCAGCTGGTTTTACAACTCTTGATATGTCCGCATATAAAGAAAATGAGTTGGTTACTGAAAAATGGAGAGGGAAGCCTATCTTTGTTTTAAAATATACTGCAGATATGATGGCAGGCCTTGATGAGAAGCAAAAAGCTCGTACTATTAAAGTTGGTAGTAGTGATTATATGGTTTGTTTAGGACTATGTACTCACCTTGGATGTATTCCAGGATATGACCCAGAAGAGAAGAGTTTTCTTTGTGCATGTCATGGTGGTATGTATGACTTTACTGGTGATGTAACAAAAGCACCACCACCACGTGGACTTGATATTCCTCCATTCAAAATTGATGGAGAAAAACTGGTTCTTGGTGAAGAAGGTCCTGAGTATAAAACAATGAAAGAAACAGGCATTACGCTTTAATTTAAGGGAAAAAAATGGCACATTTTACAAAAGCAACAAGTGTTCATGATTGGTTAAACCAACGTATGGGTCTCGATACAGTTACGCGTGTTATGGCAACTGAATATTGGATCCCTAAAAATATTAACTTTTTATGGGCAATGGGTATGGTTCTTGCGATCACTTTCGCATTACTTTTAGTTTCGGGTATATTCTTATTGATGTACTATCAACCAAATGTAAATCTTGCATTTGATAGTGTTAACTACACAATTATGCGTGAAGTTGATTTTGGTTGGTTATGGAGACATGTTCATGGTGTTGCGGCATCTGTTGTTTTCCTTATCATCTATATTCATATGTTTACTGGTATCTATTATGGTTCTTATAAGAAGGGTCGTGAGATGATCTGGATCTCTGGTATGCTTCTTTTTGTAGCATTCTCAGCTGAAGCTTTCTCTGGTTACATGCTTCCATGGGGTCAAATGTCTTACTGGGCTGGTATGGTTATTACTAACCTTTTTGCTGGTGGTTCTTTACATGCAGATGGTTTAGTTGAGTGGATTCGTGGGGATTATGTTCCTGCTCAAGCATTCTTAACTCGTTTCTTTATGCTTCATGTACTTCTTATCCCTTTAGCTATTATGGGACTTATTGGTTTACACTTTGGTGCACTTCGTATACCTCATGTAAACAACCAAGATGGTGAAGAGATTGATTTTGAAGCTGAAGCTGCAAAATATAAAGCTGGTGACAAAGCTGGTTCTAAAGTAATTGCATTCGTAAATGACTTTATGTCTAAAGATATGATGGTTGTTGGTGTTTATTTAGTATTCTTCTTCTACTTAGTGTTCTATCACTATGGTTTTGCAATGGATCCTGTAAACTTTGACCCTGCTGATGGCCTTAAGACTCCAGCACATATCTATCCTGAGTGGTATTTCTTATGGTCTTATGAGATCTTACGTCCATTCTCTACAGATATCGGTCTAATGGCATTTGCATTCGCACAAGTGATCTTTATGTTACTTCCATTCTTAGATAGAAGTCCAAATGCAGTTCCTGCATCTCGTCGTGGTCTATTTAAATACTGGTTCTGGGCAATGCTTATTGATATGATTGTATTAACAGCAATGGGTAAATTACCACCAGAAGGTGCATTTAGTACAATTGGTCTATATGCAGCATTAACTTTCATTGGTCTTTGGATTTTACTTCCAATTATTACAATGTTTGAAAAAAAAGCGTAAGGAGTAAAACGTGAAAGAATTATTTATATTAGTAGTAGTAACAGTTTTTACTCTTGTGACGTATTATCTTGTTGAGCCATTTGCTCATCATCAAATGCACAAACATGTTGAGAGTGAAAATTTTGTATATGCAGATCTACCTGCACTTACAAAAAAAGGTGATGTAACACGTGGTCAAGAGCTTGTAATGGGTGCTGGTGCTTGTGTTGGTTGTCACTCTATTAAAGTTGCTGGTATGGAACCAGCAATGAGTCCTGCAGATGCTGCAGCAGCTTATGGTGTTAACCCACCAGATTTATCAAATATGGGTGCTGTCTTAGATGAGAAATTCTTAGCAGACCTTATTAAAAATCCTGCACATGCACTAATGGTTGAGCATAAGTTTGATGCAGCTAAAGGTCAAATGCACCCTATGGTACCTTTCTATGGTGCTGGTGGAGACATCGATCAAGAAGTTGCAGATATGGTTGCTTACCTTAAATCTATCGCTGTTAAAGGTGAAGATTTAACTCCAACAATTGCATTTGAAAATGCTTGTGGTAGATGTCATGCAGTAAGATATGAAAAATGGACTCAAATTGGTGAGAAACCAAACTTCAAACATGAACAAGATTCTTTAGCATATGATATTGAAGTTTTAAAATATCAAGATTCACTGAAAAAGTATATGGGAACATTACCACCAGATTTAAGTATCTATATCCGTTCTCGTGGTGAGCACTATATTAAAACTTTTATTGAAAATCCACAAAACTATCTTGCGGGAACTGCAATGCCACGTGTTGGTGTTACTGCTGAAGCTGCAGATAAAGTGATTGAGTACCTAGAAGATTCTGGTGATACTAAACGCCACGAACGTGAAGAAGTTGGTAAAAATGTAATGATCTATATCATTATCTTTGCTATCTTCGCACTTCTTTGGAAAAAACAAGTTTGGAAAGAACTTCACTAAAACTTTCTTCCCTTTAGAGTACCATTCTTTGGTGCTCTAAGCTCTCTTTTAAACTTAATCTCGCTATAATCTTCTTATGAGATTTAGAAAATTAAAAAAACAATCTAAAGTGAAATCACAAAACTCCCAGAGCGATAAAAAAGATGTTCTTTATGCAAGGAATGTAGATAGAATTAAATCTTTTATCACTGATATGTTTATGATCTACACACCTATTTTATACCTTATTACTTATGTTGTTATGGATGGAAAAGATGAGTTCCAATCTTCAACAATTGGCCCTTTAGTAGCAGTTGTTTTGTATGGAGTGATATCTGTCATTCTTTTATATAAGTTTGGTCAAACCCCTGGAAATAAAGCATACAGTATGAAAGTTGTAGATGCAAAAACATTGCAAAATATTACTTTACTTCAGGCATTCTTGCGTTTTATCAGTTTTTTATTCTCTGCAACATTTGTTCTTGGACTTTTTGTAGGATTTTATAGAAAAGATAGAAGATCACTTCATGATCTACTCTCCAATACAGCAGTGATAGTTGTTGATGATTAAGCACCTATTTCAACTCGCCAAGATATAATGATACCACTAATATATAGGAATAATAATGCTAATAGACAGTTATGATAGAGTAGTTGATTATCTTCGTGTTTCAGTTACTGAACGCTGTAATTTTCGATGCCAATACTGTATGCCAGAGAAACCTTTTTCTTGGGTTCCTAAAGAAAATCTTCTCTCTTTTGAAGAGTTATTTGAGTTTATGAAAGTTGCTATTGATGAGGGTGTAAATAAGATCCGAATCACGGGTGGTGAGCCACTGCTTCGTGAGGATTTAGACAAGTTCATTAAGATGATTTATGATTATAAACCTAGTATAGATTTAGCTATGACTACAAATGCATTTTTACTTAAAGGTACAGCACAAAGGCTTAAAGATGCAGGACTCAAACGTATCAATGTAAGTATAGATACACTCAAACCTCAAGTTGCTCAAGATATAGCAGGTAAAGATGTACTAAAGAATGTTTTAGAGGGTGTAGAAGAAGCACTTAAAGTTGGTCTAAAAGTTAAGGTAAATATGGTCCCAATGAAGGGGATGAATGCTGATGAAATTATAGATGTTTTAGAGTATTCAAAAGAGCGCGGGATGAGTGTTCGTTTTATTGAGTATATGGAAAATGCTTATGCTAAAGCTGGTTTAACAGGTGTGAAAGCAAAAGAAGTTTTAGAGATACTTGGCAAAAAGTATGAGTTTAGTGATGATGGCTTTGATGGAGCTTCCCCTTCAAGATACTACACGATGAAAGATGGGTATCGTTTTGGTATCATCGAACCTTACGGAGATGATTTTTGTAAGCAGTGTAATCGTATTCGTCTTACTGCTGAGGGGAACTTAATCCCATGTCTTTATTTTGATGAGGCGATGAGTATTGCTGAGTCTATTAAGCGCGGTGATATTAAAGGTGCAGCAGCAGTTTTAAAAGAGGTTGTTCGCACAAAACCAGAGAAAAATCGCTGGGGTGGTGATGATGCAGAGGTCTCAAGTAGAGCATTTTATGAGACAGGTGGCTGATGATTTATCTTGTTGAGCATTTTTACTCGATACAAGGGGAGGGGAAGTATGTTGGTACTCCCAGCCTATTTCTGCGTTTTGGCGGATGCAATATGCGATGTGAAGGTTTTGGCTGCAGGGAAAAAGCAGACGATGGTGTCGAAGTTGTAGGCTGTGATACTGTTTATGCAGTAAATAAGGAACATTTCGCACATAACTGGATTGGGATCTCGCAAAGTGTTGAACTTGTCAATATCTTAGAGCTTTATGAACTTCCCGATGGTGTAGATATCGTATTAACTGGGGGTGAGCCGCTCATCTATGCAAATGATGAAATTTTTGTAGCTTTTTTAGAAGAGCTTCATAAAAGAGGCCATCGTATCACTTTTGAAACAAATGGCTCATTAGGTGTTGATTTTGAGAAGCACCCTATCTACAAAGAGTGTGTATTTGCACTTTCAGTAAAATTACTTAATTCTGGTGAGAGTTATACAAAACGGATTCGTGGGGATGTAATTTTTTCTCTTGCATCACAAAGTGCAGAGGCTTTTTTTAAGTTCTCCATAGATGCAGATTCTATTAACCTAGCACTAGAGGAGGAGATAGATGAGATACGTTCACACTCCCCTAAAACAAAAGTATACTGTATGCCAGTGGGCGGAAGTAAAAAAGAAGTGGAGAAAAATACAGAACCTCTTATAGAGTTTTGTAAGGCTAAAGGGTATAATTTTAGCGACAGATTACATATAAGAATCTGGGATGAGAACAAGGGAGTATAGATGATAATTAGAAAAATGTTTAAGTTTGAAAATGCTCATATTGTTCGAGGATGCTCCACTGAAAAATGCCGCAGTTCATTACATGGCCATTCCTATAGAGTGGAACTCCTTTTTGAATCTAATTTTTTAGATAATGGCCAAATGGTGTATGATTTTGGTTTAATGAAGCAAAATATGAAAGATATTGTGGAGAGTTTTGATCATGCTGTTACATTGTGGAGTAAAGATTCTCAAGCGTATATAGCAGATATGAAAAAACACTCACAAAGATGGGTAGAGCTTCCTGTATCGCCATCTGCAGAGCAGTTTAGTCGTGTGATCTTTATTTGTGTAGAGAGATTACTGCAACTTACCTCTACATCCAACGGTGAACGCGAGGTAAAGCTTCACTCCGTGATTGTTCATGAGACACAGAGTGGTTATGCCCAATGTTTTATGGAAGATGCCCATTCTCAAAATATGGGTCTTATCAATTTAGAAGATATTGTTTTTTCTCAAGCTGTACTTGAGGGTTTTAAAGATATAAATCTTTTCGAGAAGATGAAAAATAAAGAGAGTTTTATTAACCCTACAAGGGTTTAAACTCTCTTTTATCAGCTTATAAGATTTTTAAAATCTTTACTTGTGAAGCTGAATTTAGTGCTTATAAACTTCACACTCTCCCCCTTTTTAACTTCAGAGCACTCTTCAGAGAGAATAATAAAACCATTGGCATGTGCTAGAGGGGAGATCATCCCTGGTGCAAAATGCTCACATGGGCTAAAATCTTCCCCATCAAAAATGCCTGGAATGAGAGTTCTTCTCCCTTTTTTGAGTTTGTAGTCCTCTTTCATCTTCGTTTGCATGGTGTTGATAAATTTCTCTTTTGCACCACTTAGCGCATAGATAATACTTCGTCCAAAAAGCTCAAAGTTAAGTGCTGCTGCGAGAGGATTTCCTGGAAGATTGAGTATCATTGTATCTCCAATCTTTCCAAATGTTGTAGGTTTTCCTGGTTTGATTTCCACTTTATCAAAGAGTATTTTATATCCAAATGCTCCAAAAGCCTCTTTTGTAAAATCTGCATCACCAACACTTACCCCACCACTTGTGATAACTAGATCACACTCAAGAGCACTCTGTATATGGGCTTTGATGTCATCAAGTGTATCTTTAGCTGTTCCTATAAACTCCACTTCACATCCAAGCTCTTGCGCACGTGAAAGTAGTGTAGGAGTATTTGTGTTGTAGAGTTGGTAATGCTCTACTGTTTCAAAGTGCATCTTCAGCTCATTTCCTGAAGCAAACAGAGCTACACGAGGCTTTTTATATACTTTGATATGGCTTATACCTTGAGAAGCGAGGAGGGTAATTTGATGAGCATCTATTCTTTGTCCAATACTAAGAAGTTGTGTACCACTTTTTATATCTTCCCCTGCAAGGCGTATATGTTTTGAAAGAGTAAGGTTGTCAGGAAGGGTTACATCCTCTTGCTCTACTTGAACATCTTCAATAGGAACAATACACTGTGTTCCAAGTGGAATCTTTGCTCCTGTCATAATCTTGATAGCAGTACCGTTATGTAACTCTTCATTATAGTTATCACCTGCAAAGATAGTATGACACACATGAAGTGTTTTAGAACTATCTGAAACTTTTACTGCATATCCATCCATTGCTGAATTATCAAAAGGAGGAAGGTTATGTGTTGCGGTTATATCTTCTGCTAAAACAGATCCAAGTGCTTCCTCAATAGGAACTATTTTTATAGATTTTGGTTTGGTTTGGGTGTAAATGAACTCTAAAGCTTTCTCAATTGTTACCTGCATTTGTATTGCCTCTTTGTTTAGTTAGTATATTTTACTATAATTTCGTTATGAATGAAATGTATAGTATGGGTTTAGACCTACATAGTCTCGGTGGCGGTGCTCTTTTAGCAGTTATTTTTTTAAATCTTTTCTTACTTATTAGTTATCAAGACCTTAAAAAATACAAAAGACTCAACTCTATAGTGCTGATGCCTCTTACTGCGACAGTCTTAGGATTGATGATTTTTACAGGTGTCATCATGATGGCGGCAAAACATCTTGATTTTACAATAGAAAATATAGTGATGATAGTAATCAGTATTGCTCTTTTAGTTTTAGAGATTAAAAGAGCCAAGGCACTTCGCTATCTCAATGAGAAAAAAGAGAGAGCTTTTGATGCTTATAAACCTTTTGCAAGAAGAATCTATCAGATAGAGTTTATCTTGGTTCTTCTTATCTCACTTTGGATGTGGATAGTCTAATATGGTCTATGTATTTGATGAGAGAGCAGGAGAGAAGAGTTTTACCATCAAAGGGGAGCTTCATAAGTATCTTATAAAGGTACGTCGTCATCAAGAGGATGATGAGCTAAACTTTCGCAATAAAGAGAATATAGAAAGACTCTACACCTATAAACTTGTAAGTATTGAGCCAAGAAGTGCAACACTGGAGCTAATAGATGAGAAACTTCTTGAGGTAAAACCTGAAAAAGAGCTACATATAGCCTGGTGTGTCATAGATGCAAAATCGGTAGAAAAAGTACTTCCCTCTTTATGCGAGATAGGGGTGAGTCACATCTCTTTTATCTTTTGTGAGAGAAGTCAAAAAAACTTTAAAATTGACTTTAAACGCTATGAACGTATAGTAGAAGCTTCAATGCAGCAGAGTGGTAGAAGCTCTTTTATGGCGTTTGATACTTATAAAAATATTGAGAGTTTTATAAGTAAATATCCAGACACAAAAGTGTTTGACTTTTGTGAAAATATTTTAACGCAAGAGAGTGATTTTGCCAGAGTTCTTATAGGATGTGAGGGTGGCTTTTCTCCAAAAGAGAAAGAGTTCTTGCAAAAACAAGAGGTTTTTAGACTTCAAACACCAATGGTACTGCGTTCTGAGAGTGCTGTGATGGCAGTGGCATCCAAGATACTTTTATAATGAAAAAAATTTGGGTATAATTTCACCCTTAAAGTTCCGCACCCATACGGAATGAAAAAATATATAGTTTTACGTACTTTGACGTGAAGCAAAAGGCAAAAAAATGAAAAAAGATCTACACCCTAAATTAGTAACTTGTACTGTAACATGTGCATGTGGTAATACTTTTGAAACAAAAAGTGAAGTTGATACAATGAGAATTGATATTTGTAATGAATGTCACCCATTCTTTACAGGTTCTGAGCGTATGGTTGATACTGCTGGACGTATCGAAAAATTCAACGCACGTTACAACAAAAAATAATCAAGAAATTTTCTTGCTTTCATTAATTCCAACTCCGATTGGAAATATTGGCGATATCTCACTAAGAGCTTTAGAGCTTTTAGGGGAAGCTGATACACTACTTTGTGAAGATACACGAGTCACAAAAAAACTTATTCACATCCTTAAAGAACGTTATAACACCCCTTTTAAAGAAGATCAAGAGTTTATCTCACTTCATTCCCATAATGAACAAGCTTTTATTGAAAAACTTTCACCTGAATTTTTTGAGCAAAATGTTGTTTATGTTAGTGATGCAGGGATGCCAGGGGTAAGTGATCCTGGTCAAGCATTAGTAAACTACTCCTTAGATAATGGGATAGATTTTGATGTACTTCCTGGTGCTAATGCTGTACTTACTGCTTTTGTAGCAAGTGGATTTGAAGAAACAAAGATGCTCTTCTTAGGTTTTTTAGACCATAAGGGATCTTCGCGTGCTGCAGGCTTACAAAAAGCACTTCATAATGGCTACACAACAGTACTTTATGAATCTCCTCACAGAATAGAAAAGCTTCTTTTAGAACTTCAATCTGAAGCTCCCCAACGCAAAATCTTTTTAGCAAAAGAGTTGACAAAAAAATATCAAACATTTTTAAGAGGGACTGCGAGTGAAGCATTGCAAAAACTTAATGGAAATTTTCGTGGTGAATGGGTTGTTGTGATTGAAGCTGCACAAGCACAAGCTGATTCAGCTATAAGTGAAAAAGATATACTCTCTCTTGATCTACCAAAAAAGGTGCAAGCAAAACTCATCAGTAAAATAACTGGGGAAAACACAAAAGCTTGTTATCAAAGGTTACTTCAGTTATAATAATTGCATTACAAATTTGTATATTAGGGTGAAGATATGTCGAAAATATATAAAGATGAGACCACTCAAGAGTGGTACTTTTCTAAAGATAGTTATATACTAAGTGAAACAGATGACAAGGGAATAATCCTCTATGCAAATGAACTTTTTTGTGAGATTGCTGATTATAAAATTGAAGATCTCTTAGGCCAACCCCATAATATCGTTAGACATCCAGATATGCCACGAATCGCTTTTAAAGGTTTGTGGGATGATATACAATCCAAGGGGTTTTGGAGAGGAATAGTAAAAAACATAAGAAAAGATCGTGGATATTACTGGGTAGATGCTACTGTTTTAAGAAAGGTTCAAAGTGATGGTTCTGTGACTTATCTTTCCATCAGAAGGGCACCAAATAGAGCAGAAGTGGAGGCTTGTGTAACACTTTATGCAGAGTTAAAGTCTCAAGAGTAGTAAATGTGTTTTTTTTTAGCTAAAATACTTTTATGTTAATTTATGCAAAACAACCAATATATTATATTATAAACAAATACCCTCAAAAAATTAAAACTCTTTACCTTGCTAAAGAGATAGAAAAAAAAGAGTATTCTCGTCTGATGAAGATGGGATTTCCCATCAAACGTATCCCTAATGAAGCTGCACAAAAGATGTGTAAAAATGCTTCTCATCAGGGCTTTTTAGCTGAGGTAGATAACTACCATCTTCAACCCTATGACTTCTTCTTTGAAAAAAAATTCGTTCTTGTTTTAGCAGGTCTTACCGATGTTGGAAACATTGGAGCTATTGTAAGAAGTGCTTATGCTCTTGGTGTTGATGCTATTATCGCTTGTGGTGTAAAGTCTTTACCGTTAGAAACAATCGTTAGAACAAGTACTGGAGCACTTTTTGATATGCCTTTTGCTATTGAGCATAATATCCATGATGTCCTTAATGATCTAAAAATGTCAGGATTTAGCTCTTATGGTGCAGATATGAATGGTCGCGATATTCGTGATGTTTACATAGAGAAAAAAAGGGTACTTGTTTTAGGTAATGAGGGAGAGGGGCTTACTTCTCGTGTTGTTTCTAAGCTTGACAATGTCGTAAGTATAGCAATGAAGCATGAGTTTGATTCTTTAAATGTTAGTGTAGCAGCAGCTATTTTGATGGATAGGATGAGAATATGAGTGAAGATTTAAATCGTTTAAAAGAGATAGGTGCACAGAAAATTTATGAAGATACACATATAGCTTTAAAGTATGTGCAAAGTGTGATTCATGAGAGTTTTGAAGGTTTAAATCGAGTCCAATTCTTAGGTTTTGTCTCCATACTTGAGAGAGAGTATAGGATTGATTTAGGAGACCTAAAAGCGGATGGTATCACTTACTTTGATAGTATAAATTCAAAAGAAAACATCAATCAAGGTGTTTTCGTTTCTCCAAAAAGAACGAAAAAGTTTGGCTTGGTTTATATCATCATAGCATTAGTGTTATTTGCCCTTGTTGCTTTTTTCTCTTTAGAAAATCAAGATACCTCAGAAGTAAGAAAATTAGATGATACTGCAATTGAGTCTGCACAAAAAACGATAGAACCAAAAGAGACCATAAAACCTCTTGCTGTTATAGAAGATACAAACGATACAAAGTTAGCAGATGTAAACATGAGTGTAATTACTACACCTATAGAGGAAGAAAAGGTAGTAGAGGAAAAAAAAGCGATAGTACCTCAGTCCTTGCAGATAAAACCACTTTCTAGATTATGGATTGGGTATATAGATGTAAAAAAAAGAGTAAAAAAACAAACAGTAATTAAAAAATCACTCTCATTAGATCCTACTAAGGAGTGGTTACTCTCTTTAGGACATGGTAATGTAGAGATAGAGATCAATGGAAAGGTTCAAAAATTCCACTCTACTCAAAGTGTACGTTTTATTTACAAGGATGGAAAACTTAGACAACTAAGTATCGATGAATTTAAGAAACTCAACAAAGGTCGTCTATGGTAAAAGTCTTTCTCTCTTTTTTATTACTATTTAGCCTCACTTATGCAGAGGAGATGGTTGAGCAAGATCTTTTAAGTACAAAGATACAAAGTTTTGTAGATCCTGAAGTTTATACAGAGAATAAGGCCTTTATAGATCTTATCTTTGAATCAAAAGAAAATTTTTACGTCAATGATCGGGTAGATGTTGTAGCTATAATAAAAACACTCAAAGAAAATGGACTTTTAAAGCTTTTTTTTGATAAACCACAAGCACTCACACTCCATTTTAAGACAAATGGTTCCCCTTTATTTTTCGTGAAACTGATGGGGGATTCTTTACGAAATATTGGTTACTATAGATATGTAACAGTTGGTTCAACTCGCAGTTCTGCTGAATTTGTTTGGAGTATCAATCTTACATCAGAATATGCAACAGATCCATTGGTCTTACAAAATGAACTAAATAAAAGTGGATGTACAATTGTAGATATAGTAAGAAAAGACTCAAAAGAGTGGACTTATGTTATCGATATGGGAAATGGATATTTAAATTTACCAAAATTACAAGATAAGCAAGAGTTACGATTGAAGCGCTCTTTGTATGCGCATTGGCTCAATTGTGAAAACATAGAGGTGATTCGTATTACAAGCTCTAGACGTAATAACTGGTACCCTTATATCGCTTATTATGATTCTTCACTCCATCTTCTTAAGGTGATTAAAGAGGATGAAAAAAGTAGGGCGATAAACCTCATTATCCCAAAACGTGCAAAATATATAAAAATTTCAGATTTGTACACTTTGAAAAATGTAAAAGACGAGCTTGTGTTGAAGCCCACAGGGGAACGCTAAGCTCTCTTATCTTATTGTAATTATTTTTTGCTAAAATGTCACTAATAAATTTAGAGGGCTAAGTATGTTTGATGAGATGAGATTTAACAGAGTTGAGAGATTGCCGAAGTATGTATTTGCTGAGGTTAACGACATTAAGATGGCCGAACGCCGTGCTGGTAAAGATGTTATAGATTTTTCTATGGGTAATCCAGATGGTGATACTCCAGAGCACATCCGTGCAAAACTTGTTGAATCGGCCCAAAAAACAAAAACACATGGTTACTCCACTTCTAAGGGTATACCTAAACTTCTTAAAGCGATTGCAGACTGGTATGAGCGACGTTATGATTGTGTACTAGACCCAGAGACTGAATGTGTCGCAACTATGGGTTCTAAAGAGGGATATGCACACCTTACATATGCTATTACCAACCCTGGTGATGTAGCAGTAGTTCCTGATCCTACTTACCCTATTCATGAGTATTCATTTATCTTAGCAGGTGGAAATGTTATCAAATTTGGTATAGAGTTTGATGAGCATTACCGTGTAGATGAAGACAAGTTTTTTGAATCTTTAGAAAAAGTGTTTAAAGAGTCCTCTCCAAAACCAAAGTTTGTGCTTGTGAACTTTCCACATAACCCAACAACTGCAACGGTAACTCCAGATTTTTATACTCGTTTAGTGGCAATGGCTAAAGAGAAACGTTTTTATGTTATCTCAGATATTGCATATGGTGATATCACTTTTGATGGGTATAAAACGCCATCAATTATGTCAGTTCCAGGTGCAAAAGATGTAGCAGTAGAGTCATTTACTCTTTCTAAATCGTACAATATGGCAGGATGGCGTGTAGGTTTCTTTGTAGGAAATCCTAGACTTATAGGTGCACTACAAAAGATTAAATCTTGGTTAGATTATGGGATGTTTACACCTATTCAAGTAGCTGCGACAGTTGCACTTAATGGTGATCAACAATGTGTACAAGATATTACAGATAAATATAACCATCGTCAAGAGGTTCTTATTGAGGCATTTGATAGAGCTGGATGGCATATCAACAAAAATGAGGCAAGTATGTTCTCATGGGCAAAGATTCCAGAGTGTGCAGCACATCTTGGTTCTTTAGAGTTTTCAAAACGCCTTCTTACAGAAGCTGGTGTTGCAGTAGCTCCTGGGATTGGTTTTGGTGAGTATGGTGAGGGTTATGTTCGTATTGCTCTTATTGAAAATGACAACCGTATCCGTCAGGCAGCACGTAATATCAAAGAGTTTTTAAAACAGTTTCAAGAGGAAGCAAAATAGATGATTAAAGTTGGAATAATTGGTGTAGGAACTGTTGGAGCGAGTGTTGCAAATATCTTAAAAGACAATGCAGATGTTATCTCTGCCCGTGCAGGTGTAGATATTGTTGCAAAAAGTGGAGTAGTAAAAAATCTCTCTAAAGATCGTGGTGTAGATATTACCCTTAGCGACAATGTAGATGATGTACTTAATGATCCTGAAATTGACATCGTAGTTGAACTTATGGGTGGAGTTGAAGAGCCTTTTGAGGTTGTAAAACGTGCACTTAATGCTGGAAAAGCAGTTGTTACGGCAAATAAAGCACTTTTAGCATACCACCGTTATGAGCTTCAAGATTTAGCAAAAAACATCGCGTTTGAGTATGAAGCAAGTGTTGCTGGTGGAATCCCTATCATCAATGCACTTCGTGATGGACTCTCAGCGAATCACATCGAATCTATCATGGGAATTATGAACGGTACCTGTAACTATATGATGACAAAGATGACAGATGAGGGAGTAAGCTATGATGCAATCCTTAAAGAGTCTCAAGAACTAGGGTATGCAGAAGCTGATCCAAGTTTTGATGTGGGTGGCTTTGATGCTGCTCATAAACTTCTTATTTTAGCTTCTATCGCTTATGGTATCGATGCAAAACCTGAAGATATTCTCATTGAGGGTATTGATAATGTAAGAAGTGAAGATATCGAATTTGCTAAAGAGTTTGGTTATGCGATTAAGCTTCTTGGTATTGCAAGAAAAGATGGCAATGAAGTAGAGCTTCGCGTTCATGCTTGTCTTATCAAACAAGAGGAGATGATAGCAAAGATTGACGGTGTTATGAATGCTATCTCTGTTGTTGGTGATAAAGTGGGTGAAACACTTTACTATGGTCCTGGTGCTGGTGGAGATGCTACTGCATCTGCTGTTGTTGCCAACATCATAGATATTGCAAGAAGTGGAAAATCTACTCCAATGCTTGGATTTGACAGACCTATGGAGGGTGATAAACTCACACTCAAACCAACTGCTAACATAGAGAGTAAGTACTACTTACGTGTCAATGTTTCAGACAAGGCTGGCGTTTTAGCAAAACTTACGAAGATTTTTGAAGCACACTCTATCTCAATAGAGACAATGTTACAACGTCCAAGTGTAGATGCAAATGCAAACCTTCTTATCTCTACACATTTAGCAAAAGAGAGTGATATTCAAGCGATGATGACAGAACTTGAAGCACTTGATTTTGTGAACTCTGCTCCTGTTATGATCAGGATAGTATAAAAACGCGATGAAAATTCTCATCACTGGTGCAAGCAGCGGTTTAGGTGCCCAACTTGCTCGCCAGTATGCCTCTTCAGAAAATGAGCTTATTCTTTTAGCAAGACGGGCCGATAAACTTTACTCCCTTAGAAAAGAACTCTACGAAAAATGTCAAGATGTTAGTGTGATTGTGACTGATGTAACAGAGTTTGAAACACTACAAGAGAAAATAAAAACCATTGAAAATCTCGATATGGTGATACTCAATGCGGGTATCTCTCTTGGACATAATCAAGATATAACACCTATAGCCGAGTTTAAAAAACTTTATGATGTGAATGTACTCTCAAACCATGCAATACTAGAGATACTTTTACCAAAGTTTGAGAATAAGGGAAGTGGAAAGATTGTTTTTATCTCTTCACTCGCCTCGCTTTTTTCTATGCCAAGTTCAAAGGTTTACAGCTCCTCAAAAAGAGCTCTAAATGCTTATGCTGAAGGGATTCGGTACAAATATAAACCAAAAGGTATCGATGTACTTACAATCTTACCCGGTTTTATAAAAAGTGAACTTACTGATAAAAATGATTTTGATATGCCTTTTTTACTAGACACTAGAGAGGGTGTCAAAAGGATAAAAAGTGCTATAGATGCGAACAAAGAGTTTTATCCTTTTCCCCTTAGATTTTATTTAATTATTCGACTTTTAAATCTACTTCCAAGCTTTTTAAGAGAGAAAATTGTAAACTCTGTGAGCTGATAGTAATATAAAAATTTAAAATCTATTTTTTAAAGACAAATCCTCCCTTTAGTCTGAGCTTCAAAAAATAGCTTTTAAATTTTAGCAGAGTAGAGTATAAGGATAGGGTAAATCATGGAAAATATAGAAACAATAGACAGTGTATGTACATACTGTGGAGTAGGGTGTGATATCGCCGCACATGTAGACACTAAAGAGAATAAAATAGTAAAAATCTTTGCTCATCCAGATGGGGTTGTTTCTCAAGGGAAGCTCTGTATTAAAGGGAAATATGGTTTTGATTTTGTCTCTGATGAGAGTCGCCTTCGTATCCCTCGCATAAGAAAATCTTGGTTAGAGAAAAATCCTGCTATTAAAGAGGTGGTTGCTCCGAGTTTGGTAGATTTAGACGATACTTGGTTTGAAACAGACTTAGAAAACGCGACTACTGCCTGTGCTATGAAGATGAAAGAGACACAAGCAAACTATGGAAGAAAGTCTATATGTTCTATTGGTGGGGCTCGTACATCTTGTGAGTCTTCTTACCTTTTTCAAAAATTTACACGCCATACTTTGAATTCTCCCCATGTTGACAACTGTGCTCGCGTTTGTCACTCTCCATCATTAAGTGGTATGAGAGTAACCATTGGTGAGGGTGCTGCAACTAATCCTTACAATGATATCTATAACTGTGAATTTATGATAGTGATCGGATCAAACACTACGGAAGCTCACCCTATCATAGCAAACCGTATCATTGATGTGGCGAGAGAAAATGATAACTTGGCTGTTTTTGATGTTCGTGAGATTAAGCTACACCGTTTTTCAAAATATAAAGCGATTATGCCACACGAGGCAAACCTATTAACACTTAATATGCTCGCTTATGTAATTATTGATGAAGAGCTTTACGATGAGTCTTTCTTGGAAGATAGAACGGCTGGTTTTGCTGATTTTAAAGAAAAAATCATGAATGATCCTTATGCAAATCCTGATTATTATAAAGAGATTGAGGGGTATGAGTATCTCTCTAAGATGATTCGTAAAGTGGCTCGTGAGTATGCACTTAAAAAATCTATGATCTTTTGGGGACTTGGAATTACTGAACACTTAGATGGCTCTTATGCTGTTATGGCAATGGTTCATTTAGCTCTTATGACAGGCAACATAGGAAAAGCTGGAGCAGGGCTTATGCCTCTTCGTGGTCAAAATAATGTACAAGGAACTTGTGATATGGGTATGCTTCCATATTACGACCCAGATTATCAAACACCAAAAGAGGTGGGTCTTATGACTCCTCAACTTGTGGATGAGATGTTAGAAGATAGAGTAAAAGTGGTGCTAAACATTGGTGAAGATTTGACGCATATCCATCCAAACCTTAACAAAATCGACCGTGCATTTGAGAAGCTCGATATGATTTTTGTGCAAGAACTTTTTATGACAGATATTGCCTCTCGTGCCGACATCGTAGTAGGTGTAAAATCTGCTTATGAAAAAACAGGTGTCTATGTAAACGCCATGAGACGTCTGCACCTCTCACAACCTCTTGTGAAATCTGATTTACCAGATGATTGGGAAGTGCTTCAAATTTTAGACAATAAAATGGGTGGAAGTGCTGATTATAAATCAAGTAAAGATGTTTGGGAAGAGGTGCAACGTGTAGCTTACAGACGTTTTTCAGGTGCAGATTACCATAGACTTGAAAAACACCGTAAACGCGGTCTTCAATGGCCAGTTCATACAGAAGATACACCGATTTTACATCAACTGGACTTCCGTACAGATGATGGACTAGGACACTTTAAATACAACCAGTACAGACTTCGTGGGATGATTCAAGAGATAATGGAGAAAAAACTACAAGGGTACCATTTAAGTACAGGTCGTACACTCGCACACTATAACAATGCAGCACAAACTTCAAAAAGTGAAAAGCTTATGAGTCGTTATGATGAAGATATACTTCTTGTGTGTGAAGAGGATGCTTCTGACTTTACAAGTGAGAAAGTTATACTTAAAAGTGCATACGGAGAAACAACTCCACTTACTGTAAAAATTACAGATAAAGTACAACCAAAAACTCTCTTTGTAACATTCCATCATGCAAAAAGTAAGATTAATGCCCTCTTTGGTGATGCAAGAGATGAGGTTATTTTAACGGCTGCATTTAAGACTATTAAGGTTGAGGTTGTTAACTGTTAGGTTTTGACTTATTAGTGTGCATTTGATATAATATGGATGAAACACTGTTATTTCTTTTATGTTGTAGGTGACTCCTACTAATGTATTGGGTTGAAGGGCGACTAGATTTATTTCTAGTCGCCCTTTTTTTTTGTGGGTGTGTTGGGTGGGAATCCAATACAAAGGAATAGCAGTGTTCAACAAATTAGTAGTAGTCTTTTTAATTATAATGGTGTTCGCACCATCTATAAATTAAACAAAACAGAGGGATTCGTCACCCCTCTGGCTACTACTTCCTCTTAATTCTCCTATGATATAATAGTTTTAGTTATTTAAGGATTATCACTAATGAAAATATATAACCCACCGTACCTAGGCGAATTTATAAAAGAGGTTTATTTTGATGAGTTAGGTATCACTGAGAGAGAAGTTGCACAGAAATTAAAAGTAGCACCATCTACTCTAAATCGTCTTATAAAAGGTAAAACAAGTCTTTCACCAGAGATGGCTCTTCGTTTATCAATTACACTAGGACATACCCCTGAAAGCTGGCTTGCTATGCAAGACAATTACAGTCTTT